>Ga0075425_100005833_pt1 | contig 12844 bp, 10 predicted proteins | sample SoiMethybrSBSTD4_FD_75300 | JGI IMG/M metagenome (GOLD analysis project Ga0075425, IMG submission 75300) | Bulk soil microbial communities from a Populus tree surrounding site in Tennessee, USA - Soil MetaG P. TD hybrid SBSTD4 | ecosystem: Environmental > Terrestrial > Soil > Tree plantation...
GCCGGCGGTGAGAGCAGCGGCTCGCCGCATCGGCGGCGAGCCCGGCAACGGCGCGCTGTGGACGGAACTGCGCGAGCACACGCACGCCTTCTTTTCCGGCGCGCAGCCGCTGTGGCGCATTGCGCTGCCGCCGACCGCCGCGCCGCTCGCGCTGACGGGCGCTCAGTTGATCGAGTGGGGCGGCGCCTTGCGCTGGCTGAGGACCGACGCGCCGGCAGGCGACGTGCGCGCCGCGGCGCAACGCACCGGCGGGCACGCCACCTTGTTCCGCGCGGCCGACAAGAGCCCGGGTGCCTTCACGCCGCTCGACCCGGTCAAGCTGCGGCTGCACCGGGCGCTGAAGCAGGCCTTCGATCCGGCCGGCATCCTGAACCCCGGCCGCATGTATGCCGAGTTCTAGGGTGCCGCCAGCTTCTTCTTCTGCGATTCGACCGCAGCGCGCGCCTGGGCGGCCAACGCGCTCTCCGGATAGCGTGAAAGCAGCTTCGCAAAAAGCTGGATCGAGAGGGCCGGCTCGCCGGCTTCCGCGGCCTTGGAGGCTGATTCAAACAGTAGTTTTTGAATCGCGATTCCGGCGACATCGACCTTGGCCGCGGGCACGGCAGCAACCGGTGCCTGCACCGAGACAACGAGACTCGACAATCGCTGCTCCGCAGTTCGCTGGCGTTCGAGCCAGTTACGGCGCATGCGCCACAGCAGGTAGCCGATGCCGCCGAGGGCGGCGATGACGATCAGCCAGGCGAGCGTCCTCATGGAAAAAGTATAACGGCCGCATGCAGACCAGCCTCGCCGAGTTCATGCGCCAGCGCCCGGAGGGGCGCGAAGCCGAAGCCATCCTGCGCAAATGCGTGCACTGCGGCTTCTGCACCGCCACCTGCCCGACCTACCAGGTGCTGGGCGACGACCTCGACAGCCCGCGCGGGCGCATCTACCTCATCAAGCGCGTGCTCGAAGGCGCGCCGGCCACCGCGCGCACGCGCCTGCACCTCGACCGCTGCCTCACCTGCCGCGCCTGCGAGACCACCTGCCCGTCGGGCGTGCAGTACGGGCGCCTCGCGGACATCGGCCGGGCCCTGGTGGAGGAACAGGCCTCGCGGCCGTGGACGGATCGCCTGTTCCGCGCAGCGCTGTCCCTGGTGCTGCCGCGCACCTGGCTGTTCGGTTTCCTTCTTTTCGTGGGAAGAATGGTCAAGCCGGTCCTGCCCGGACCCCTGCGCGAGAAGATCCCGGCGAAAACCGGCGCCGGCGAGTGGCCTGCGCCGCGCCATGCGCGCCGCATGCTGGTGCTCGAGGGCTGCGTGCAACCGGCGATCGCGCCGTCGATCAACGCCGCCGCGGCGCGCGTGCTCGATCGCCAGGGCATCTCGCTCATCGCGGCGCCGGGCGCCGGCTGCTGCGGCGCGCTGCGCTTCCACCTCAACCGCCAGGAGGCGGGCCGCGCCGACATGCGCGCGCTGATCGACGCCTGGTGGCCGATGATCGAGCGCGGCGAGGTCGAGGCCATCGTCATGACCGCCAGCGGCTGCGGCACGACGGTCAGGGACTACGGCCACCTGCTGGCGCACGATCCGCGCTACGCGGAGAAAGCGAAGCGCGTCTCGGTCCTCGCGCGCGACCTGTCCGAAGTCGTCTCGCCCGCCGAGCTGCCCCGGGTCGGCGCGGGGGAGCGCATCGCCTTCCAGTCGCCGTGCTCGCTGCAGCACGGCCAGCAGCTCGACGGCAAGGTGGAGGAGCTGCTGCAGCGCGTCGGCTATGTGCTTGCGCCAGTGCGCGACGGCCACCTGTGCTGCGGCTCGGCGGGCACCTATTCGCTGCTGCAGCCGGAGATTTCCGCCGAATTGCGCCGGCGCAAGCTCGACGCGCTGCACGAGGCGCGACCGGCCTGCATCGCCACCGCCAACATCGGCTGCCTTGCCCACCTGCAAGGCGGCGTGCAGGCGCCGATGCGCCACTGGATCGAACTGCTCGATCGCAGTTCCCGATCGGAGCCTGCGGCGTAAAATGAGCCCATGAGCACCCAGGTCGTCCGCGCCGCCTGCCCGCACGATTGCCCCGACACCTGCGGCATGCTGGTGACGGTGAAGGACGGCGTGGCGGTGAAGATCCAGGGCGACCCGACGATGCCCTTCACCGAGGGCACGCTGTGCACCAAGGTCGCGCACTACCTGGAGCGCACCTATTCGCCCGACCGCGTGCTCTACCCGCAGAAGCGCATCGGCAGGAAAGGCGAAGGTAAATTCCGCCGCATTTCCTGGAATGAGGCGCTCGACGAGATCGCGGCGCGGCTGAAGGCTGCCGCCGCCGAGGATCCGCAGACCATCCTGCCCTGCAGCTACGCCGGCACCATGGGCATGCTGCAGTACAGCTCGATGGACCGGCGCTTTTTCCACCGCCTCGGCGCCTCGCAGCTCGAGCGCACACTGTGCTCCTCGGCGGGCAAGGCCGGGCTCAAGGCGACGCTCGGCGGCAGCGTCGGCATGGACCCCGAGCGCTTCGTCGATTCGAAGCTGATCCTGATCTGGGGCTCCAACCCGATCGTCTCCAACCTGCATTTCTGGTCGCGGGCGCAGGAAGCGAAGCGCCGCGGCGCGAAGCTCATCGCCATCGACCCCTACCGCAGCCTGACGGCGGAAAAATGCTCGCAGCACATCGCGCTGCTGCCGGGCACCGACGGCGCGCTGGCGCTCGGCATGATGCATGTGCTGATCGCCGAAGACCTGATCGACCGCGACTATATCGATCGCTATACGGTCGGCTTTGAAGCACTGAAGGAGAGAATCCTTCGGGACTACGCGCCGGCGCGCGTCGCGGAGATCTGCGGCATCGGCGTCGAGGACGTGGTCCAGCTCGGTCGCGACTACGGGCGCATCAAGCCCGCGGGCATCCGGCTCAACTACGGCATGCAGCGCCACGCCGGCGGCGGCATTGCGGCGCGCACGGTGGCCTGCCTGCCGGCGCTGGTCGGCGCCTGGCGCGAGGCGGCGGGCGGCATCGTGCTCACCACCGCCGATTTCTACGGCTTCGACCAGAAGGCGCTCGAGCGCCCGGACCTGATGCCGGCAAAGGCGCCGCGCGTGATCAATCATTCGGCGCTGGGCGACGCGCTGCTGGACGCAAAGCCGCCGGTCAAGGCGATGATCGTCTACAACAACAACCCGGTGGCGGTGTGCCCCGATTCGGGCAAGGTGCTTGCCGGCTTTGCGCGCGAAGACCTGTTCACCGTGGTGATGGATTCCTTCCTCACCGACACCGCGGACTACGCCGACATCGTGCTGCCAGCGACCACCCAGCTCGAGCACGACGACCTCCACAAGTCCTACGGCCACCTTTACGTGCTGGCGAACAACGCCGCCATCGCGCCGGTCGGCGAGTCGCTGCCCAACATCGAGGTGTTCCGGCGCCTGGCGGCGCGCATGGGCTTCGACGAGAGTTGCTTTCGCGACAGCGACGACGCGGTGGCGCGCCAGGCGCTGGGCTCCGGCCACCGCAACCTCGCCGGCGTGGATTGGGAAACGCTGAAGGAAAAGGGCTGGCAGCGCCTGGCGCTGCCGCCGGTGTTCGCGCCGTTCGCGCAGGGAGGTTTTCCGACGCCCTCGGGCAAGTGCGAGCTCTACAGCGCCGCGCTGGAGAAGCAGGGCGTCGACCCGCTGCCCTTCTTCAACCCGCCGGCGGAGTCGGCCTCGAGCAACCCCGGGCTGGCGCGCAAGTACCCGCTCAGCTTCATTTCGCCGCCGCGGCGCAATTTCCTGAACTCGAGCTTCGCCAACCTGCCGCGCTTCCGCGACGGCGACAAGCCGGCTGAGCTCGAGCTGCACGCCGACGATGCGCGCACGCGCGGTATCCGCGATGGCGACCAAGTGCGGGTCTTCAACGACCGCGGCTCGTTCCGCGCGGTAGCGCGCGTCAACGGCAAGCCGCGCCGCGGCGTGGTGGTCGCGCTGTCGGTGTGGTGGCGCAAATTTGCCGCCGACCGCAAGAACGCCAACGACGTCACCTCGCAGCGCACCGCCGACCTCGGCGGCGCGGCGACCTTCTACGATTGCCTGGTCGAAGTCGAGAAAGCCGCCTGAGCGGTGGAAGCGCATGCGCCCGCGGCGGAGCTCGACGCCTTCCATGATGCATTGACCGGGCTGCCCAACCGGCGCCTGCTCGACGATCGCCTCGCGCAGGCGCTGCACGCCGCGCGCCGGCGCGCGCGGCGCCTGGCGCTGCTGCTGCTGGACCTGGACAATTTCAAGCAGGTGAACGACGCGCTCGGGCACGCCGGCGGCGACGGCGTGCTGCGCGAAGTCGCGGCCCGCCTGGCGCGCTGCGTGCGCAAGGCCGACACCGTCGCGCGGCACGGCGCCGACGAATTCGCGCTGCTGCTCTCCGACCTGCAGGGCGAGGAGGGGTGCCGCCTGGTGGCCGAGCGCGTGCTGCTCGCGATGGGCGAAGGCATGGCGGCGGACGGGAGCCCCGTATCGCTCGCCGTCAGCGTCGGCATCTCCATGTTCCCGGCGGATGCCGGCGACGGCGAGACGCTGCTGCGCAACGCCGCCGCTGCGCTGCTGCGCGCCAAGCAGGCGGGCCACAACCGGTTCGCGTTCTATGGCAAATGAGCGGCCGCTGAAGCCGCGCACGCGCGCCCTGCTGCGCCTGGCGCGCTTTCTGCTGCCCTACCGCTGGCGCATTGCCGCCGCCGTGGTGGCGCTGACGGTGGCGGCGGTCAGCGTGCTGGCGCTCGGCCAGGGCCTGAAGCTCGTCATCGACAGCGGTTTCGGCAGCGGCGAGCCGCAGCTTCTCGACCAGGCGCTGGCCGCGCTGATCGCGGTGGCGGCGACGCTCGCCACCGCCACCTGGTTCCGCTTCTACCTGATGATGAGCACCGGCGAGCGGCTGGTGACCGACCTGCGCCGCGCGGTGTTCGACCACATCCTCGGCCTCGATCCGGCGTTCTTCGAGACCGAGCGCACCGGCAGCGCCATCTCGCGCCTCACCAACGACACGGCGCAGCTCTACACCGTGGTCGGGTTCGGCCTGTCGATGTTCGTCCGCAACCTGATGATGATGGCGGGCGCGGTGGTGATGCTGTTCGTCACCAGTTGGAAGCTGGCGCTGCTGATCCTGCTCGGCGTGCCGGCGACGCTGGTGCCGATCCTGCTGCTCGGCGCGCGCGTGCGCCGCCTGGCGCGCGACAGCCAGGACCGGGTGGCCGACGTCTCGGCCTACGTCGACGAGGCGGTGCACGAGATCCGCACGGTGCAGGCCTACGGCCACGAGGCGGTGGACCGCGCGGTGTTCGCGCGCCACGCCGAGTCGGCCTATCGCGTCGGCGTCGACCGCGTGCGCCAGAAGGCCTGGCTGATCTCGTCAGTGATGCTGATCGCCTTCTGCGCCGTGGGCTTCATCCTGTGGATCGGCGGGCACGACGTGCTGGCCGGGCGGATGAGCGCCGGCGGGCTGTCGGCGTTCGTATTCTACGCCTCGGTGGTGGCCACCGGCGCCGGCACGGTTTCCGAAATCTGGGGCGAGCTGCAGCGCGCCGCCGGCGCCACCGAGCGGCTGATCGAGCTGCTCGAGACGCAGCCGACGATCGTGGCGCCGGCGCGCCCGGCCGCGCCGCCGCGCGCCGCGGCGCCGGCGGTCGAATTCGACCGCCTGACGTTCCGCTATCCCAGCCGGCCGACGACGCCGGCGCTCGACGGCTTCGCGCTGCGCGTCGCGCCGGGCGAGCGCCTGGCGCTGGTCGGCCCCTCGGGCGCCGGCAAGTCGACGCTGTTCGCGCTGCTGCTGCGCTTCTACGATCCGCAGCAGGGCCGCATCCGCATCGATGGCGTCGACATCCGGGAAATGGATCCGCAGGCGGCGCGGCGCCTGGTCGCGGTGGTGCCGCAGGAACCGGTGATCTTCGCCGCCAGCGTGCTCGACAACGTTTGCTACGGGCGCCCCGGCGCGAGCCGCGCAGAGGCGCTCGCCGCCTGCGAGCGGGCGCACGCGCTGGAATTCATCGAGCGCCTGCCGCAGGGCCTCGACACGCCTCTCGGCGAGCGCGGCGTAACGCTCTCGGGCGGCCAGCGCCAGCGCCTGTCGATCGCCCGCGCGCTGGTCGCGGACCGGCCGATCCTGCTGCTCGACGAGGCCACCAGCTCGCTCGACGCGGCGAGCGAGCTCGCGGTGCAGAAGGCGCTCGAGGCGCTCGAGCAGGGCCGTACCACGCTCGCCATCGCGCACCGCCTGGCCACCGTGCGCCACGCCGATCGCATCGTGGTGCTCGAGCGCGGCGCCATCGTCGCGCAGGGCACGCACGCGGAGCTGATGCGCCAGGGCGGGCTGTACGCCAGCCTCGCGCGGCTGCAATTCCTCGATGCCGAGGCGTATCCCGCGAGTCGAGCCGCCTAAGTCGTTCGGCTAGAATCGAAGCCCATTTCCGGCAGGGGAAGCATGGCTCAGGTCATCGGCGTGCCGCGCGAAACCGCGGCGGGCGAAAAGCGCGTCGCCACGGTTCCCGAGGCGGTCGAGAAGCTGGTCAAGCTCGGCTTCCGCGTGATGGTCGAGCCTGGTGCGGGCGACGCGGCCAATTTTTCGGACGACGCCTATCGAGCGGCCGGCGCCGAAGTCGTTGCGGACGTTTGGGCAAACGCCGATATCGTTTTCAAGGTGCGTGCGCCGACCCGTGCGGAGGTCGCCCTGATGCGCCAGGGCCAGACGTTGATCAGCTTCCTGTGGCCTGCGCAGAACCCCGAGCTGATGCAGCAGCTTGCTGCGCGCAAGGTCACGGTGCTGGCCATCGACGCATTGCCGCGCATGCTGAGCCGCGCGCAGAAGATGGACGCGCTGACGTCGATGGCCGGCGTGACCGGCTATCGCGCCGTGATCGAGGCGGCGCATCACTTCGGCCGCTTCTTTGCCGGACAGATCACCGCCGCCGGCAAGATTCCCCCGGCCAAGATGTTCGTCGCCGGCGCCGGCGTCGCCGGACTGTCGGCCATCGGCACCGCTGTCGGGCTGGGGGCGATCGTGCGCGCGAACGACACGCGCGCCGAGGTGGCCGACCAGGTGGCCTCGATGGGCGGCGAGTTCGTCAAGGTCGACTACGCCGAGGAAGGTTCCGGCGGCGGCGGCTACGCGAAGGTCATGAGCGAGGGCTTCCAGAAGGTGCAGAGCGAGATGTACGCGCGGCAGGCGAGGGAGGTGGACATCATCATCACCACCGCCCTGATTCCGGGCAAGCCCGCGCCGCGGCTGATCACCGCCGAGATGGTGCGCTCGATGAAGCCGGGCAGCGTGATCGTCGACCTCGCCGCCGAGCAGGGCGGCAACTGCGAGCTGACCGAGCCCGGCCAGGCGGTCGTCAGGCATGGCGTGACGATCGTCGGCTACACCGACTTGCCCAGCCGGCTGGCGAAGCAGTCCTCCACGCTTTACGCGACCAACCTGTTCCGGCTCGCCGAAGAGCTCTGCAAGACCAAGGACGGCGTCATCCACGTCAACATGGACGACGACGCCATCCGCGGCCTGACGGTCATCAAGGAAGGCCGCATCACCTGGCCGCCGCCGCCGCTGAAGCCTGCGGCGGCGCCGCCGAAACCGGTGGCGGCAAGACCGCCGGCGCCCAAGCATGGCGAGCCGAGCGGGCCGGCATCGGCGCGCACGACCGCGATCGTCTTCCTGGCGGCGGCCGCCCTGTTCTGGTTCATCGGCGCGCACGCCCCGGCCGCTTTCCTCGGCCATTTCACGGTGTTCGTGCTCGCCTGCTTCGTCGGCTACATGGTGATCTGGAACGTGACCCCGGCGCTGCACACGCCGCTGATGAGCGTCACCAACGCCATCAGCAGCATCATCGCCGTCGGCGCGCTGGTGCAGGTGGCCCCGCCCATCAATGATTCGCTGCAAAGACCGGCGCCGTGGATCATCGGCCTCGCCGTGGTGAGCATCGCGCTGGTGGCGATCAACATGTTCGGCGGCTTCGCCGTCACGCAGCGCATGCTGCAGATGTTCCGCAAATGATGTCGGCCACCCTGCTCACCGCCTCGTACCTCGGCGCGGCGATCCTCTTCATCCTGAGCCTGGGCGGGCTGTCCAGTCCGGAGAGCTCCCGTCGCGGCAATCTCTACGGCATGACCGGCATGGCGATCGCGGTGCTGGCGACAGTGCTGGGGCCGCAGGTCACCAAGGCGGGCTACCCCTGGATCATCGGCGCCATGGCGGTTGGCGCATGCATCGGCCTCTACGCCGCGCGCTTCGTGAAGATGACGCAGATGCCCGAGCTGGTGGCGCTGATGCACAGCCTGGTCGGGCTCGCCGCGGTGCTGATCGGCTACGCCAACTACGTCGATCCCGCGGCGACCGGTCACCTGCAGGGGGCCGAGAAAACCATCCACGAGCTGGAGATCTACGCCGGCATCCTGATCGGCGCCATCACCTTCTCGGGCTCGATCATCGCCTTCGGCAAGCTCTCCGCCCGGATCAGCGGCAAGCCGATGCTGCTGCCGGCGCGCCACTGGATCAACCTCGCCGGCCTGCTGGCGGTGATCTGGTGCGGCGGCTGGTTCATCCAGACGCCGGCCATCGACGCCGGCCTGCGGCCGCTCGCGATCATGACTGTGATCGCGCTGCTGTTTGGCGTCCACATGGTGATGGCGATCGGCGGCGCGGACATGCCGGTGGTGGTATCGATGCTCAACAGCTACTCGGGCTGGGCGGCGGCGGCGACCGGCTTCATGCTGTCCAACGACCTGCTGATCGTCACCGGCGCGCTGGTGGGCTCCTCCGGCGCGATCCTCTCCTACATCATGTGCCGCGCGATGAACCGCAACTTCATCAGCGTGATCGCCGGCGGCTTCGGCACCGCCGGTGGCGCGGCGCCTGGGGCGGGCGGGGCGCAGCCGGCCGGCGAGGTGACCGCGATCAGCGCGCCGGACACCGCCGCCCTGCTGCGCGAGGCGAAGAACGTCATCGTCGTGCCGGGCTATGGCATGGCGGTGGCGCAGGCGCAGCACACGGTCTACGAGATCACCCGGCTGCTGCGGGAGAAAGGCGTCCAGGTGCGCTTCGGCATCCACCCGGTGGCCGGCCGCATGCCGGGGCACATGAACGTGCTGCTGGCCGAGGCCAAGGTGCCCTACGACATCGTGATGGAAATGGACGAGATCAACGCCGACTTTCCCGACACCGACGTGGCGATGGTGATCGGCGCCAACGACATCGTGAATCCGGCGGCGCAGGAGGATCCGGCGAGCCCGATCGCCGGCATGCCGGTGCTCGAGGTGTGGAAGGCGAAAACCTCGATCGTGATGAAGCGCAGCATGGCCTCGGGCTACGCCGGGGTCGACAATCCGCTCTTCTACAAGGACAACAACCGCATGCTGTTCGGCGACGCGAAGAAGATGCTCGACGAGGTGCTGGCCGCGCTCAAGCGTTGAGGCGCGCCATAGCGGAACCGCCGCGCGCAGGCGCGGTCTAAAAGGGGACCCGCCGGCCCAAGAATGAAAAGCCGTTCCCGGCCGGCTTCCCCGGGGAGTTCGCCATGCAGGACCTGTTGTGGTTCCTGCCGCCGTGGCCGCCCGAGCTGGGCGAGCTGGTGGCTTTTGGCGCGCTGCTGGTCGCCGGCCTGGTCGGCGGCGAGCTGGCGGGCCGCTGGCTGAAGCTGCCGCGCATCACCGGCTACGTGCTCGCCGGCGTGGCGTTCGGCCCTGAAGTATTCGGCGTGGTGCGCACGCCCCTGCTCGACGAGACGCGCGTGATCGTCGACCTGGCGCTCGGCCTGGTGATGTACGAGCTGGGCGCGCGCCTGGACGCCGAGTGGTTCCGGCGCAACCGCTGGCTGTTCGTGGCCGCCCTGGGCGAGAGCCTGGGCGCCTTCTTCGCCATCTACGCCGGCCTGCTGTGGTTCGGCTTCTCGCCGCTGCTCGCCGGCTGCGCCGCCGCGGTCGGCACCGCCACCTCGCCGGCGGTGGTGATCCTGGTGGCGAACGAGCTGCGCGCCTCGGGACAGGTGACCGAGCGCATGTTGCTGTTTACCGCCGTCAATTGCGCCGCGGCCTTCGTCGCGCTGATGCTGCTCCTGCCGCTGGTGCACCTCGAGTATCGCGCCGACTGGCGCGCCGCCATCCTGCACCCGGCCTACCTGCTGTTCGGCGCCGCGCTGCTCGGCTATCTCGCCTGCCGGCTGATGCTGGCGATGGCGCGCTGGCTCGGCAAGCGCGAGGACCGGCAATTCGTGCTGCTGGTGGCCACCATCGTGCTGGTGGTCGGCCTGGCGCGCGCCGCCGAGGTCACGGTGGTGGTGGCGCTGCTGACGCTCGGCATGCTGGCGCGCAACCTCGACCGCGACCACGTGCTGCTGCCGCTGCAGTTCGGCTACGCCGGCCAGCTGCTGTTCGTCGCGCTGTTCGTCATCACCGGCGCGAGCCTCGACTTCAGCTTGGTCGGGCCGGCGGCCGTCGCGGCCGTCGCCTTCATCGTGCTGCGCTTTCTCGGCAAGGCGGCGGCGATCCTCGCCCTGGGCCGGCTCTCCGGCCTGCGCGCCGGCGGCGGCGGCCTGCTGTCGCTTTCCCTGCTGCCGATGTCCGGGCTCGCCGTGATCATGGTGTGGGACACGGCGGTGCTGTTTCCATCCTTCGGCATGGAGCTCGCCGCGGTGGTGATGTCGGCCGCGGCGATCCTCGAGCTGATTGGTCCGCTGGCCACGCAGGTGGCATTGCGTCTTGCGGGCGAGGCGGGCGGGGATAAGCCGTCCTGAGCGAGCGCGACTTCAAGCCGTCGACGGGCGTGAGCCTCGGCGTGGAGCTCGAGCTGCAGCTGCTGCGCGCCCACGACCACGACCTGTCGCACGACGCCGGCGACCTGCTGACGCGGCTGGAGAAGCGCAAGCTGCCGGGCGCGGTGAAGCCCGAGATCACGCAAAGCATGATCGAGCTCAACAGCGCGGTGCACCCGCGCTACGCGGGGCTGCGCGCCGAGCTCGAGGCGACCGCCGAGGCGGTGGTGAAGGAGGCCGGCGTACTCAACCTGCGCGTCGCCGGCGGCGGCGCGCATCCGTTCCACGACTGGACCGACCGGCGCATCTTCAAGACCGCGCGCTTCGCCGCGGTGCTCGAGCGCTACGGCTACCTCGCCAAGCAGTTCACCGTGTTCGGCCAGCACGTGCACGTCGGCTGCCCGGACGGCGACGCCGCCATCTACCTGGTGCACATGCTGACGCGCTACGTGCCGCACTTCATCGCGCTCTCGGCCGCCTCGCCCTACTACCAGGGCGAGGACACCTCGTTCCAGTCCTCGCGCCTCACCGCGGTGAGCGCGTTCCCGCTCGCCGGGCACATGCCGTTCGTCTCCGACTGGGGCGGGTTCCTCGAGTATTTCGAGGCCATGCGCGGCTACGGCGTGGTCGAGAGCATGAAGGACTTCTACTGGGACATCCGGCCCAAGCCCGAGTACGGCACCGTCGAGATCCGCGTGTTCGACACCCCGCTCAGCGCCGGCCGCGCCGCGCTGCTCGCCGCCTACGCCCAGGCGCTCGCCGCCTACCACCTGGCCGAGCGGCCGCAGTCGCCGTCGCCCGAGGTCTACCGCGTGAACAGCTTCAACCGCTTCGAGGCCTGCCGCTTCGGCTATCGCGGCGAGATGATCGATCCCTGGGCGCGGCGCCGGAAAAAAATCGGCGACGACATCCTCGATGCCGTCGCCACCATCATGCCGCATGCGCGGCGGCTGGAATGCGCCGATGCGGTGGCGGATCTCGCCGGCGGCGTGCGCCGCGGCGAGTCCGAAGCCGACTGGCTGCGCGCGCACCATGCCAAGGGCGGCGCGCTGACCGACGTGGTGCGCGCGGCCGCCGAGCGCTGGGCCGGCCGCGCCTGACCCGGGGGCAGCGCCTGGAGCGCTAGGGACGGCGCGTGTAGTTGATGTCGCTGCGGCGGTTCTGCGTCCAGGCCGCTTCGTCGTGCCCCGTGGCCTTGGGCTTTTCCTCGCCGAAGCTCACCGCCTCGATCTGCTGGTCGCGCGCGCCGAGCAGCTGCATCGCCTTCTTCACGCCCTCGGAGCGGCGCTGGCCGAGCGCCACGTTGTACTCGCGGCTACCGCGCTCGTCGCAATTGCCCTCGACGGTGACGCGCGCGTTCGGGTTGTCGCGCAGGTAGCGCGCATGGGCCTCGACCAGCCCGCGGAATTCGGCCTTGATGTCGGAATGGTCGAAATCGTAGAACACGCTGCGCCTGGACAGCGCGCTGTTCGGATCGTCGAGCGGGTGCATCTTGGCGCCGGCCTGAGGCGCGGCGGAGGGCTTGGCCGCCTGCCCGCCGCTCTGCGGCGCGGGCTGGGCCGAGGGCTGCGCGGCGCCCGAGGCGGGCGGCTTGCTGGTGCCGCAGGATGCAAGAAGCGCCGCGACGGCGAGCACCGTGGCGCAGGTCAGAACGGAATGGATTTTCATTGTTTCCTCCTCGTGGCGTCGTTGACTGCGGGGTGCGCCGATACTAGCGCGCACGCTATGCCAGTGCAATCGGCCCCCGTTTTGAGAACTATTCCCTGACCAGCAGCCCGAGGCGGCGCGCCAGCCACCGGGTGGTGGTGGCCTGGATCAGGATGGTCATCAGGATGGCGATGAAAGTGACCGAGGCGATCACCGGGGCGCCCGGCGCATTCATGCCGACCAGCAGCCCGGCGAGCGCCGCGGGGATCACGCCGGTCTCGCGCGTCCAGCACATAAACACCAGCTCCCGCAGGCTCCAGGCCGCGCGGCGGTCGGGCCAGGCGCACAGGACTACCGTGAGCGGCCGCGCCACCAGCATGAAGATCATGACGACGATCACCCCGCCCACCAGGTAGCGGTTCATCAGCCCGAAGTCGACCTGCGCGCCGAGCAGGA
>Ga0075425_100005837_pt1 | contig 12839 bp, 10 predicted proteins | sample SoiMethybrSBSTD4_FD_75300 | JGI IMG/M metagenome (GOLD analysis project Ga0075425, IMG submission 75300) | Bulk soil microbial communities from a Populus tree surrounding site in Tennessee, USA - Soil MetaG P. TD hybrid SBSTD4 | ecosystem: Environmental > Terrestrial > Soil > Tree plantation...
GGCGTGGCGGTGGTCGATCGCGCGGGCGACATTCTCATGAACAACGAAGTCTCCAGTCGTGTCTGGGGCCGGATGATTCATTCCGGCGAAGAGCGGTGGCAGAAGAGCAAGGGCTACTGGCACCAGTCGCGGGAGGAAGTGCGCGCCGACGAATGGGCATCGCGGCGCGCCATCGTGGATGGGCAGACGAGCCGCGACGAGCTCATCGACATCGAGACGTTCGACGGCAAGCGCAAGACGATCGAGAACTTCGCCGCCCCCATTTCCGATCCGGACGGCGCGATCACCGGCGCGGTGATCGTGAATCAGGACGTCACCGAGCGCGTTCGCGCCGAGGAGCAGCTTCGCAACACCGAGCGCCTGCTCGTCGACGCGGAGAAACTCGGCGGGACCGGAAGTTGGGAGCAGGATCTGCGCACCGGCGAGATCCGCGACACGGAAGGGAACCGGCGTCTTTTCTTCGGCGACGGCGAGCGCGCGGAAGGTGAGTTCAACGACTACGCCGCGACCATTCACCCGGACGATCGGGATCGCGTCCTTGGCCGGCGCGAGCAACTCATCAACGGCACCGGCGGAGAAGAGATCGAATACCGGCTCGTCTGGCCGGACGGGAGCGTGCACTGGATCTTCGGTCGCGCCACGGTGGTCCGCGACGCGAACGGAGCGCCGCTGCGCGTGTACGGAACGAACGCCGACGTCACACAGCGCAAGAATGCCGAAGAGGAGCTGGCTCGGCGCGCGCAGCAGCTCGAGGCGCTGTCTCGCAAAATCATCAACGCCCAGGAGACGGAACGTCGCGCAGTCGCGCGCGAGCTGCACGATGACTTCGGGCAAGTGTTGACGGCATTGAAGCTCAACCTGCACCGGCGCGAGCGCGATGACGCGGAAAGCATCGCGCTCGTCGACGGTGCGATCGCACGCATGCGCGATCTGGCGCAGGACCTTCGCCCGCCTCTCCTCGACGAGCTTGGACTCGAAGCATCGCTGCGCTGGTATCTCGAGCGCGAGGCGAAACGCGCCGGTCTCGCGTTCCGGCTCACGGCGGCAACGTTCGATCCGAGACCGCAGCCCGTCGTGGAGATCACCTCATTTCGGATTGCGCAGGAAGCGCTGACGAACGTCATTCGTCACGCGAAGGCGCATATGGTGGAAGTCAAGCTCGAAAATGAGAACGGCCGGTTGCATCTCACCGTGCGCGACGACGGCCGCGGCTTCGACGTCAGCGACGCCCGAAAGCGAGCCAGTCAGGGTGAAAGTCAGGGCTTGCTCGGGATGGAGGAGCGCGCCGCACTCGCCGGCGGAGACTTGTCGATCGACTCGGCTCCGGGTCGCGGTACGTTGATTCGCGCGCGTATTCCGCTGGTGTCGCGCGGTCGCGCGTGACCGCGCCGGATTTCAATTCGGCAGGCTCGTGGCCGTACGACGCGACTGCAGCAACCGGTCGATCTCCCGAATGAGCTCTTCCGTCGAATACGGTTTCAACAGCGACGCCGACTGCTCATGCGGCGCATCTTTCTGGTCATTGCGGTGGCCGCTCGAGAAAATCACCGGAATCGGATCGATGGACGCGATGCGCTTGTAGATGTCCCTGCCGTCTTCGTTGTGTAAGGAGAGATCCAGCACGACGAGATCGATGTCTCCTTCTCTCACGCGGTCGAGCGCTTCTTCGCCGGTCGCCGCGAGCACGACGTCGAAGCCTTCGTCGTCGAGGGTCCATCGCAGTCCCTCGGCGATCGTCTCGTTGTCATCGACGATCAGAATCCGCCGGCGATCGCGGGTCGCGCTGCGCGGCAACTCGAAGCGCGGCGACTCCGGCTCCCCATGAGCCAGCGGAATCGAGACTTGAAACGTCGTTCCTTTCCCGCGCTCGCTCTCGACGGAGATGCGGCCGCCGTGCGACACCACGATCTGCCACACCACCGACAAGCCCAATCCGCTGCCGGTGTTCTTCGTCGAAAAGTGCGGTTCGAAGATGTAGGGAAGATCCGACTCGGGAATGCCTTCGCCGGTGTCGGCGATCGTGAAATGTGCGCAGTGGTGCGCGTCCTCGCGTACCGAGACTCTCAACGTTCCTCCGCTGGCGCGCATCGCGTCGATGGCATTGATCGCAAGGTTGATCAGAACCTGCGACATCTGCGAAGGATCGGCGTGAATGAACATCGGTTCGTCGGCCGCTTCCTCGACGAGCGTGACGTTCGGCGGAACGAACGCGCGAATCTCGTTCAGTGTCTGTCGCAGTACCTGCTGAACGTTTACGCTCGTGAGCGTCGGAACGGCGGGCCGGCCGAAGCGAAGGATGTCGGTAGTGATCCGCTTTCCTCGGGCGACGGCACTGGAGATCGCGTCCACTGCGCGTTCGACCTGCGGGTCGTCGCCCGCGACCCGACGGATCACCTCCGCGAATGGCGAGACTCCCATGAGAACGTTGTTGAATTCGTGGGCGACTTGCGCGGCCAGCCGGCCGAGGCTGGTGAGGCGATGAAGCCGCTCGCCCTGCTCTTCGAGTCGCTTGCGTTCCGAGATGTCGCGGACATTCAGAACGATGCCGCGTACTTGGGGATGATTGAGAAGGTTCGTCCCGACCGACTCGAGCCATTTCCACGCGCCCGATTCCTCGCGAAAGCGGTATGAAGCGCAGGCCGCAGGCGCGTGTGGAGATCTCGCGAGCTGCTGCAATGCGCGCTCGACCGCGGAGCGATCGTCCGGATGAATGAGCTCCGTAAACTTCGTGCCGCCTGCTTGTTCAGCCGAGTAACCGAGCATGGTCTCGATGGATGGCGTGACGTACGAGATGAAGCCGCTGCGATCGAGGATGACGATGACGTCGGAGACGTTCTCGGTCAGCGCGCGAAGATACTCTTCGCGCTCCTTCGCTTGCCGTTGTTCGGTTGCTTGCTTGCTGATGTCGATCACCACTCCGATGAGAGCTCTGCGACGATCGACGAACGCCGTCGAGCCGTGCACTTCGGCATCGACGATTCGCCCGTCGCGGCAGCGAATTCGCGTGATGTATCGAATGTCTTCCTGTTCACCTGACTGGCGGCGGCGGATCATTTCCCGCACATACTCGCGCTGTTCCGGCACGACGAATTCCGTCGGGTCGCCGATGCGAAGGATCTCTTCTTTCGTGTAGCCGGTCGTTTGCGCCAATTTCGCATTGACGCATGTCAGACGTCCTTCTTCGACCATGTACGCAGCGACCGGACTGGCGTCGAGCAGAGTCTCGAGGCGGTCCGCGCGCATCTCCGTTTCGCGGAACAGCGTCTCGCTGCGAATGAGCCGGGCCACCTGTGCGGCGAGCGAAGAGAGAACTTGCTGATCCGTCCAGGCCGGCTCGCGCTTGCCGGAGTCGACGGCGACGAGAGTTCCGAGATTCCGGTCGTTCGCATCGCGAATGTCGACGGATGTGTAGAAGCCGTACGACGCCCACTGCGCGGCCTCTTTGGGCGCGGCCTGGTCGTTGACGATGATGGTGCCGTCATCGTGAAGGCGAAGGATTGCGAAGCGTGCATCGAGCAGCGCGGCCGCCAGATTGACGAGCTCGGTCAGACTCTCGAGGATCGCGATGTGAAACTTCGCCGCCGTGTCTTCCATAACGGGTGATCGAAACGCAGTGCCCGTTCCACGCGATCCGTAAATGAAAAGAGCGTGTCTGATTCGGGCGTCGGACGATCTCCGATTCGTCAGCGCAACGCGTGAGCGATCACGTAATCGACGATGTCGGCGTTGGTTCGCAGGCCGGTCTTCGTGAGGATGTGCGTGCGGTGGGTGCTCACCGTCTTTACGCTGAGGTGAAGCGAGTTCGCGATCTCGGTGACCGACCTGCCGGCGCCAAGAAGGCGGAGGACTTCGAGTTCTCGGTCGGATAGCCGCTCATGCGGCAATAGCGACGGGTTTCCGCGCGCGACGTCGGCGGCCACGCGCTCCGACATCGCGCGGCTGAGATACGTTCCACCCCCGGCGATACGCCGGATCGCTTCGAGCAGCATCTCCGGCGCTTCTTCCTTCTGCACGTATCCCGACGCTCCAGCCCGCAACGCCCGCAACGCGTAGATCTCCTCGGAATGCATGCTGAGCATCAGGACCGGAAGGCGCGGAAACTCGCTGCGGATCTGTTTGAGCACTTCGAGACCGTCGCGGTCGCCGAGGGTCAGGTCGAGCACGACGACGTCGACGCGGCGCGATCGAAGCAGCGTGAGGAGCTCGTCCGCTGACGCAGCTTCGCCACAGACCTCCAGATCCTGCGCCTCCGCGATGATTTGGCGCAGACCCTTCCGGACGATGGCGTGATCGTCGGCGATGGCAATCCGGGCCATAACGCTTCCGCACTCGACAATTTAGGTCGGCTGGCATCGAATCGCCATTCACCCTTCAGGCCATGCGTAATTACGCGATAAAGTAAGGACTTCAACGACCTTGAAACCGCTTCGCATCCTGATTGCCGAAAAACACAATGGCGTGCGCCGCACGTTGCGCGCGCTGTGCGAAGAGAAGCCGCATTGGGAAGTCTGCTGCGAGTCGACTGATGGACAACACGCCGTCGAGCAGGCCGAGCGTCAGAAACCCGACGCCGCGTTGCTGGAGATCTCGATTCCCCGGCTCAACGGACTCGAAGCGGCGCGGCACATCCGCCGCGTGTCGCCAAACACGCGCATCCTGCTGCTGAGCCTCGACCAGGTGAGCGTGCTCGACGAAGAGGCGCGCCGCGCGGGAGCGGACGGTGCGGCACTCAAGCATGACTCCGATCACTGGATGGCCTGGATTCAGGCGGTTGGCCGCAGCCACAACGGACACGCGCATCTCGCCGGGACCGTCATCGGAGATGAGCGCCACATCGCTGCGTTCTTTTCGACCGTCGATCAGCGATATCGCGTGCTCGCGCCGTTCGTCGCCGAAGGCCTCAAGTACGGCGAGCGGGCATATCACATCATCGATGCGCCCGAGCAGCAGGCCCACCTCGACACGCTCGCGCGCGCCGGCGTGCATGTCGGTCGCGCCGGCCATCACGATCAAATCGATCTCGCCTCGTGGGAAGAGACGTATCTCCGCACCGGCGACTTCGATCAAGACGCGATGCTCGAATGCATTCGAGAGATCTTCGAGAAAACGTCGTTCTCGCACACGCGTGCGATCGCGAACATGGAGTGGGCGCTCAAAGACGTGCCGGGCGTTCGGGACTTGCCCGAATACGAGTCGCGCATCAACGATCTAATGCCGCAGATCGACGGCGTGATCGTTTGCGCGTATCACGCGCCGGCATTCGGCGGGCAGCTTCTGCTCGACATCATGCGCGCGCATCCGGCGTTGCTCATCGGTGAAGCGCTCATGGCGAATCCGTTTTACCTTCCCCCCGACGTCCTGATCGAGGAGTTGCACCAGCGTTTCGATCACTGAAGGTTGACGTAAACGGCCCGATTTTCGCGTTACCCTTCGCGCATGACGAAGCCTCTCATCGGAATCGGCTCCGACATCTACGTTCATTCGGGCGAGCGCGACCGCGCGTTCGTCTACACGACCTACGTCGAGGCGCTGCGCCGCGCCGGCGCGATTCCCGTGATCATCCCGCCGCAGCCGGAGAACGCGGCCGACGTTGTCGACGAGCTCGACGGCATCGTGCTCGCCGGCGGTTTCGACTGCGATCCCGCGCTCTACGGCGAAGCGCAACATCCGACCGTGGAACCAATGGACGAGCGGCGGCAGGAAGGCGATCTCGCGCTCGCCAGAGTCGCGCGCGAGCGCGGCATCCCGACGCTCGGCATCTGTCTCGGCATGCAGATGATCAACGTCGCCGCCGGCGGCACGCTGATGCAGGACATCAACTCGGAGATCCGTACCGAGATCGAGCACGCCAGCGATCCCGAAGACCGCGCGCGCCACGACGTCCTCGTCGAGAACAACACGCGGCTGGCGTCGATCGTCGGCAGCAGCGAGATCAACGTCAACTCGTCGCATCACCAGGCCATCAAGGAGGTCGGCGCGGGACTGCGCGTCACCGCGCATGCGCCCGACGGCATCATCGAAGGACTCGAGGATCCGAAGCTTCCGTTCTACGTCGGCGTGCAGTGGCACCCGGAGGACATGCCGAAGGACGACTCGGCGACGAAGATCTTCCGCGCCTTCGTGGAAGCGGCGCGCCGCTACGCCGAGAAGCGGAATGACAGAATCGTTGCAAGCACATCGGAATAACGTCCCGAACGGCGGAAGTTGCTGACAGCGTTCATCCGGAGGAACTTTTTGAAGCGTTTCGCCATCGTATTGACCGCCGCTCTGCTGCTAGCGCCCGGCGCGCTCGCCTCGCCGTGGATTACCTCGCTCCCGGCCGCGCAGAAAAAAGCGAAAGACAACAAGCAGCTCATCTTCGTCGACCTCTTCGCCGACTGGTGCGGCTGGTGTAAGAAGATGGAGCAGGAAGTGTTTCCGTCGCAGGCGTTCCAGAGCGCGACGGACAAGATGGTTCTTCTTCGCCTCAACACCGAAGACGGCGGCGACGGCTCGAAGATCTCGCAGCAGTTCTCAGTGACGTCGCTGCCGACATTCCTCATCCTGACGCCCGACAACATGATCGCGGCGATGATCCGCGGCTACGCGCCGTCGAAAGAGTTCGTCGACTCGATGAAGGATTCGCTGGCGAAGTACAGCGATTTTCAGAGTCGCGTCGCGCGCGAGTCGGCCATCGCCGGCGACTATCAGAAGCGCCTCGACCTGGCGCGCGAGTTCACCTCGCGCTTCGGACTGAAAGACAGCGAGACGCGCTTCCGCAAACTGATCGGCGAGCGCGGCGCGCCGGTCGACGTCCGCGATCAGGCTTACTACGAGCTGGCCGTCTCGCTCCTTCTACAGAATCGTCTCGATGACGCCACCAAGACGCTCGTCGCGTTCGGAAAGGCGGAGACGAAAGGGGAGGCGTACGAACGTTCCCGCATCCTCCTCGCCCAGGTTTACATGCAGCAGGGCAACTTCCTCGGCGCCGCCAACGAGCTGCGCGCGTTCAAGACGCAGTTCCCGAGCTCGCCGCTGATGCGCAACGTCGAGGTCATGCTGCCCGGCATCGAGCGCCAGCTCCAGCAGAAGCGATGAAGAAGCTTCTCGCGCTCTTTCTCCTCTGCGCGCCCGCCGCGCTCGCGCAGTTCGATGCGCCCGTCACGCCGCCGGACATCAAGATCGACGGCGCCGTCACGAAGCGCACCGGCGATCAGGTCGAAGGGACGCTCACCGTCACGATCCCGCCGACGTGGCACGTCAACTCGAACAAGCCGCTGGACGACTTCGCGATCCCGACCGTCGTCACGCTCGATCCGACGACCGCGGATCTCGTCAGCCTTCAATATCCGCCGCATGAGCTGAAGAACTTCTCGTTCAGCGGCGGACAGCAGGTCGCCGTCTTCGAAGGAACCGTTCGCATTCCGTTCGTGGCGAAGCTGAAGCCGAACGCGACGACGATCAAAGCGAACCTGCACTACCAGTCGTGCAACGACAAGGTGTGCCTGCCGCCGAAGAACGTCACCGGCGAATTTAGTGCAGCAGTTTCCAGTGGACGACAGGTGCCCCCGCCTGTCCAGCCGTCAACCGGCTTCGTTCCGCTCACGTCCGCGCCAAAGAATCCCCAGCCCGCGCCGCCGACCGACAAGCTCGCGTCGACGTTCGCTGCCTCCGGTCTTCCGCTCACGCTCGCCGTGCTCTTCGCGCTCGGCATGGCGCTCAATCTCACGCCCTGCGTCTTTCCGATGATTCCGATCACAATCGGATTCTTCGCCATGCAGAGCGACGGACGCCGCTCGCGACGTCTCGCGCTCTCCGCTTTCTACGTCCTCGGCATCGTGCTGATGTACTCGTCGCTCGGCGTCGTTGCGGCGCTCGGCGGAAAGATGTTCGGCGCCGCGCTGCAGCAGCCGGCGGTGCAGATCGGACTGGCTGCGCTGATGCTCGTGCTGGCGTCGTCGATGTTCGGCGCGTTCGACATCACCGTTCCGCAGTTCATCGCCAGCCGTGCGATGGGCCGCGCGGGCTTTGCCGGCGCGATGACGATGGGACTCATCGTCGGCATCGTCGCGGCGCCATGCGTCGGTCCCGTCGTCGTGTCGTTGATCGCGCTCGTCGCCAGCATCGGCAAGCCTCTCATCGGCTTCGTCATGTTCGCCGCTCTCGCCCTCGGACTCGGCGCACCGTATCTCCTGCTGCTCAACGCGCTGCCGCGACCCGGCGAGTGGATGGTGCAAGTGAAGAAGGCCATGGGCTTCGTGCTCGTGGCGATGGCGTTTTACTTCCTCCGCTCCCTCGTCGGCGAGACGGTGTTCCGCTACGGCGTTGCGGCGAGTCTGCTCATCGGTGCGGCGTTCCTCTTCTTCATGGCCACGCGCGGACCGCAGGCGCGCTCGCTGCGCATTGCATGCGCGGCGCTGCTCCTCGTCGGCGGTGTCGCATTCGCGCTTCCGGCGAAGAACGGCGGCGCGGAATTGACGTGGGAGAAGTACACCGCCGGCGCGATCGCGCACGCGAAGCAGCCGGTGATCATCGACTTCTACGCGACCTGGTGCCTCCCATGTAAGGAGCTCGACGCGAAAACGTTCAGCGATCCGCGCGTTGCCGCGGAGCTGAAGCGCTACAAACGGGTGAAGGCCGATCTCAGCCTGCCCGACGATCCGACCGTGCAGTCGCTGACGAAGTCGTACGGCATCGTCGGCGTTCCGACGATCGTCTTCATCGACGCCGACGGCACGGAGCGAAAGGATCTTCGTCTCACCGGCTTCGAAGAGCCGGAGAAGTTCCTCGAGCGCGCGAAAGCAGTTCACTGATGGCACTCACGGCGAAGCAACGCCAGTACTTGAAAGGTCTCGCGCATGCGCTCGAACCTGTGGTGCGCGTCGGCAAAGCCGGTGTGAGCGACGCGGTCGTCGAAGAGACGAAGAAGTCACTCGCCGCACACGAGCTGATCAAAGTGCGGTTCGAAGTGGATGACGGCACGCTGCGCCGCGCATTCGCGGAGAAGCTCGCCACCGCCGCCGATGCGGACATCGCGGGAAGAGTGGGGAAGATCGCGATTCTGTATCGCGAGCGCGAAGAGAAGCCGGCGATCAAGTTGCCTTAGACCCCTCGCCCCGCGTGAGCGGGGAGAGGGTGGCCGAAGGCCGGGTGAGGGGCGCTCGACGAAACATTGAATTTCGAATTTCGAATTTCGAAGTTCGAATGAAGAATGAAGAAGGCCTCGGGACATTCTCAATTCTTAATTCGAAATTCGAACTTCGAAATTCAATCCCATGCGGCTCGCCCCTCATCCGCCGTTTCGCACTGGGTATTCGCGGCTTAGTTGGCAATCGCGTGGTGCAGCGGCAACTCGCTGAGCTCTTTTCCCATCGTCTCGTACCGCGCGAGCTCCGCGGCCGACGTGTAGAACGTGATGAGCGCGGAATGGCGGCGGCCGCTGTCGTCGTCCGCCCACGCGATGACGCGATGGCGGCCCGGTTTGAGGCCGTCGACGGAGATCGTGATCGTGTCGCCGTCGTACGTTTGAAACGAACGTCCAAGAATCCCGGCGTGAATCGTCGGGTAGTGGTCGGCGACGCGCAGTGTGATCGTGTTCGACGAAACGATCGCGCCGTCATTGATCGAGCAGTCGGCAAACAGCAGGGGTGAATCGCCCAGCCGCGCGCGGAACTTGTCGAGCGTGGTGTCGCTCTCGACGGGGATACGCCGCAGCTTCATCGGATTCGTCGCGCGCGAGTTGAGTCCGACCTCGCTCGTGAGCGCGGCCGCGTAACCGGCGCGCGCCACTTCGTGTTCGACGACCGCATCGTGATCGCCGTACGGATAGGCGAGCACGCTCACCGGATGTCCGACTTCTTTCTCGATCGTCTCCTTGCTCGCCACGAGCTCGTTGCGCAGCCATTCCACGTATTGCTCGTCCGACATCTCGGGATGGGAGCGGTGCACGAGATGCGCGTGCGTGACGGTGTGACTCTCGACGTCGGCACCTTGCGCGGCGAGATCTTTGATCTGCTCCCACTTCAGCGCGTGGCTACCGCTGCCGACGATCCTCGGATAGACGTACATCGAGTACGGATAGTGATGCTGCTGCAGCGCCGCATTCATCTGCGTGTACGTGCAAAGCCATCCGTCGTCGACGGTGATGACGACCGCATGCGCAGGCAGCGAGTCGCGCTGGCCGTGGATGTAGTCGACGAGCATGTCGATGGGAATGACATTTCGATCCGTCTCCGCGAGAAACGCGAGCTGCTCATCGAAGTCTTCGGAGCGGACGCACCAACCGCGCTGCGGTGCGGGATCGACTTCGTGGTAGGCAAGGATCGGAACGAGCTGAGCGTTGGCGCTGAAGGAGAGAGTGAGTCCGAGGTAGAGCGCGGCGAATGGGCGTCGCATTCGCTTTGGCGAAGTTGCAACGGGAGTGCCGTTTATTTCTTCGGGCTGCGCAGCGATGCTTGCGGCGATCCGCCGGACGTCGCCACGGTGCTGTTGGTGCTCGGCGTGAGTGTCGCCGGCGCCAGCGGCGTCACCGTCGGCAACGGAAGGAGCTGTTCGGGGATCTTGAACGTCCACGATGCTTCGACGCGGCGGCCGGTCTTCGCCTCCGTGGCCCAGACGATGGCGCGCTGGTACTTCCCGCGCAAAGTGTCGAGCGCCTCGCGCAACGTCATCGTGATCGAGCCGTCTTTCGGATCGTACGAGAACGGTGACGCCGCCGAGCCGCTCGGGCCCAGCAGTGCCATTCCGATCGAGCTGGGGTCGAGCGACTTGTGTTTCGGCAGCTTCGCCGAGATCACGATCGGTTGAGCGGGCTCGAAGACTTGCGTCGGCGCCGGGAGCGTGTCTTCGATCGGCATCGTGCCCGCGCCGAGGTAGTGGCGGAAGGCGGCGAAGTCCATGTGCTTGTCGACGATGACGCGCTTCATGCGCAGCGGATCGCTGCCGCGCTTGACGCGCCCGTAGTCGCACGTGAGCGCCGCGGCGTAGCCCGCTTTGCCGACGCTCGTGACGAGTTGGTGGTTGTAGTCGCCGTAAGGATAGGCGAGGAACTCGACGTCGCGGCCGGTCTCGCGGGCGATGATTTTGCGGCTGTCTGCGAGCTCGTGCTCGAGCCATTCCTGATAGGCGCGGCCGTCGACGTCGGGATGGCGGCGCTGCGTGAGGAACGGATGCGAGAAGGAGTGGCTCTCGATGTCGACGCCGGCGTCGGACATCTCCTTCACCTGCTTCCACGTCAATGCGTGCGCGGTCTGTCCGATGATCTTCGGATAAATGAAGACCGTGAACGGAAATTTGCGCTTCTGCATCTCGGGAAAGACTTCGGTGTAGGTCGAGCGCCATCCGTCGTCGATGGTGATGACGACGGAGTTTTTCGGAATCGATCCGCGCTTGCCGGTGACGTAGTCGTAGAGATCCTTCAGCGTGATGACGTTGTATCCGGTCATGGCCAGATAGCGCATCTGCTGATGAAAAGTCTCGCGGCTGATTTCCATTCGCGGGTCTTGCGGCGACTCGACGATGTGATAGCAGAGCACCGTCGCAACCGGTGTCTCGTCCACCGCCGCGAACACGAAGGTCGTCGTGAAGAGGGTAAAGATCGTCGCCAGCAACGCCCGCGAGGTCATGGTTCTCCTGAGATCAATGAGAAAAACGGTTCGGACCGACTGCAAACCGGGTGCCTCCGCTATTGTAAGTCCAGTGGAGGATAGGCGCCTCGCCCGTCCGTTAAGTAATGGACAGGCGAGGGCGCCTATCCTCCACTGGAATTGACGCCCCTGGCTCCCTGCTTTACAGTGCGCGTTTCTCTCACCGGAGGCATCACTCTTCATGGATCGTCAGCATCGCAGAGATCTCAAACACGACCGGTTTGTCGACGAGCTCGGCAGCCTTACGACGCGGGCGCGCGAGAACCAGCGTGTGCTCTTCACCGCCACCCTCGGCCTCGTCGCGGTCGCACTGATCGTCTACGGCATTTATTTCTATCGGACGAATCACGAGCGGCAAGCGCAGGACGCGCTCTCCGCTGCGATCGAGTCCATCGACTCGCCGCTGATTCAGGCCGGCGCGCCGGCGAATCCGCTCGCCAAGTACAAGACCGAGGATGAGCGGACGTCGCGCAGCGAGGCCATGTTCCGCGACGTGCAGAAGAAGTATCCCGGCACGAACGCGGCCGACGTCGCCGACCTCTACCTCGCGCGCCTCGACGCGTCGCGCGGTGACGTGACGAACGCGCGCAAGCTGCTGCAGTCGTTCATCGACGAGCATCCGAATCACATGCTCGTCGGCGCCGCGCGCTACAGCCTCTATCAGCTTCGCATCGAGAACGGCGAGACGCAGCAGGTGATCGCCGAACTGAACACGGAGCTCGGCAAGGCGCAGGAGCAGGTGCTGCCGCCCGACGCGATTCTCGAGCTCCTCTCGAAGGCGTACGACACGCAGGGCAACAGCGAGCAGTCGAAGGAAGCGCTGCGAAAGATCATTCGTCAGTACCCCGATTCGCCGTACGCGCTCGAAGCGCAGCGCCGCGTCGGAGCTGCGACGACGTAAAAATCCGTGCACACATTCGAGGTCGTTCTCGTCGTCGCCTGGGTCTGGACTCTGGCGACGACGATCCTCAATGTGTGGCTGATTCCGAGACTGAGGCGCGCTGCGGCCACGCCCGGTCCGCTCCTCTCCATCGTCATTCCGGCGCGGAACGAAGAGCGCAACATCGAGCGCACCGTGCGCGCGATGCTCGCGCAGACGTACTCGCAGCTCGAAGTGATCGTCGTCGACGATCGCTCCACCGATCGCACCGGCGAGATCCTCTCCGACATCGCGAAGGAAGACTCGCGCCTCGTCATCATCAACGGTGAAGAGCC
>Ga0075425_100005838_pt1 | contig 12837 bp, 8 predicted proteins | sample SoiMethybrSBSTD4_FD_75300 | JGI IMG/M metagenome (GOLD analysis project Ga0075425, IMG submission 75300) | Bulk soil microbial communities from a Populus tree surrounding site in Tennessee, USA - Soil MetaG P. TD hybrid SBSTD4 | ecosystem: Environmental > Terrestrial > Soil > Tree plantation...
CTCGACGTACTTGCCGACCACCGCGACGCGGGTCGTCCGGCGTGGCGACTTCACGCGGGCCACCACCGCCTCCCACCGGCTGAGGTCGATGGGGCGCGCGGGCAGGCCAAGCAGCTTCACGATGATGTCGTCGAGGCCCTCGCCGTGGAACACGAGCGGCACCTCGTAGATCGTCTCCACGTCCTTGGCCGTGATGACGGCCTCCTCCTCGACGTCGCAGAAGAGGGCGATCTTCGACTTGATCGACGGCGGCAGGTAGCGGTCGGTGCGGCACAGCAGGATGTCCGGCTGGATCCCGATGGCCCGCAGCTCCTTGACCGAGTGCTGGGTGGCCTTGGTCTTGAGCTCCTGCGAGGCCTGCATGAACGGCACGAGCGTGAGATGGATGTAGATGACGTTGTCGCGCCCGACGTCCTTCTTGAGCTGACGGACCGCCTCCAGGAAGGGCAGGCTTTCGATGTCGCCCACGGTGCCGCCCACCTCGACGATCACCACGTCGACGTCCGTGCCCACGCGGAGGATGGAGCGCTTGATCTCATCGGTGATATGCGGGATCACCTGCACCGTTCGGCCCAGGTAGTCGCCGCGGCGCTCCTGCTGGATGACGGACCCGTAGACCTTGCCGGTCGTCACGTTGTGCTGGCGAGTCACCCGCACCGAGGTGAAGCGCTCGTAGTGACCGAGATCGAGATCGGTCTCGCCGCCGTCGTCCGTGACGAAGACCTCGCCGTGCTGGTACGGGTTCATGGTGCCGGCGTCGACGTTGATGTAGGGATCCATCTTCTGGAGCGTCACCCGGAAGCCTCGCGCTTCCAGCAGCGAGCCGATCGAGGCGGACGCCAGCCCCTTGCCCAGCGATGACACGACGCCGCCCGTCACGAAGATGTATTTTGCGGCCACGTCATCCCTCCTTCCTGGCGCGAAGCCAGTGTCGCACATACTCGATTTCGGCGTCTCGGTCGCCGGCCGCGCCGTCGAGCCGGCGGTCACGCAGCCCATCGAGGACCTCGGCGACCGCGGGTCCGCGACGGACCCCGAGCTCCACCACGTCGTCTCCGCGCAGCGCGGGGCGGACGCTCCGCGCCGTGTCGATCCACCACGTGACGGCCGCGCGCGCGGCGGGCGCGTCCGCGAGCCACTGCGCGGCCAGCTCCAGATCGCTGCGCTCGCGCAGCAGGCGCGCCCGCTCGGCGCCCGACGCGGTCGCGCCCAGCCGCGAAGCGAGCTCGGGCGCGGTCCCGAGCGCCCGCGCCGCGCGTGTCAGCGGCTCGCCCGATCGGCCGAGCCGACGCAGGGCCGCGGTGGCCACGTCCGCCGGCTGATCGGCGAGCAGCGCGTGCACCGCGAGCTCCACGCGCGTGACCGCGAGTCCGCGCTCGGCCGCCCACGTCCACGCGGCCGGCAGCGCGGCGATGCGCTCGCCCGTCGCGCGCGTGAACCGGTAGCGCGAGTCGAGGAGACGGAAGACGCCGGCCGTCCCGAGCCGGCGGAGGGCGACGTCCGGCTGGGCGTCGGCGACGATGCGCTCGAGCTCGGTGACGATGCGCGGACCGGACAGCGCCGGGTACGGCCCCAGGCGCAGCGCCAGCGCCTGACAGGCGGACGTCCATGCGTCGTACACGAGCCCGAGCCGACTGGCGTAGCGCGCGGCGCGGAACATCCGGGTCGGATCGTCCACGAACGACAGCGGATGCAGGATGCGTAGCCGACGGCGGCGGAGGTCGCCACGGCCGCCGTGGGGGTCGAGCAGTCGTACGTCCGACGCGCCGATCTCGAACGCCATGGCGTTGACGGTGAAGTCGCGGCGCCCCAGATCGAGGCCGATCGACGCGGGCATCACGCGCGGCAGCGCTCCCGGCGCCTCGTACCGCTCGGAGCGGGCGGTCGCGACGTCGATCCGCTCGCCCGACGCGTGCCGGATGGACGCGGTGAGGAACCGCACGTGCTCCACGACGCTCCCGCCCAGCGCCTCGCCGAGCGTGCGCGCCACGGCGAGGCCGTCGCCCTCGACGACGACGTCCAGATCGGCGTGGGCCAGCGCCGTCTGGCGCAGGACGTCGCGCACCACGCCGCCCACGAGGAACGCGCGGGCCTCCTGTGCCGCCGCCACGTGGCCGAGCGTCGCCAGCACGGGCCCCGTCCACGCGGGCAGTGCCTGCGACACGCGCGCGGCGACCGACAGCCTGATCGAGCTTTCCGAATCCCGCGCCGGCGCCACCGCACCGAGCGGGCCACGGCGATCCCGGACGATCACGACGGGCGCGCCGCCGACGAGCGCGCGCCGGACCACAATCTCGGACGCGCGGGCCGAGACCACGGGAAGCGGACGCACGAGCGCGCTGGCCGGCAGGTCCGTCAGACCGAGCGCCGTCGCGCGGGCCAGGTCGTCACGGAGCACCCAGCCTCGATCATCGAGGTGGAGGACTCCGGCGTGACCGTCGACGGCCCGCGTCCACGCCTCGCGCACGGTCGCCGCGGGCGGAACGGTCACCGTCGCGGCGTTGATCAGCGCGGCGGCGCCAGGCTCGACCTGGGGGTAGCGGTGCCCGCGCCTGGCCATCGTCACCCGCGCGCCCGGGGATGGAACTCGCGGTACATGCGCTTCAGCGTCGCCGACGGCAGATGCGTGTAGATCTGCGTGGTCGCGATGTCCGCGTGCCCGAGCATGGCCTGCACGGCGCGGAGATCGGCGCCGCCCTCGAGGAGATGGCTCGCGAAGGAGTGGCGCAGCATGTGCGGGGAGACGCGGTTCGGCAGTCCAGCCCGCGCGCCGGTGCGGCGGACGATCTTCCACAGCGCCTGCCGCGACAGCGCCCGGCCGCGCGCGTTGACGAACAGGCGATCGCCGCTGCCGCGGCGCGCGTGCCGCGGCCGTGCCCGCTCGAGATACGCCCGGATCCATACGGCGGCTTCCGCGCCGAGCGGCACGAGCCGCTGCTTGCGGCCCTTGCCCGTGCAGATGACGTAGCCGGCCGTGAGGTTCACGTCCTCGAGCTTGAGACCGAGACACTCCGAGGCGCGCATGCCGGTCGCGTAGAGGACCTCGAGCATCGCGCGATCGCGCAGGCCGTCCGCGTGCGCGGTGTCGGGTCGCTCCACGAGCGCTTGGGCGGCGTCACGCGACAGCGTCTTGGGCAGCGGCCGTCGCAGTCGCGGCCGCTCGATGTGCTCGGTGGGATCGCGGATGAGGCTGCCGTCCGCCACGAGGTGCCGGTACAGGCCGCGCACCGCCGACAGGCGGCGCACGATGCTGGACGGCCGCAGGCCGCGCGCGCGCAACGCGGCGAGATAGCCGACGATGTCGTCCGCCGTCACCGTGGTCACGCCGCGTCGGCGGCCGAGGTACGCGACGAAGTCGGCGAGGTCGCCGCGGTACGCGGCCAGCGTGTGGCGCGACGCGGCCCGCTCGACCTGGAGCGCGGCGAGATACGTGGGGATGGGTTCGGGAAGCGGGTGCCGTGGGAGAGGTCGCCCCGGGGCGCCGCTCACCGACGCCGCCACCGGCGGACCTCGAACACCGATCCGGACGGAAAGGGCACGACGGATTATAGCACGCTCGTCGGCGATCGCCGCGACTGCGGCGACACGCGGGGCGCCCCCGCGTCCTACTCGAGCGGACGGCGCTCCAGCACGCTGCGCACGCGCGTCGTCAGTTCGTGCGCGGTGAACGGCTTGAGCAAGAGCTTCGGGCCCCGCGAGAACTGGCCGTGTGCGGCGCGGGTCGAATCGGGATATCCCGACATGTAGAGCACGGGCAGGTGCGCCAGATGCGGACGGAGCACGGCGAGCCGCGCGGCCAGGTCGGGGCCGCTCATCTCCGGCAACACCACGTCGGTCACGAGCAGATCGATCGCGCGCTCGTCTCCCTCGGCGAGGGCCAGCGCATCGGACGGGCGCATGGCCAGCAGGACCGTGTAGCCGTGGCCCCGCAGGATGTCCTCGACGAGCCGCGCGACATCCTGGTCGTCCTCGACGAGCAGGATGGTCTCCGTGCCGCGAGTCTCGACGGCGATGACCGGTGCCGTCGTCCCCGCCGCCACGCTCCGGTCGGAGCGCGGCAGATAGATCGTGAACACGGAGCCCTCACCGACCTGGCTGTCGACGACGATGTCACCCCCGCTCTGCTTGATCACGCCGTACGCGGTGGCCAGACCGAGGCCCGTGCCCTTGTCGGGCGCCTTCGTGGAGAAGAACGGCTCGAAGATGTGCGCCTGCACCTCCGACGTCATGCCGCAGCCCGTGTCCGCCACGGTCAGCGCCACGTAGCGCCCGGGACGGAGGTCGGGCTGGCGACGGGACCGCGGGTCGTCGACGAAGACGTTCGCGGTCACGATGTCGAGCCGCCCGCCGCCGGCCATGGCGTCGCGCGCGTTCACCACGAGGTTCATGATGACCTGCTCGATCTGTCCGCGGTCGGCGGTGACGCGACCGAGCTCCGGATCCGGCGTGAAGATGAATTCGATGCTCTCGGCGAGCAGCCCGCGCAGGATACCGGTCATGCCACGTACGACGTTGTTGAGGTCGAGCGACACGGCCTGCAGCACCTGCTTGCGGCTGAAGATCAGCAGCTGCCGGGTGAGCGCGGCCGCGCGCGCCGTGCTGTCGCGGATGATCTCGGTGTGCCCGCGCATCTCGCCGGGGACCCGGGCATGCAGGATCTCGGCGCGGCCGCCGATGACGGTGAGCAGATTGTTGAAGTCGTGGGCGATGCCGCCGGCCAGCCGGCCGACCGCCTCCATCTTCTGAGCGTGACGCAGCCGCTCCTCGCTCTGGCGCAGCGCCTCGTCCGCGCGCTTGCGTTCGCTGATGTCGCGCAGGATGCCGCTGACGAACCGTCCGCCGGCCGTCGTCCAGCTGGCGAGCGACAGCTCGAGAGGGAATTCGGTCCCGTCCTTGCGCATCCCCTCCAGCTCGACGGAGGAGCCGATGATGCGGGACTCGCCGGTCGTCGCCAGCCGGCGCACGCCCTCCTCGTGCGCGCCGCGATAGCGCTCGGGCATCAGCACGGAGAGCGGACGTCCCAGCACCTCGGATTGGGGGTACCCGAACATCGCCTGCGCGCCGCGGTTCCACGACACGATCCGGCCGTTGCCGTCGCTGACGATGATGGCGTCGGACGTCGCCTCCATGATCGATCGGAAGCGCTCCGCGCTCTCTCGCAGCGCCTTCTCCGAGGCGTCGACCCGAGCCCGCGTTTCCCGCTCGCGGGCGACCTGCTGGGCATGGGCCAGCGCGAGGGCGACGTGACGGGCCAGACGCAACAGGCCGGCCTCGTCCCGTCCGGTGAAGGCCCGCGTGGAGCGCCGGCTCACGTAGAACAACCCGCTGATGTCGCCGCCCGCCTCGATCGGCACCACGAGCTGGGCCCGGATGCCCTCGCGATCGGCGACGGCACGGAAGTCCGCGCTGATCCGCGGGTCCTCCGCGTAGTCGGCGGTGCGAAACGGAGCGCGCGTCAGGAGCACCTGCCCTCCGCTGCCTTGCCCAGGCCCGATCCGCAGCGGCTCGGGGTGCAGAGAGCGGGCGCCGAGCCAGCACCGCGACACCATCTGGCCTGATCGTCCGTCGCCGAGCGCGATCTGCGCGGTATCGGCCTGACACAACTCGAGCGCCCCGGCGGCAACGCGGCCCAGGATCGCGTCCACGTCGGGCGATTCGCTGATCGCGCGGGCGATGTCCGCGGTGACGTCGGCCTCGCGGCGGCGGCGCTCCTGCTCCTCGTACAGGCGCGCGTTCTGCAGAGCGAGGTGAAGCTGCTGGGCCACGGCGACGACGACCTGGATCTCGTCCTCGGTCACCGCATGGGACGCCGTCCACCAGTACGTCACCAGCGCGCCGCTGGCGCGGCCACGGAAGACGACCGGCGCGTACAGCATGGACTGCGGCACCACCGGGAGAGCGCGGATGGCGGGATGATCCAGGCGAGGATCGTTCGGCACGTCGTCGCTGGCGATGGGCTGCCGCGCTTCCGTGAAGAAGCTCGGAAGTCCACTCACCGCCACCCGGTAGTTCGGGTCCAGCAGATGGGGCGGAATCCGATAGCCGGCGATGGGAATGCCGTAGTCGCTGGTCTCGTCGACGTCGAAGAAGATCGACGTGTCGGCGCCGAGCAATCGCGTGACTTCGCGCGCCGCGCGCCGGGCGATCTCCGTCGCGTCGAGGCTGCTCGACAGGCTCTGGGCGACGGTGAGGACGGCCCGCGTCTGCTGCAGGCGCCGCTGCATGTCCTGGTACAGCCGCGCGTTCTGGATGGCCACCGCCGCCTGCGCGGCAAAGGTCTCCAGCAGCTCGTGGTCGTCCGTCGTGAACCGGAAGGGGGCGCGCCCCGTGAGCGACAGCACACCGAGGAGAGTCCCATCGAGCAGAATCGGCTTGCCGTAGAAGCTCGTGAGGCCGTGACGGCGGCAGAAGCTCGGCGCGGAGACGCGCGGGTCGTTGAAGACGTCGGGGACGTCGAGCGACGCCCGATGCGCCGCGACCCAGCCGAGGACGCCCTCGTCGTACCGGCGGCGGCGGAACGGAAGATCGGCGCCGACCACCGGATCGGAGAATCCGCCGACCTCGAGGACGCGCGCCGCGTCGTCAGCGACGGAGAACGAGACGAACGTCGCCTTCATGAGCGTGGCGGCGGCCCGGGCGAGCTCGGCCAGCACCTCGCGGATGTCGAGCGAGGAGGAGACGAGACGGTTCAGGTGGGCGAGGGTGCGCAGGCGGCCCGCCAGGGTGGCATCGCCAGCCGCCGACGGGGCGCCGTGGGAGGGGCGGACGGCCGCGTCGGGCATGTCCGGGATGCTAGCAAAGGCGCTGGCGAGATCCCAAAAACTATAGGTCTTCGGCGCCCGAGGATTTTCCGCCGCCCGGTCGCAGGCGCAGCAGCGCGGCGCGCTCGGGCGCCCCCAAGACGGCGCTCACCGTCCAGAACACGCCGGTCCCGCCGGCGATGGCCGCCAGCAGCCAGCCGCCCTCGACCAGCCGGGACGCTCCAACGGGCCACATCCACAGGGCGGCTACGCACCACGCGGTGAGCGCGCTCGAGGCGGCGATCGTCCGTCCAAGGCTGGCGGCCAGCGGACGCGTCTCGAAGCCGCCGAAACGCGCGCGGGCGGCCCACGCGAGCGCCAGGAAGTTGACGTAGGCGCCGATGGAAGAGGCGAGCGCGAGCCCGCCGTGACCGAGCGGTCTCATGAGAACGACGGCGGCCACGAGGTTCGCGCAGACCGAGAGGACGCCGATCCGCACCGCGACGGCCGGGGCGTGGACGGCGTAGAACGCCCGGGCCGCGATGTGCGCGCCGGAGAAGGCCACGAGCCCGACGGCATACCACGTGAGCGCTTCGGCCGTGGCGGCGGTGTCGGCGGCCGTGAATTGCCCCCGCTCGAAGAGCACGCGGACGATCGGCGTCCGGAACAGGATGAGGCCGACGGTCGCCGGGACGGTCACGTAGAAGGAGAGCCCGAGCGCGAAGGACAGCGTCGTACCGACCCCGCGCGTGTCGCCGACGGCGGCCGCGCGGGACATGGCGGGCAGCGCCGCGGAAGCCAGCGCGACGCCGAAGACGCCGAGGGGAAACTCCATGACCCGGTCGGCGTAGTACAGGAACGAGATGCTCCCCGCCGGCAGCAGCGACGCGAGCAGCGTGGTGACGAACACCCCCACCTGCGCGGACGCGAGGCCGAAGACCGCGGGCACGAGCAGGCGGGCCACGCGCCCGAGCGCCGGATGCCGGAGCCCGAGCGACGGCGCCACCAGCAGCCCGCAGCGATGGAGGCTCGGCATCTGGGCGGCGAGCTGCATGACCCCGCCGACGATGACGCCGATGGCGAGCGACAGGATCCCCGGCTGCACGTGCCGCGCGAGCAGCACCACCGCGCCGATCATCCCGACGTTCAGCAGCGCGGGGCCGAGGGCCGCGGCGAAGAACCGACCGTGGGTGTTGAGCGCCCCCATCGCCAGCGCGGCCAGCCCCACCAGCACCAGGTACGGGAACATCACCCGGGTGAGCAGCACGGCCAGCGACAGCTGCGCGGGATCGGCCTCGAAGCCCGGGGCGATGAGGCGGAGCAGCCACGGCGCAGTGGCGACGCCGAGCGCCGTGGCCACGCCGAGGGCGAGCAGCGCGGCCGCCAGCACCGCCCGCAGCATCGTCACGAACTCGTCGCGGGACCGATTGACGGAGTAGTCGGCGAACACCGGAATGACCGCCGTCGACAGCGCGCCCTCGCCGAGCAGGCGGCGGAGGATGTTCGGGATGCGGAAAGCGACCAGGAAGGCGTCGGTCGTCCCGCCCGCTCCGAACGCCAGCGCGACCACCATGTCGCGGACGAAACCCAGCACGCGGCTGGCGAGCGTGGCCGCGCTGATGGAGCCGAGCGCGCGGACGAGCTGATGCTCGTGGCCCGCCCGCGACGGGTGCGGCGTCATGTTGCAATTCCTCGGACGTTCCGGCATGATGCAGCGCGGACCGCACACCACCAAGGAGTGACCACGTGGCGAACACGAAGTCGGCGATCAAGCGGATGCGTCAGAATGAGACGCGCCGCCAGCGCAACCGCACGGTGCGGTCGCGCGTGCGCACGGTGCTCAAGACGGGCCGCCTGGCCGCGGCCACGCCCGGCGACGAGGCACGGGCGGCCGTGCTGCAGGCCATCCGCACGCTCGACAAGGCGGTGAGCAAGGGCGTGATTCACCGCAACACCGCCTCCCGCAAGAAGTCCGCGCTCGCCCGCAGCCTCAACCCCCGCTAGCCCCTCACCATCGGCCCCGCCCTCGACGCTTCCACTCGCTACCTCGCGGACGAGCCGGCCAGCGTGCGGAGCACGGACTCGGCGGCCGTCGTGAGCATCGCTCCGGCCTCCGGGCCATAGAGGCTCGCGCAGGAGACGTACGTCACGCGTCGGTAGTCGACCGGCGTGACGAAGTAGCCGAGGTAGTCATTCGACACACCGGCCACGAGCACGCGGCTCACGGCAGGCCGGCCCGCCTGCTTCACGCTGCGGCCCAGCCGCGACTGGAGCTCTCCAGGGATCGTGATCCACGCGACGTCACCGAGACGTCCCGCCACGAGCTCCGTCGTCTCCGGCAGCGCCGTGCCCAGCGGCAGGCGGAGCCATCGGGGCACCCAGGAGGCGGTGCAGTTGCGGACGGACAGCGCCGGCGACGGCAGCGCGACGCGCGTGGTGGCGAGGACGAAGGGCGACGGCGCGATCGGCGTCGCCGCTCCGAGCCCGGCACGCACGGCGGCCGCCAGATCGCGGCCGGCGCCCACGAGCTCGGCCTCGCCGTGGCGGGCCGGGCTGACATCGCCGACCGCGCCATTGACGAAGAGCGCGGGCGCTCCCGTCGTCTGTTCCACTTCGCGGCTGGCGATGCCCATGACGTCGGCGGACAGCCGCAGGTTGAAGGGGGGCAGCATCGTGCCGTGGATGGCGTAATTCCACACCGTGGCGATGGGCGTCCCCGTCTCGGCGTCGATCTTCAGCACGATCATCTCGGCGTCGACGGGCAACCCGAGACGGCCCGTCGTGAGATCGTGCGCGGTGAGGCTCGCCGCCGCGACGCGCGCCGGCGCCTTCGCGGCCTCGGCCCGTCGCACCGCCCGGACTAGGCTGTCCACGAGCGCGTCGCGGACCTCGCGATCGCGACGATCGATGCTGACGACGCCGAGGAACCCCGACTCCATGAACGCGCCCGGCCCCGAGTGCGTGTGGGAGGCCGACACGATGAGCGCCGTCGCGGGCAGCCCGGCCTCGACGAGCGCGCGGCCGACGCGCGCCGTGAAGGCGGCGTCGACCGCGATGAGGTCGGCGCTGATCCAGGTCAGTCGCTGGCCGCCGCCCTCGAGGACCAGCGCGCGCACCGCGAGCGGATCGAGCGTGCCCTCGTTCGGCCGGAACCAGAACGCGTGGGGAACTCGGCCGAGGACGTCGGGCACGAGCAACCGGCGCGCGAAGTCGCCGTAGCCCGCGAGCGGCGTGCCCGGCGGGATCGAGAGCGCGATGCGCGCGGCGCCCGCGCGCAGGCATCCCGGGCATGCCGCGGGCGCCTCCGCGGCGAGCACGACGAGCAGGAGCGGGAAGACGGCGGCCGCGCTCAGCGCGCGCCGCACAGATCACTCACCAGCAGCGCCATCTCCGCGCGCGGCTCGCCGCCCGACTTCAGCGCGCGCTCTACTTCCCAGCAGCGGCGCAGCTTCGCGGCGAGCGCCGCCGACGACTCGCCGCCGAGGGCGGACAGCAGCGCCTCTACTGCCCCCGGCGGGCGGCGGAGAATTCGCGCGATCTGCTCGACCGGCTGGCCGCGCCGACGCCATACCTGCACCGTCCAGGCCGTCCGCACCTCGCGCGTAAGCATCGTCAGGATGAGCATCGGCTCCTCGACGGCGAGCAGGCCGTCGAGCGTCCGGAGCGCGAGGCCGAGGTCCCGGCGCTCGAGCGCCCGCGTGAGCTCGAAAACGGCGCTCACCCGGTGCTCGCCGACGACCGCGCGCACCTCGGCCTCGCCGACGGCGCGGTTCTCGGGGCCGCCGGCCAGCGCGGCCTTGCGGATCTCGCCGAGCAGCAGCGCCGGATCCTCACCCACCCACTGCACGAGCAGTCGCGCGGCCTGCTCGGTCACCGTCAGGCCCTCGAGCTGAGCGCGCTGGCGGAGCCAGTCCTCGAGCGCGCGGCCGCGGCGTACGACGGGCTCGACCACGACGGTCTGGCCGCGCCCGGCGGCGACGGCCTCGAGGAGCCAGTGGTCGGATTTCCGATCGCGTCCGGCCCGCAACGACTCGTCGGCGAGGAGGAGCAGGACCGTCGTGGGGCTCGGGGCCGCGACGTAGCCCGCCAGCGCCTCACCGCCTTTCGGCGCCAGCGCCTGCCCGTGGCGGAGGGCCACGAGCCGGGCGGCCGCCATGAACGGCAGCGTGAGCGCGGCGCTCACCACGGCGTCGACGCCGACCTCACGCCCGTCCAGCACCTCGCGGTCGAACGCGGCGTGGGCCGGGTCGGGAAACAGCGCGCGCGTGAGGGCGGCGAGGAGATCGTCGAGGAGCTGGGCATCGGCGCCGTGGATGAGCGCGATCGGCGGGATCTCGCCGCGCTCGATGCCGCGCAGGAACGCGGTCGGATCCATCGTCGCGCGACCCGCCGCGTGACCATCCCGAGCGTCTGGCGCCGGAGCCCGGCGAAGGCGCCCCGACGGTGTGTCCGACATCCTCAGAACTGCTCGATGACGAAGCTCACCACCGTGCGGGCGATCTCCGTCGATACGCGCTGGAGCGCGGTCTCCGTCTGGGCGATGGTCTCCGCCACGGTACCGGGGATGGCGAAGTCCACGCGATCGGAGTAGCCGCGTCGTTGCAACAGCACGCGGTTCTGGCGCACATCGCGGAAGGCGAGGTTGAGCGTCAGGGTGAGCCGGTACTGCGTGACGTTGGCCGCGGCGTTGTAGGAGATGGCCTGGAGCGAGTAGCTGGTGATCTCGCCGTCGAGGATCGCGTCCGCCTCGTTGACGCCGACCACGCGCAGGCGACCGTTCGTCGTGAAGGCGTTCAGGACGGCGGTGGTCATGAAGTTCTCGACCGCGGGCACGAGGGTGCGGTTCTGGAACACGGGCACGGCCACGGTCTGCAGGTGTTCGGGAAGGTTGCCGCGCAGGGAATAGCCGCAGCCCGAGGCCAGCAGGCCGGCCGCCAGCGTGACCGCCACGAGCCGACGCTTCACGCGCGCGTCACGATGTTGACGAGGCGGCCCGGGACGACCACGACGCGCGTGATCCCGCGCGAGCTGATCCACGGCTGCACGCGATCGTCGGCGAGGGCCAGATGCTCCACGCGCTCGGCTGGCGTGCCGACGTCCACCACGAGACGACTGCGCACCTTGCCGTCCACCTGGACGACGAGCGTGACCTCGTCCTTCGCCAGCGCCGCCGGATCGGCGGCCGGCCAGCGCTGATCGAAGAGGCTCGGCTCGTGACCGAGCAGCCCCCAGACCTCTTCCGCGATGTGCGGGCAGAACGGGCCGAGGAGCAGCGCGAGCGTCTCCACCGCCTCGCGCAGGAGCGACGCGCGCTCCTCGCGCGGCACGCCGTCGAGGGACGCCGCCTCGAACGCGTAGAGCGCGTTGACGAGCTCCATGATCGCGCTCACCGCGGTGTTGAAGTGGAACTCCGTCTCGATGTCGTGCGTCACGCGAGCGATCGTCTCGTGGATCGTCCGCCGGAAGGCCCGGCCGGCCGCCGACGCCGCGCCGCTCGTGCCCGCGGCCGGGACGGCCCGGAGATCCTCGGCGTGGGTGAGGACGAAGCGCCAGATCCGGTTGAGGAACCGCGAGGCGCCCTCCACCCCGTGGTCGTTCCAGTCCAGATCCTTCTCGGGCGGGGCCGCGAAGAGCGAGAAGAGCCGGGCCGTGTCGGCGCCGAGGTTGCGGATCAGCTCGTCGGGATCGACGACGTTGCCCTTCGACTTCGACATCTTGGCGCCGTCCTTGATGACCATGCCCTGGCTGAGCAGCGCCGTGAACGGCTCGTCGACCTTCACGAGGCCCAGGTCGCGCAGCACCTTCGTGTAGAAGCGGGCGTAGAGCAGATGCAGCACGGCGTGCTCGATACCGCCGATGTACTGATCGACGGGCATCCAGTACTCGGACGCGCGGGGATCGACCATGCCGCCCTCGAACCGCGGCGAGCAGTAGCGCAGGAAGTACCACGACGACTCCACGAACGTGTCCATGGTGTCGGTGTCGCGGCGCGCGCGGCCGCCGCACCGCGGACAGCGCGCGTTGACGAAGCTCGCCACCTCCGCGAGCGGCGAGCCGCCCTTGCCGCTGATCTGCACGTCGCGCGGCAGCACCACCG
>Ga0075425_100005839_pt1 | contig 12836 bp, 12 predicted proteins | sample SoiMethybrSBSTD4_FD_75300 | JGI IMG/M metagenome (GOLD analysis project Ga0075425, IMG submission 75300) | Bulk soil microbial communities from a Populus tree surrounding site in Tennessee, USA - Soil MetaG P. TD hybrid SBSTD4 | ecosystem: Environmental > Terrestrial > Soil > Tree plantation...
ATCTTACTTTGACCACGGCCCCCTCTGCGGTTGTGAGCACCGCTTTGAGCGGAACGGCCATGCAGTCGGCGACCGAGTTGGTCTCGATCTTCAACCTGATGCTCATCGCCGGGCGCATTACCGAGATGTCGAGTTGGTCAAGCGCTATCTGCACGTCGAGCACCTTATTCGGGATGTCCCATGCTTTTGGCCGCACAAGCGTACCGATGCTCTTAACCGTGCCAGAGAACGACCTGCCCGGGAACGCATCGATAGACACCTCTGCGTGCTGACCGATCTTGATCTTGCCTATGTCGACCTCGGGCACAAGCGCTTCAGCGAGGATCGTGTTCAGCTCTGGGATCTCGAGTACCGGCATCCCCGACCAGACGGTCTCGCCGACGCGAAAGCGCTCGCCGTTCCATTTGACCTTATAAACAACCACGCCGTCGCGGTCGGCCTTGGCCTGAAAACTCTCCATTCCCTTCTGGATCGAACTCACGCGGATTTCGGCCCGCGCCTTTCGGCTGAGTATGATGTTATAAGAAGCCTCGCTCGCCTTCTTGTGCCATTCCATGCGCTCCTTCAGGGCCTCGACCTCTCGCCCTGCTTGCTCGACGGCCAGGTTGTCCTTTTCGATTACGTTCGACGCTTCGATGTCCGAGCCTGCACCCTGCTTCAACTTCAGCTTCTCGAACTTGTTTTCGGCAGCAGCAAGCCTCGCCGAAAGCTCCTGTCGCTCAAGGTCGATCGAAACCTTGGTCTTCTCCAGTTCCTTGTTGGCCTGATCGAGTTCGCTCTGGTAGCGCTGAAGGTCTTCGCGTACCTTCTGGGCATCGAAGTTGATCAGCGCGTCACCGGTCTTCACGTTGCCGCCCTCAGGAGCCAGGCTCACAATCTGAAACTGCCAGTATTCGCCAAACGGTGGAGGAGCACTAAAGTTGCGCACGGACGACGCCCGGAGGGTGCCCGTTGCATCGACCCAGAAGCTCATCGAGCGTGGCGCGATGACGATCTCATCCGCCGCTGCGCCACTCTTCGGAAGCACAGCCGAAAAAGCGCCTGACCTCAAGAAGGAGAATCCCGCTATCAGAGCCGCGAGAAGGATCAGAGCAATAGCAGTCCGCTTCGCCGCTCTTGTTGTGAACCTGGACCGGAGTCTTCCACGTTCGCTCGTCTGTGGGGTGGTGGTCTCACTCATAGCGTACTCGCAATGACGTTCGTAGTTCGGCCTTCAGGCGGAAGCTTGTAAGATAGAATCCGTCAAAAAACCGTTACGAACTTCCGCCTGAAGGCCGAACTACAAACTTCTATTCCTCCCGGTTCCATCTGCTCAAGATCCGATCGCCTTCTATGAGCGCCCCATCGTCCGCGACGGCATAGTAAAAGGGATCCGCGGAGAGCACCGTTACTGCGATGGCTCGTCTCGCTTTTTCTGCCTCGAGCCTCATCACCTGGGCCGAGCCGCCTTCAAACTGAACCGCGGATCTCGGAACGAGAAGCAGCGCCGGTTGTTCGGTTATCGCCAAGGTGACCTGGGCTGACATCCCGGGTTTCATGATTTCGGTCACGGTTTTGTCGAGACCGATGACCACAAGAAAGACCTTGGCCTTGGCCATCCAACTGGCCTTTATGGCAGTCTGCGCAATGTTCTTGACCGATCCGGTGATCTCGATGTCGGGGTAGCTGTCGAGCCTGACTTGCGCCTTTTGGCCGATTGCAAGGCGAGGGCCGTCAACTTCGTTGACCTGAGCCAGCACTTCCATCTGTTTCAAATCCGGGAGCCTGACCAGCGGAAACCCTCCCCACACCATGTCCCCAACCTGGATCTTGCGGCGCTCCATCCAATGGTCGCCGTAGATCGCCATTCCGTCGGCGGGTGCGGTCAAGGTCATGCTCGCAAGGTTGGCTTTGATCTGGTTGAGCCGGACGCCTAGCTTGTCTTTCTCAATGACTTTTACCTGGAGCTCGGCAGCTTGCTCCTTTTTCTTCTGTTCCATTTTCGAGAGCTGGTTCTCGTATTCAGTCTTACCTTTGTCAAAGGCGAGTTGATTCTCCTGGAACTTCCGCCGCGGGATAACGGTCGCGGGCACGTTTATATCGAGCTTCGATTGTTCGTAGGCCAGCCACAGATTGCTGAGCACCACCTCCATATCACGAAGTGCGCTTTCGTGTTGGGACCGGGTCTTATCGATGTCGTTTTCTGCGGCGATGATCTTCTCGTCGATGTCGGTGATCTTGCTAAGAATCGAGGAGTTGTCCAGCTCTACGACCCGCTCCCCGGCCTTTATGAGGCTGCCTTCAGGAGGCATATAGGTGATCTTCGCTTCTTCGGAGGTTGATGAGAAGATAGTTCGTGAAGACACCGCGCGAAGCTCTCCGTCAAGCATGAGCCTCTTCTTGATGCCCCCTCTTCGGACTTGGGCCACCTCGGCCTCGATTCCATCCTGGCTGATAACTTCCGATGACGGACCCGAGTTGCCGTTCGTCGAGTTTGACCTGATGACGAATGAGGCGGGCACCACTAGGACGAGAAGCAGAACACAGCAGGAGAGGGCTGCGCGCTGTCTTCCCATTTTGAAGAACCAGTGGGTCAAGACTTACTCCCCTCATTTCTTCAAGAGTCTGCCTTGGGGTTTGTCGGACAGAACGCTCGCCGCCTCTTAAAGTTTCAATTGTTGGAACCGATGCCGGGCACTCACGCGGTTAGCTAACGGTGAACATAATAGCTTGAAAAGCAAATAATCACCACGCAATTCAGGTTCAAAGAGAAGGTCGTAAATTCGACTGACGTCTCCAGAGCCTGCTGGGGTAGAGCCCATTTTTCGGCGGAGTTCTCATCGGATTCGGACTCCGCCCGTTTTAAAATCGACATATGTCGCGGTCTACCGTTGTTCGGGAAACTTGAACCCGATATAGGTTCCAGAGCTGATCCCCATCAAACCCAGCAATGTGGTGCTGAATTCAGGCATGGTCAACCCGTTATACACTGACGAGACGAAAATAACTCCCAGCACGATCGTCCAGGCGAAAATCTGAAACCGATGAAAGCTATATCCATTCGAATCGCTGAGAATGTCTCGGAGAAAGCCGGCGGACGTAGCGGCCGATGCACTCGGAGTCAGGGCATTGATTTGTTGATTGATCTGGGCAAACCGAGTGCGGTAATCCTGGAGTTGCCTGCTCAGGCTGTCACGGTTGGTCGTGTCTTCCGGCGTCATCGCGCTTTTCGCGTTAACGCCGGCGATCTGGGATTGAAGCTCCGGGATACTTTGCTCCAGCGCCTGCTTCTCAGCCGTGAGATCCTGCAGCTGCCCGGCCTTCGCAACATCCTTGCCCGAATCGATCATGGCCTCGCTCAAAGCTGTGCCCGCGCTGATCCCCATCAGCCCAAGCAAAGACGGCGTGATCGTGTCGAGCGCGTCAGTGATCAGCCAAATGACTACATACGACGCGTAGACAAAGAAGAACCAGAATGCCATCTGCGTGCGGCCCAGGTTGTAAGGCCTGAGCTTTCCGGCCGTTGGCTTAGGGCCCGGCTCGCGGATGATGTGGGTGTTTCGCGCAAGCCAGACAAGCAAAATCAGAGTGAACAGAACCACGATCAATGAGATGACACCGGACCGCGGTGGAATCACGGTGAGTAGGGCTGGGTTGTTCTGGTCGTAAACCGTGTCGAATGGCGACTGATCTTCCAGTCCCACACTGAACATTACTGGCTTGCGAATGCCGCTTGGCGATCCCAGCAAATCGATCCACGCATGCTTATTCGCAGGAGTTATCTGTAGATGAAACTGCAAATGGTTCCTGGAGGTGTCGGTCTTTTGAGGATAGGTGTGAATCTCTTTAGGATAGTTGCCTCGGATGGCCAAGCCGTCCAGATACGGAACGAGTTTACTGGCGTCACCGGTTTTCGCCCACTCGTCTAGATTGTCAACAAAAACCCTGACCAGGTCATCCGCCTCGAGATTTCCCTCGAGACCCGTGACTTTGGGCCGTGGGGTCGGGGCGGTCTGAGAGGCGGACGCCTGCGCACCCACGCGGTGAGTCGTGACAAACATCAACCCCACCAACAACGTAAGAATGGCAATACCGACCATCTTGATTGGTCTCATCAGAAGGCTCTCCTTTTGTGGATTATCGAAAAAACAACCTGCGACGGGATTATAATCGATCCCACAAAAGGTGCACGCCCTTTTTGAGGCAACACGCGTATAAGCGAGGAAGTATCGCGGTCCATTTCAATCGCCTTGACAACCCACTTAGCCATTTCGTATCCTTTCTGTTCCTTTTCTTTACGGGAAATCTGGAGATTCGCATCATGCAGACATTCGTTCCGAGCGGGAAGAATCTTGAGCAGACCCGCAACTGGTTTATCATCGACGCCGACGGCAAGACCGTGGGTCGGCTTGCGACTATCGCTGCCCGCTTGCTGATGGGAAAGAACAAAACAACTTATACGCCGTTCCTCGACGTTGGCGATCACGTGGTCATCATCAACGCTGAGAAGGTCGTCTTCACGGGAGACAAACTGAAGGACAAGGTCTATCGGCATCACACCGGTTGGCCGGGTGGGCTCAAGGAAGTTACCGCCGAGAAGATGATGCAACGTCATCCGGAGCGAGTACTCGAGTCGGCGATTCGCGGCATGCTGCCGAAGAACAAACTAGGCCGCAAGATGGGCAAGAAGCTGAAGGTCTACGTTGGAGCGGACCACCCGCATCAAGCGCAACGACCCGAGATGCTTCCGTGATGAACTGAGACCGGTTCGGGCCGGGAGTCAGGATTTGGAGGAGATTTCATAGTGGCAGAAACGATTCAGAATTACGGTACAGGCCGCCGCAAGAGCGCGACCGCCAGAGTTTTTCTCCGACCCGGCACAGGAGAGATCACCGTCAACAAGCGGAAGTTTGAAGACTACTTTCAGAACGAGACCCACCGAATGGTCATCCGTCAGCCGCTTCACCTGACCGACTCCGTTAATAAGTTCGACGTTTTGGTGAACGTAAACGGCGGGGGGCCCGCCGGACAGGCGGGCGCGGTGCGTCACGGGATCACGCGCGCGCTGGTGGAGGTGAATCCCGAATTTCGAGCCAGGCTGAAGAAGGCGGGCTTCGTCACGCGCGACCCGCGAGCTAAAGAGCGCAAGAAGTACGGACAGAAGGGTGCGCGCGCGCGCTTCCAGTTCTCGAAGCGTTAACGCTTTTGTGATGCCTGAGACGTGATGCGTGAACTAAACAGTCAGGTCTCACGCATCACCAAACCATTGCCGGTTCTCGCGATTGGTTGTTCCAGCAGGACAATTTTGGAACGCGAACCGGTGAGTACATAAACCAATTCAGAGCGTGTAGGAGGATCGATTGGTCACAGTAACGATGAAGGAACTGCTTGAAGCTGGCGTCCACTTCGGACACCAGGTCAGGCGTTGGAATCCGAAGATGAAGGAGTATATCTTCGGGGAGCGAAACGGAATTTACATCATTGATCTTCAGAAGACCCAGCGGCTCTTCAAGGAAGCGGTCAAGTTCGTAACTCAGAAAGGGATGGATGGGGCGAGCTTCATGTTCGTCGGGACCAAGCGCCAGGCGCAGGACGCGGTGGAAGAAGAGGCAAAGCGCTGCGGCCAGTTCTACGTCAATCAGCGCTGGCTCGGCGGATTGCTGACGAACTTCCAGACCGTGCAGAAATCCATCCAGCGCATGAAGGACATCGAGACCATGCGCACCGATGGGCGCTTCGACGCGCTCACCAAAAAGGAACGCCTCGGACTCGATCGCGAACACGCGGCGCTCGAGAAGAACCTGGCGGGCATACGCGATATGAAGGTGCTGCCCGACGTTATCTTCATCATCGATTCCAACAAGGAAGAGATTGCCGTCCACGAAGCTAACAAGCTGGGCATCACGACTGTCGCCATCGTCGATACCAACTGCAACCCCGACGGCATCGACTACATTGTGCCTGGAAACGACGACGCTTTGCGCGCGGTGCGTTTGTTCGCCGCCAAGATGGCCGACGCGATCATCGAGGGTCAGCAAACGGTGAAAGAGGGCGGCGCCGAAATCGGTGAAGCCGGGGAAGGTGCAGAAGCTGCTGCCGCAACCGGAACACCCGAAACGCCGCGCGAGCGCTCTGAGAGGGGTGACCGTGATCGTGGCGGGCGGGGACGCGGACGTGGCACCGAGCGTCGAGGCGGCCGCCGCACTACTTACGTTCCACCAGGCGCGCCTCCAATACCCGAGCCTGTCATTCCTGAAGCAGCTTCCGCCCCCGCGGCCGAGAACACGCCGGCAGAACCGGAGCAGCTTGCGGTAGCGACGAGCGAACCCGAGCAACCTGAGCAAACTCCGAAAGCGGAAAGCGCGGAAGCTTCAGAATAAGGCAACAGTAGTTCAAAAGGTAAGAGCATCGCTCGGCGAGATCAGCTTCTTTGCCTTGCCTGTTCCATCCCCATCACGCATTTCATATCAACAGGAGAGTCACGCAGTAATGTCCAACGTAACACCAGCAGCAATCAAAGCGCTCCGGGAAAAAACCGGCGCAGGCATGATGGAGTGCAAAGCCGCGCTCACTGAAGCCGAAGGCATTGAAGAGAAGGCCATCGAAATCCTGCGCAAGCGGGGGCTGGCCTCGGCAACGAAAAAGGGGGGCCGTGTGGCCGCCGAAGGGCTCGTCAACGCGTACATACACGCCGGTGGAAAAATAGGGGTGCTCCTGGAGGTCAACTGCCAGACCGATTTTGTCGCGCGCACCGAGGAGTTCCGCGCCTTCGTTCACGACCTCGCGATGCACATAACTGCCGCCGAACCACGATTCACAAACAAAGAAGAGGTGCCGCCCGCAGTGCTCGAAAAGGAACGCGAGATCGCGCTCGAACAAGCGCACCTCGATCCGAAGAACTCGGGAAAGCCTCAGCAGGTGCTCGATAAGATCGTCGAAGGGCGGCTCAGCAAGTTTTATCAAGAAACGTGCTTGATGGAGCAAGCCTTCGTGAAAGACCAGAACATCACGGTAGGGGACCTGGTGCGGCAGATGATCTCGAAGACCGGAGAGAACATCATAGTGAGGCGGTTCACCCGCTACAAGATGGGCGAGGGGCTCGAGAAACCCCCATCAGATCTTGGCGCCGAGGTCCAGGACTTACTTGGTGGTAAAAAGTAATTCACAAGAGAGCCTCTCACGAGAGAGGCTTTTTTGTTGTCAATCAACCGGGGCTCAGCCATAATCTCACGGACTATGCCAGGGAAACCAATCTACAAGCGAATACTACTCAAGCTCTCGGGCGAGGCGCTGATGGGAGACCAGGGCTACGGGATCGATCCCGCCACCATCACTCGAATAGCCCAGGAGGTCAATGACGTTCATAATCTCGCGGTCGAAGTCGCCGTAGTAGTCGGCGGTGGTAACATCTTTCGCGGATTGGCGCTTTCGGCAAAAGGCCTGGACCGCGCGTCCGCTGATTACATGGGAATGCTCGCGACTGTGCTCAACGCGATCGCGCTGCAAGACGCGCTTGAGAATCAGAACGCGTTCACTCGAGTGATGAGCGCGATAGAGATGCACGAAGTGGCCGAACCTTTCATACGCCGCCGTGCGATTCGTCACCTAGAGAAAGGCCGCATAGTCATCTTCGCCGCGGGCACCGGTAATCCCTTCTTCACAACAGACTCGGCCGCGGCGCTGCGAGCGCTTGAGATCAAAGCCGATGCGATCCTGAAAGCTACTAAAGTCGATGGCATCTACACGGCGGACCCGGCCAAAGACGATACGGCTACGATGTTCGAATCGCTCACGTACCTGGACGTCATACAGCGGGACTTGCAGGTGATGGACACTTCAGCAATCAGCCTGTGCCGCGAGCAGGGCCTGCCGATACACGTCTTCAATCTGAACACGCCCGGCAACATCGCGCGCGTGGTTTGCGGTGAGAAAGTCGGAACCGTCGTGAGACCGGATGGCCGCGCTGAGTCTCAGGGCCTTTCCGGCGCGTGAGCTTGTCAGAGCCGAACCTCGAAATCTAAAATCCACAATCTAATTCTAAATTGGTGGAGGACGGATGGAAATCAAAGACATCGCCAACGACGCACGCAAGCGGATGGACTCCGCGGTCGAAGATGCACGCAGGAAGCTCGCGACCGTGCGCACCGGACGCGCGTCGGTGAACCTGCTTGACAGTGTGACCGTCGAGTATTACGGCACCGAGATGCCGCTCAATCAGGTCGCCACGATTCACGCGCCTGAGCCGACGATGCTGACCGTGCAACCCTTCGATCCAACGCAGCTCGGTAACATCGAGAAAGCAATTCGCGCATCGGAGCTTGGGCTCAATCCTTCAAATGACGGCAAGCTGATTCGCGTGCCGATACCTCTGCTCACCGAAGAGCGGCGCAGGCAGATGGTGAAGGTGGTACACGATGTCGCGGAAGAACATCGCACGGCGATTCGCAATGTCCGCCGAGACGCGAACGATCATTTGAAGAAGATGCTCAAGGACAAGACGATCTCGGAAGACGTGGAGAAGGACGGGCTCGATCAGATTCAGAAACTCACCGACCAGCACATCACAAGGATCAACGAACTTTCAGAGCACAAAGAGAAGGAAGTGATGACGGTATGAGCGCGACGATTGAGTTAGACATTAATCAACTTCGCTTACAACAATCCGGCGCTCGAAAGTCGAACCGTGGAACATTTCCACAAGGGTCGCGCGAGCAGGAACAAAGTCCAATCTCTCCGCCCATTCGATGACCGTCACAGCGTTTTCATCGTCGCATACTTCTTCAAGCCCCAGCCCCTGATGTGCCCCAGCTTCGAGCCGGTACAGGTCAACGTGATAAAACCGTAACCGGCCTTCGTGGATATTGACGAGCGTGAATGATGGACTGGTAACATCCGAGGCAACGATTCCCAGGCCCGCCGCCAGCCCCTTGGCGAAGACTGTCTTCCCCGCGCCAAGGTCGCCTTTAAGAAGAAACACCTCGCCGCCCTTGAGTTGTTCGCCGAAGCTCCTCGCGAGCGCAAACGTCTCTTCAGCCGAGTGTGTGATGAACTCACCGCAATAGGTTTCGGGTTTCTTGTTTGTGGTTTCTGGTTCGTCTTCCGACTTCATCTGGCCGGCCTCTCCGCATCGCCACCGGCTGAGATGAACGCTTCGCCGAGATGAGACGTGATGTCCGATGCGATCATCGCGCGAGTGCCCAAACGCGAAGCCGCAATGTCACCTCCCAGCCCGTGCAGGTACACCGCAGCGATTGTCGCGCTCAGCGGATCGACCGGCTTCTGGGCTACGAACGACACAATCATTCCCGTCAGCACGTCTCCCGTTCCTCCGGTAGCCATTCCAGCGTTGCCCGTGGCGTTCACATACACCTGGCCATCCGGCGCCGCGATGACAGTAGGACTGCCCTTTAGAACAAGGATTAGGCCGAAGTTCACTGCGAACGAACGCGCTACGTCGACGGGGTTCTTGAGGACCTCGGCGATCGGTTTCGCTATTAGCCTCGCCATCTCGCCAGGATGGGGAGTCAGGATCATGGGCAGCTCGGCGCTGCCTCGAAGATTCCTGGCCCACGGCGCGAGCGAGTTCAGCCCGTCCGCATCGATCACGATCGGCCGCTGCCGCTTAACCGCCACCACTCGCATGAAAGCGCGTGTCGATTTGTCGCTCGAGCCGAGCCCCGGGCCGATCGCAAGAATATGGCGGTCGGCCGCCAGCTCGAGAACACGCGCTGCGGCTTCGCGAGCAACCGAACCAGCGCGGGTTTCTACGAGCGGTTCGGTCATGCACTCCGCGATCACGCGGGAAGCAACGATCGGCTGACTGGATTCTGCAGTGGCGATAGTAACCAGACCGCATCCGGCCCGCAGCGCTGCTTCGCCTGCGAGACAAGCCGCGCCCGCCTTCCCTCGAGAGCCGGCGACGATGAGCACTTTCCCGACGTCGCCCTTGTTCGCGTGAGGGCTGCGGCGGGAAGCGGCGAGCCATCGCTCGACGTCGCCAGGCTCAACCAGGTTCAGTCGAGAGCCCGATGAGTTTACCAATTCTTCAGGCGAGCCGATCGAAGCTATTACCAGTTCTCCGCAAAGATCCGCAGCAGGTGGAAGAATCGCACCGAACTTGGGCGCAGTGAATGTCACCGTCAGGTCGGCCTTCACTGCCGGACCAATGAGCTCCCGCGAATCAGAAGCGACGCCCGAAGGGATATCAACCGAGATAACCGGCGAGTCGTTCGTGTGATCGTTTAGAAGATGAATCGCTTCTTCAAACAGCCCCGATGCCGGGCGCGTCAAACCGGTGCCGAATATCGCATCGAAGAACAGAGCGGGCGGATAAGCGGTTGCTTCGGCCCAGAACTGCTCGGGGGTTTCGATCTCGACAAATCGAAGTCTCGCGCCAGCTTTGGCTGCAATATCGAGCGCCGCTTCGAAGTTCGTGCGGGCATCGCCTTTGGCATCCTCGACGCGGCCGAGCAGCAGCACGTCAACGGAAGCGCCTTTGTCATGAAGCAGCCGCGCGATCGCCGCGCCGTCGCCGCCGTTGTTGCCCCTTCCGCAGATTATCAACGCGCGTTTGCCGGCTGTGTCGCCAAACTTTTTTTCCGTCGCTTCGACGGTGCGCGCGGCAGCGTTTTCCATCAGCAGGAGGCTCGGCACGCCGTACCGCTCGGTGGTCAAGCGGTCAACCTCACGCATCTCGGCTGCCGATAGGATCTTCATATGCTCTTATCGCGCCTTGATGTCGTAGCACGCTAGCGTTCCCTGATTGCGTATGTAGAACCTCCCGCCGCAGACGACCGGATGTGCCCAGCTTGGCCATCCCTGATCGGCAATCTGGAAGCGGCCCTTCTCTTTGTAGCCTGCCGGTGACGCGTCGGCCAGACCGACCACGTTGTTCTCGCCCAGCAAGTACAGAAGGCCATCGGCGTATGTCAGCGTTCCTTTGCCAACGCTGCGGTCGCGCCAAACCATCTTACCGGTGGCGAACTCGACGCAGCTCAGGATCGCGTTGTTGAATCCGTATAGATAACCGTTGAGCAGCACGACGCCACCGTGATGGTTCATCATCTCGCGGCTGAAGTAAATCTCTTCGGCTTTGACCTCTCCGCCCTCCGCCTTCAAGCCAAGCAACGCGCACCCCGTTCCGTAGTCCGACGTGTAGAAAACCTTGTTGTCGTGCACAATCGGCGTGGCAATGTTGGCCGTGCTATTTGAAACCCGCTCGTAGCGCCACATCAGCTTGCCATCCGAGGCGCGCACGCCGACACCCGCCCTGCCCGTGAAGCCTACGATGGTGCGCACTCCTCCGATGTCGGCCGTAACGCAAGAGGAATAAGCGGCCTCGTCGCTCAGTTCCTTTGTGGTCCACACGGTTTTGCCGGTAGTTTTGTCGAGAGCTACAATGCTCGCCCCCTGGCCCCCGGGCGTCACTATCAGATGATCCCCGTCAATGAGCGGCGACTCGCTTATGAGCCATTTCGGGTTGCGACCGCCGAAATCCTTGAGGATGTTTCGCCGCCACACAACGGAGCCGTCCGTGAGCTTGAGGCAGCCGAGGTCACCGTTCTCGTTTAGCGAATAAAGCCTGTCGTTTTCGACCGTGGGCGTACCCCTTGGTCCCGGTCCTTTATCCTGGCCCAGCCGCGGACCAAGCGCAGTCACCCACACGGTCTTGCCGTCCGCGCGGTTTAGACAGAATACGGAGCTCTGACTATCTTTCACACCTTGGACGTAGATCCGGTCGCCTTTGATCGCGATCGAACCATAGCCTTCGCCAAGGCCAGATACCGACCAGACAACCGGAGGCCCGCCAACCGGCCAGGCCTTTAGCAGACCGGTCTCAGTCGAGATGGCGGTTCGATCCGGGCCGTGCCACTGCGGCCAGTCGGGTTGGGCGATTGGTGTGCTGTTACTCGTGTGAGCCAACAGCAGGCTGACTAGCAATGCGACTCTCCTTGTGTATTTCACAGGCTCAATTCTCATTCACAAGTTCGATTGAATTCAAGACGAAAAGTTCAACTTTAGCTTGGGGCCGCATCAGCAACCTGAAGGCTGGACTCGGGCGTCAAATTCCGCTGTGATTAAATACTCGCTCCTGACAATAATCACTTGACTCTGATTATGATACGGAGTATAGATGTGCACCTAGTGAGCGGGCGACAGATACGGCCCTACGATCTGGTGACACTTCGTACCGCTTCACAGAAAGCGAGAGAGAGGTTATCCGATGAGCGATGAACTAACTAAGAAGCTCCCGAATGATGTCCCCGATACTGAGCCTACAATCTTTACCTTGATGGAGCGGCTCAATAGTATGCAAGAAGTAATGGACAGGAGACATATAGAGACTCAAGAGCTTTTTACCAGCGTTCGAGCTGACATCAACGGCGTTCGAACTGACATCAACGGCGTTCGAACTGACATCAACGGCGTTCAAACTGACATCAACGGCTTTCGAGCTGACATCAACCAACGAATGCAGGAAAAACACGAACTGTTGGTGAGTCGAATAGACTTGCTTCGGACCGAAACGGATGCGCATTTTCGCAAACAAGATCATCTAATTCTCGCGTTAAATGATAACGTCCTTCACGCACGCGGCGACCAGAAAGAACTCTTCGAGCGAATTGGTGTGCTAGAAGATAAAGCGTCTTAAAAGACCTCCTAAAGGCGTGATGTCCGTCGAGCGCAGAATGATTTGTTTTGCGATCGGCCGTACCCGCGTAACCAGGCATCCGGGCCTGCTCGGCGTTGCACGAGAAGGATAATGGTCATCGCTGGCGGAACGAGGCCGTCAAGGATGCCTGCGCTCCCAGGCTCACCTTGCAAGCCACATTTTCATCGTCCGTGTCACCAGATCC
>Ga0075425_100005840_pt1 | contig 12833 bp, 7 predicted proteins | sample SoiMethybrSBSTD4_FD_75300 | JGI IMG/M metagenome (GOLD analysis project Ga0075425, IMG submission 75300) | Bulk soil microbial communities from a Populus tree surrounding site in Tennessee, USA - Soil MetaG P. TD hybrid SBSTD4 | ecosystem: Environmental > Terrestrial > Soil > Tree plantation...
CAGATCGTCGGTCGCCGGTAAGTGTCCGCTCTGCAAAATGGACCTGGTCTCGATCCCACCGCCACGAGTCGGCGAGTATCGAATGGAGGTCGCGGTAACCGCAGCCGCCGGGGCCCGCGGCGCGTCGAAACTTCGTCTCACCATTCGCGATCCAGCCACCGGCCGTCCCGTATCGTCGTTCGCCATGATTCACGAACGGCTGTTGCACCTCTTCATCATCGATCGGCAGCTCGAATATTTCCGACACGTGCACCCGGAGCAGGTGGCGGACGGCGTGTTCGAATTTCGCGGGAACATTCCGGCTGGCCAGTTCATGGTGATTGCGGACTTTCTTCCGCTGAGCGGCCGCCCACAGATGCTCCAGCGCGCCATCGTCACACCGGGATATCGCGGGACCTTATTTCCTGCAGCGCCGAGTCTGATTCCCGACATGACGTCCGAGAAAGTCGATCACGGCGCGCGTGTCAAATTGGAAGCGTCAACTCTGAAGGCGGGGAAGGAAGCGACCCTGAAATTCACCCTGACCGACGTGGCCACCAACGCACCACTTACGAATCTCGAGCCGTTCCTCGGCGCACCCGGTCACGTGCTGCTCGTGAATGCGGATCTAACAGAATCGAATCACGTCCACCCGGAAGAGCCCGCGACGCATGGACCCGTCATCACATTCCAGCCGATGATGCCCGCGGCGGGTCTTTATAAATTGTGGCTCCAATTCCAGCGCGGCGGTGTGGTGTCGACAGTTCCGTTCGTGATCAATGTCGTTGGTCCGTAGCTCGCTCACAGCGGCCTTCACAGTCGAGCTGCACGCACCGACGATTAAACGCGAAGATACGAAGATACGAAGCTGTCGTTCGCATCCGCCGCCGCCGGCCCTTGGCCGGCATGCAGGCCGTCCAAGAACGGCAAATACAAACAGCTCATGGATCGAGTGCTGCTTGTATTTGCGGTTCTTGAACGGCCTGACGCGCGAAGCGCGTGGCGGCGGATGCCATGTCACGTGACCGGCTGGCGCACTGGCGCCAGCCGGTTCTATGCTCAAGCGCTCTTCTTCGATTCTTCGTTTCTTCGATTCTTCGCCGTAAACCGTGGGTACGTCTCAGCGTGTCGGTGAACACTGCTGACTACAAAGGACTCCGCTGCAAGTCATCGGGCAAACGTAAGATCGAGCCGACAATTGGCTGAGTGGTCGACATGGAGGCGAGTTCCGCGCGGCAAGATCAGCGGTGTCCGCAGCCAATAGGTTGTCGGGTAATCCGGATCGTAACCACGAATCCAGGCAACGATTTCCTCACGCCCATTTGGCAGGAACGCCGCAACTCCGGCCGATGCATTCCTTTCCAATGTCGGACGAATCGCGAGGAGTTTTCCGAGGGCCGGTTGCTCACCACACCCAACGGAGACCGTGCGAACGGATGAATCTGGGGGAGGAGTAAAGACTGCCGGCTTACTGACAGGAGCCAGAGGCTGCGCGTTCAGTCTGTTCTTTTCGTTTTCCGGTGCGCCGCCGTCAACCCACGCCGCGATAAGTGCGATCTCAAATGGCGCCAAGGATGGATCGTTGGCGAAGTCGCCGTACCCACGCGCGGCACTCCATTTCGGCATGCGTCGCGTCAGCACTTCCTCTTTGATCGCCACTGCCCACGGTCGCGCCTGTTGATACGTCGCCAGCGATATGGTCGATCGGCCGCCGGGACGATGGCAGTCCACGCAACGCGCCGTAAAGATTGGTTCGATCTCGCGATCCCATGTGACCCGCGTGGTGATGCGATCGTGCGCATCCAGCGTGCAAACGAGAAAGGCTCCGGCGGCAGTTGCCGCCAGAGCCTTGTGAATGCGGGTCATGATGGTTGGCGCGGTCCGGCGGCGGGGTCTGAAGACCCCGCCCTACCGTATTTGTTACTGACCGCCGTTGCCGCGGCCGCGGCCGCTCAGGTCAAGTTTGTAGTTCTCGCCCGGCTTGACACCGTCGATGGAGTAGACGATGCCGGTGAACATCATTTCCTCCCACGTCTGATCGCCCCATGCCACATCGGCCGTTGGGTCGGGATTCGACTTGTTCGTGGCGGAGTTGTCGTAGTGAGCGATCGCGTGGATTCTTGTGCCCTTCGGAAGCTTCAGCGGCTCCGCGAAAATGTACTCCGTCTGCCAGTTGAAATCGTACTTGGGCACCGACAGGATGACCTCCGACCGGCCGTCGGGATAGATGGCTGTGTACTCCCAGCTCTTTCCGCGGAGATGGGTGTGCGGCAACAGAGACCGCAGGGTGACATCGGTCAGCGTTGTCATGTCGGCCGAGATTGAATAGTCCTTCTCGCCAGCCGGGATCTTCAGTTGACCGTTGATCAACGTCCCGAGACGTACCTCGGTTTGCGGCGGTTCCTTTGCGAAGAAGAGGCCGACCTTTGTGCGATCGACGGCTTCCTTGCCGTTCGTCGTGTAATGCATCTGCAGCACGATCGTCGAACCCGCGCGAATCAGCACGGCGGATCCCGGATCGAACCTGAACGGGCTCGTGCCGGGGGCGAAACCGGCGATGAACACGCCAAGGCGTTGTGGGGCGGGGAAGAGGCCCTGACCTTTGCCGTGCTTCGGGTCCACGGGTTTTTCGGTGGTCTGCGCTCCGGTCTGACCCCTCGGAATCTCCATTCCCTTCGCAAACGTGAATCCGCCGGGCCTGGGCTCCGGCTTGGGCGGCCGCGCCGTCACGATCACGTGATGGACCACGGCACGCGCGCCGGGTCGCACTTCGAGCGCCTGCACCCACTTGTCTTCAGTGAAGTTCGTCGGGATTTCGAAGTACTCGTACTCGACGAAGCCGTCGGCCGGGACCTTGTATTCCACTGGCATCTCGATGACGGCGTCCGGTTGACCAAGCGCCCAGCCATCGACGTACTTCGGCAGCGCCGGCAGGTCCTTGTCGTCGCCTTTCGGTGCGCCGTTGTTCGCCCATCGCACGAGCACCGACTTCTCTTCGTCGGTCAGGCTGCGTTCGTTTGCAAACTTTCCGTGACCCTTGTCGGCGTGCCATGGAGGCATCACACCGTCGGCGACCTTGTCGCGAATGTCCTTGGCCCGCGGACGCACGTCGTCGTAGGTCAGCAGCGACATCGGTCCGATTTCGCCGGGACGATGGCAGCTCGTGCAGTTCTTGTAGAGGATCGGCGCGACGTCTTTCGTGTAGGTTGGGACCGATGGCTTCGCCGGCGTCTGATCGGGGGAGCCCTTCGCGCTGATGATGGCGGCGCTCAGGATGATTGCGGTTGCGCCAATGGCAAAAAGAGGCTTCATGCGACTACCTTTCATTGTTCACGTTCATCTCGGATTGCCCGGCGTGGCCGAGGAGGACGACGGCGATGATGCCGAAACAAGAATGCCCGTGTACTGCATTTCGTCCCAGGTCTGTTCACCCCACTTTACGTCGGCCGTGGGGTCCGGGTTCGCGCGATTGCCCGCTGAATTGTCGTACCACGCGCTGGAAAGAATCCTGGATCCTTTCGGCACCTGCAACGGCTCTTTGAACATGTAGTACGTCTGCCAGTTAAAGTCGTACCGAGGTACCGACAGGATCGCCCTTTTCGATCCATCCGGAAGCTGCAGCACGTACTCCCACTTCTTGCCTCTCATGTGCGTGTGCGGGAAGAGTCCCCACACGGTCGCGTCCTGCACGAACTCCACATCGGCATCGACCTTCACATCGGCGGCGCCGGCAGGCAACCGCAACGTCGAGTTGATGAACTGTGAGGCGAACACTTCGCGCGGAGACGGATCCTTCGAGAAGATCATGCCCACCCGCGTGCGATCGATTTCGTCCTGTCCCGCTGCCGTGTAATGCATCTGCAGTTCGAGGACGCCGCCTGGTTCCAGGCGCAACGCCGTCCCGGGCCGAAACACTTGCGGATTGGTGCCCGGTGCATACGTCGCCAGCAACCGAGCCGGCAAACCATCGTTACGCCTGATTGGATGTAGCCCGGGCGCGAGCCTCGGCGTCGACGAAATATCGGGATTGAGCTTCAGCAGATCGGCGCGCGGGATGTCCGGCTTTGCCTTGTATCGCACCAGCACGTGATGCACGGCGTTCCGGCTGCCGGGACGGACCTCGATCGCTTGCACCCATTTCGGTTCAGTAAAGTTCGTTGGTATGTAGAAGTATTCGTATGGAACGACGTCGTCGGCGGGGACGTGGTATTCCGGCATTTCAAAGACGACATCCGGTGTGCCGATCGACCAGCCCTGCGGATACTCTGGTGCCGGTGGCATGTCCTTGAAGTCGCCTTTTGGTGACCCATTCGCGACCCAACGAAAAATCGTACTCTTTTCCTCGTCGCTCAGCCCGCGCTCGTTCAAGAACGTGCCTGGCGCCGATTGTGCGTGCCACGGCGGCATGACACCGTCGCTGATCTTGTCCCGGATGTCCTTCGCCCGTGGACGTACGTCGTCGTAGGTAAGCAGCGACATCGGCCCGATCTCGCCGGGCCGGTGACATCCAGTGCAGTTCTTAAAGAGGATGGGGGCGACGTCTTTCGTATAGGTCGGGACCGCGGGGGACGCCGTCTTCGGATTCTGGGGTGCGGCGGTCGTGAGCGCGCCGAGACACATGGCGACACCAAGGGCCAGTGGCACGAGCTTCCGCATAAAATCACTCCAGAAAACGGTCGTTGAAGGGGGTTATTCTATCACGCGGTGTTCAGCGTCGGGATCCGTTTTCCGGGATCCGGGGTCCGAATTGAACCGGCCGTGCAATCCGATCGGATCCCGCGTCCCGGCCACCGGATCCCGCGTCCCGGCCACCGGATCCCGCGTCCCGCCCACCAGATCCCGGCACGATTCACCAGTCAGCATTCCGCCATTCACAGAGCCACCCGATGCCTGCCACTGTGCAGATAATTCATCGTCTGCACGGTGAGCATGATCGTGAAGTCGAGCTTCGTCTCGTCCTCGGGCCTCTTCAACCGCAGGTTCAGTTCGTTCGCGCGCTTGATCATGTTCTCGAGTACCTGGTCGATGGTGTATTGATACTCGCCTGTGTGTGCCGCGACCATGCGGCGAACTTCCTTACGCAAGCGCGCAATGAAACGCGCCGCCTTCATGTTCACCGCGTGCTCAGGGCGCGACGAGAAGAGGCGATTGAGATCGCGATCGTGGAAGTGCGGGTGTTCGACCCCGTAGTGGCGCCGTTTCCGCTCGTAGTGCGACCGCAGCGTCTTCCGGATGCTCTGTAACGGCTCGACCTTTCGCCGGGTCTGTACGATCATCGGCTTGCCTGCAAGGTCGCTCATCAGCGCGTCGACGTATTCCAGTTTCTTGAGCGCCGGCCAACCTGTGTAGCGCCCCCGCCAGTCCGATTCCGGCGCGAGCCAGACCGCAAATGTTTCCGCGAAGTCTTCGTCGGGATGGCTCTGCGCGTACCAGCTGTCCAGATGAAGCACGAAGCTCTTGCTGTACGGCTTCGGCGTGTAGTAATCCGGGTACTGCATGTACGACGGCCCAAACAGCTGCTGGCGACGACGGCGCTGCCGAAGTTTGTACGCGTTGTCGATCGCATGCCCTGCCTCGTGACGCAGGATCTTCATGCACCAGGCTTCGTTGCCTCCCTCGACTTCGAGCATCTGTGCCCGCTCGAGTTTTTCGAGCCGTGGGTGCGCGAGGTAGAAAGGAATGGCGACACCCGGCACGCCATCGGGCGAAAACCATTCGGCGGACAGCCAGAAGTGCGGTTGAAACACGAGGCCGCGTGCGTCGATTTCGCGCTGCAGCTCGGCGATCCGCGACTCGAGCACGCTTTCCTCAATCGAGACGCCAAGCTGCGAGATTCGGAGGTCGAGGAGTTTCTCGTCGGGCCATGCGGACCACACGTCTGGCGAGATGACGTCGCGAGCGGAACTGGTGGTCGGGGCGTCCACGGTCATGACGAATGAGGGTGTCGCAGCCGCTCAGTGTAGCAGTTTGAACGTCCGTTGCTCGTGTGGTATATCCCAGACATCCCCATCCACAGTGGCGCCAAGGTCCGTACAGTGTTTCTTCACTGTTTATTCACGACTTCTCACCGTCCGGCCGATACTCTGGCAGGCATGAGCTACCCAACAGCGCGAGTACTTTCAGTTGTCGGCCTGATTCGGCCCGGATTCAAAGGAGCGTGTATGAAACTGGCCTGTCGCGCCGCCTTCATGGCGGCCGCCGTTGTCGTCGCCGCGGCGCCTCGACTGTCGGCTGCGCCGCAAGCGTCGCAGTCCAGCACGTCACAGCAGCCCGCGACGCAGCAGCCCGCGACTACTGCGCAGCAGCCGCCGGCGACCCAGCAGCCGACCAATCCACCCGAGACTCCGCAATACGAAGAGACGGTCGATGTCGTGTCGAGAACGCCGCAGAAGATCGCCGACGCCCCCGCGACGGTGACGGTCATCGGTGCGAAGGCGATCGAACAGGCGACCTCGCCGAACTTCGCCGAGTTGCTCCGCCCCGTTCCGGGGCTGAACATGACCCAGGTGTCGGCGCGCGACATAAACGTCACGACGCGAGGGGCTACCGGAACACTCGCGACTGGACTTCTCGCGGTGCTGGACGGCCGAAGCCTTTATCAGGACATGTTCGGATTCGTCATGTGGGATTTTCTGCCTGTCAATCTGAACGAGATCAAACAGATTGAGGTGCTGCGCGGGCCGGCGTCCGCTGTGTGGGGCGCGAACGCCCTCTACGGTGTTGTCAACGTGATCACGAAGTCGCCGCGCGAAATGCAGGGCACGAGCGCCGCGTTCGGTTTCGGAGGGTTTGCCGGTGCCAATAACCAGGACGGCGGCCCACTGTGGTACGCCAGCGGCACGCATGCCCAGGCGGTCAACGACCGGTGGGCCTATAAGTTGTCCGCGGGCATCTTTTCACAGGATCCCTTCGCGCGCCCGACCGGACAAATTCCGTGCGATCGGCCTGAGGTCTGCACGGTGACAACCACGACCTACCCTCCCTACAGCAACAGCGGTTCTACGCAGCCGAAGTTCGATGCCCGCGTCGACTACGACTATCCCGATGGCGCCAAGCTGTCGTTTTCGGGTGGCGTTGCCGGCACCGACGGGATCATGCACAGCGGCATCGGTCCGTTCGACATCAAGGGCGGGACGGTGATGGGGTACGGCAAGGTCAATTACAACAAGACGGTGTCGCAGAACTCCGTGCGCGCCGCGTTCTTTACGAACGTTCTTCACGGCGACGCTGACAACCTGCTCGCCAGGAACCCACTGAACGGGCAGCCGATCACCTTTGCGTTCGATACGCGGACCTACGACTTCGAGGTATCGGACTCGCTCGCAGTCGGTACGAAGCAGGCGGTGAACTTCGGAGGCAATCTCCGATTCAACAGCTTCGATTTGGAGATCGCTCCGGAGGCCGACAACCGCACCGAGTTCGGCGTCTACGGACAGGATCAGATCTTCCTGTCCAAGTATCTGTGGTTGACCCTCGGCGCGCGTGTCGATCGATTTGACTATCTGGACGATTGGGTTTTTTCGCCGCGAACCGCGTTGCAGATTAAACCGGACGACAATCAGACGATTCGAGTCTCATACAATCGCGCCTATCGTGCGCCGTCAGTGATCAATAACTGGCTGAAAACCGTTATCGCTCGACCGGTGGATCTTCGAGCACTTGGCGGTCCGGCTGTCTACCCGCTGCCGCTCAACATCGTGGGCAATCCCGATCTGAACGAGCAATCGCTCGACGCATACGAGATCGGCTACACCGGCATCCTGCCGAATCACGCGGTTGTCTCGGCTGCGTTCTATGTCAACAACGTCAAGCAGGAGATCCTGTTTACCGAAGATCTCACGGGAAGATACAGGGCTACGAATCCGCCGCCGAACTGGCCTCTTCCGCCAGTCTTGATCAATTTCATCCCGGGACAATCGCTGCCGGGCCGTTTCACGTACGAGAACTTTGGCCGATACGTGCAAAAGGGATTCGAGCTCGGAATCGACAGTCCCGTTAACGCAAATCTCAACGTGTTCGCGAACTACACCTACCAGGCCACTCCGGATCCGAAGGACTTCGATCTCAGTGAGCTGAACTTGCCGCCGCAAAACCGATTCAACGTCGGCCTGTCATTCAATCGCGACCGATACCTGGGGAATTTTTCCGTCGGATACACCGCCGACGCGTTCTGGCAGGATGTGCTCGATGCGGCCTACCACGGCACGACCGACGCGTACACGCTTGTGAATGCGGGATTCGGCGTTCGCTGGGGGAGTACCAAGAATCCAATCACGACGTCGATCAAGGCCACCAACCTCCTCAATCAGACCGTGCAGCAACACGTGTTCGGCGACATCATCAAGGCTCAGGTGGTGGGGGAGTTCAGGGTGCAGTTCTAGGGAAGGGAAAAGGGAAAAGGTACAATAACCTTTTCCCTTTTCAAGAATGATTCGCCTAATAGCCCTGGACATTGACGGCACGCTTCTCGACAGTGAAGGCCGTATCCCCGACGCAAACCGCGAAGCTATCTCCCGAGCTCTAGACGCCGGCGTCGAGGTCGCGCTCGCGACCGGCCGGCGCTACGACTTCGCGCGGCCGATTTTCGAATCGCTGCCTGGGCCGCTGACGCTCATTCTGAGCAACGGCGCCATCGTAAAAACGCGGGACGGCCAGACGCTCATGCGCAGTTTGCTGCCCCGCCGTGTCGCTCGCGCCGTCCTCGCAGATTTCCCCGAGCATCGTGCGAGTGCCGCAGTCGTCTTCGATCGTCCCCGCGATGGCCAGGTTGTTTTCGAGGGCATCGACTGGCAGCATCCCCGCCACCGGCGATTCTTCGAGGCGAATCGGCCGTTTCTCTCTGAGATGTCTCCACTCGAGAACTGCCTGACTGAAGATCCAATCCAGGTGATGTTCTCCGGCGGCTGCGTGGAGATGCGCGAGCTCTTCGAGCGCCTGCAGCAGCGCGCTGACAGCTTCTCCGTGGCGCTGACCGAGTACGAGCATCGCGACTTTTCTTTGGTCGACGTCGTTACCGCAGGCTGTTCCAAGGGATCCGCACTCCACGCGTGGGCCGGGACGCGTGGGTTCACGCGCGAACAAGTCATGGCGATCGGCGACAATCTGAACGATCTGCAGATGCTCGAGTTTGCCGGAACGGCTGTGCTGATGGGAAACGCGCTGACAGATTTGAAGGCTCGTGGATGGCCGGTAACCGGCAGCAATAATGAAGGTGGTGTCGCGCAGGCGATCCATCGATTCGTTCTGAATGCGCCCTGGGCCTTGAGCCCTGAGTCTTGAGCGTTTTAGAAGGCGTCTTAATAAAGCATGGCAATGGGTATGGGAATGCGCCTCCCCAGGTCTGAAGGCGCTCGCGGTCAGCGTGGCGCCGCCGCCGTGCCGGCGGTGGACCCAAAGAAGAAAAAGAAGCTTACCTCCGCTGCCTGGAAAGAGGCGAAAGCGCTGATCTGGGCGCGCAGGGGGCGACTCGGGCTTGGCCTTGCCTTGATGCTCGTCAACCGTCTGGCTGGACTGGTCCTGCCGGCAACCTCGAAATTCCTGATCGACGACGTGATCGGGAGGCGGCGCGCCGAACTGTTGCTGCCGCTGGCATTCGCGGCCGGCGCTGCAACAGTGGTTCAGGCGGTCACGTCTTTTGCGTTGTCACAGGTCCTCGGCGTCGCCGCGCAGCGGGCCATCACCGACATGCGCCGGCGAGTCGAAGCGCATGTCGCCCGTCTGCCGATCAATTACTTCGATTCCACGCAGTCCGGCGTGTTGATTTCGCGCATCATGACCGACGCGGAAGGCATTCGGAATCTCGTCGGCACCGGGCTGGTTCAGCTCACGGGCAGCATCGTCACCGCGCTCTTCGCGCTCGCGTACCTGTTTTATCTGAACTGGTACCTCACCTGCATCACGATCATCGCGCTGGCGGTGTTCGGCGGCGCGATGGCGCTCGCGTTCAACCGGCTGCGGCCCCTGTTTCGTGAGCGCGGCAAAATCAATGCGGAGGTGACCGGCCGCCTCAATGAAACGCTTGGCGGCATCCGTATCGTCAAGACCTATACGGCGGAAAAACGCGAGGAGCTGGTGTTCACCAAGGGGGTTCATCGGCTCTTCCGAAATGTGGCCCAATCGATCACCGGCGTCTCCGGCATTACCGCGTTCTCGACCGTCGTCGTTGGCGCGATTGGCGTGATCATGATCGTGGTCGGTGGCCGCTCGATCATGGCGGGCCAGATGACGCTCGGCGATTTCATCAACTACATTCTTTTCACCGGCCTCATGGCCGCACCGGTCGTCCAGATTGCATCCATCGGCACGCAGATCAGCGAGGCATTCGCGGGTCTCGATCGCATCCACGATCTGATGACGATGAAGACCGAAGACGATGAGGATAGTGCTCGCGCGATCCTCGATCAGATCGACGGCGAGATCGTGTTCGAGGACGTGACCTTCGAGTACAACCCGGGGGTCCCCGTCTTGAAGCACGTCAGCTTCCGGGCGCCTGCCGGGACAACGACGGCGTTGGTGGGATCGAGCGGATCGGGGAAGAGCACGCTGATCAGTCTGGTGATGGCGTTCAATCGTCCGAAGAACGGACGAATCCTCGTCGACGGACAGGATCTCGCGAACGTGCGGCTCAGGGATTACCGTTCGCAGCTCGGCGTCGTGCTGCAGGACAACTTTCTCTTCGACGGCACCGTCGGCGACAACATCCGTTACGGCCGAATGGACGCCTCGATGGATGAGATCCGCCGGGTCAGCCACGTCGCACACGCCGACGAGTTCATCGACAAGTTCGAGAAAAAGTACGACACGGTCGTGGGGGAGCGCGGGGTAAAACTGTCGGGCGGACAACGACAGCGGGTGGCGATCGCGCGCGCCATCCTCGCCGATCCGAGAATTCTCGTGCTCGACGAAGCGACCTCGAGCCTCGACAGTGAGAGCGAGGCGCTGATTCAGGACGGACTCCGCTCGCTACGAATCGGCCGGACGACGTTCGTCATCGCTCATCGCCTGTCGACGATTCGAAGTGCCGATCAGATTCTGGTGCTGGAACACGGTGAGATCGTCGAGCGTGGCACGCACGCCGAATTGCTGGCGCTCGGTGGCCGCTACCGCACGCTGTACGATAAGCAATACCAACTGGAGTCCGATCGCTTCATCAATCCCGGCGAGGACTTTACGCCGGATCTGCCGAAAGCGAAGGTAGCGGTCCCGGTTCGGCCGGATCGCGCACTGTAATTCTGCGGCGCTTGGCGCTTGGCGCTTGGCGACTGGCGATTGGCGGTTGGGCGGGCCTGAAACCCGTGGCTTCCGCCTTTAGGCGGAAGTGCCATCCGCGATAAAATCGTCAATTCGCCAATCTCAATCGTCAATCGGCAATCACTCAAATCAGCAATCAACAATCAGCAATCAGCAATTCTTTATATGCAGTTTATTTACACCATGAAGGGTCTGGGCCGGGTTCATCCGCCAGACCATGTCGTTCTCAAAGACATCTGGCTCTCGTTTCTGCCCGGCGCGAAGATCGGGGTGCTCGGCCTCAACGGCGCCGGCAAGAGCACGCTCTTGCGAATCATGGCGGGCGAGGATCAGCAGTTCGTCGGCGAAGCCTGGCCGGCCGAGGGGATCACCGTAGGGTTCCTGCCGCAGGAACCCCGGCTCGATTCGACCAAGACCGTGCTCGGGAACGTTGAAGAAGGGGTCGCTGAGATCAAAGCGCTGCTCACGCGCTATGACGAGATCAACGCGAAGTTTGGCGACGACCTCTCGCCCGAGGAGATGGACAAGGTCCTCGAGGAGCAGGGCAAAGTCCAGGATCGCATCGAGGCCGCCAACGGTTGGGATCTCGACTCGCGTCTCGAGCTGGCGATGGACGCACTGCGGCTGCCGCCGCCGGATGCCAACGTGACCAGGCTCTCGGGCGGCGAACGCCGACGCGTCGCGCTCTGCCGGCTCCTGTTGAAATCGCCCGATCTGCTGCTGCTCGACGAGCCAACGAACCATCTCGACGCGGAGTCGGTTGCGTGGCTCGAGCAGTTTCTCAAGGACTATCAAGGTACCGTCGTCGCCGTCACCCACGATCGCTACTTCCTCGACAACGTGGCGGGGTGGATTCTCGAGCTCGATCGCGGGTCGGGCATTCCGTGGGAGGGCAACTACTCGTCGTGGCTCGAACAGAAGCAACGCCGCCTCGAGATCGAAGAGAAGGCCGAGACCAAGCGGCAGCGCACGCTATCGCGTGAGCTCGAATGGATCAGGATGTCGCCTCGGGCCCGCCAGGCGAAGGGCAAAGCGCGTTTGAATGCGTATGAGGATCTGCTGAAAGAGGAGACGGCGCAAAAAATCGAACAGGTCGAGATCTACATTCCGCCCGGTCCGCGCCTCGGCGACATCGTGGTCGAAGCGAGAAATCTGCGCAAAGGCTACGGGGATCTTCTCTTGATGGACGACGTGTCGTTTACGTTGCCGCGCGGCGGCATCGTCGGCGTAATCGGACCAAACGGCGCCGGCAAGACGACGCTGTTCCGCATGATCACGGGACAGGAACAGCCTGATGGCGGGATATTGCGGCTCGGCGATACGGTGAAGGTTGGCTACGTCGATCAGTCGCGCGATGCGCTGGCAGCCGAGAAAAACGTGTGGGAGGAGATCACCGGCGCGCGCGACACCGTCGAGCTGGGAAAGCGCGAAGTCGCATCACGCGCATACGTGTCCTGGTTCAATTTCAAAGGGCGCGATCAGCAGCGCAAGGTCGGATCGCTTTCGGGCGGGGAACGCAACCGCGTTCATCTCGCGAAGCTGTTGAAAGGCGGATCGAACCTGCTGCTGCTCGACGAGCCGACCAACGATCTCGACGTCGACAC
>Ga0075425_100005842_pt1 | contig 12832 bp, 7 predicted proteins | sample SoiMethybrSBSTD4_FD_75300 | JGI IMG/M metagenome (GOLD analysis project Ga0075425, IMG submission 75300) | Bulk soil microbial communities from a Populus tree surrounding site in Tennessee, USA - Soil MetaG P. TD hybrid SBSTD4 | ecosystem: Environmental > Terrestrial > Soil > Tree plantation...
CAGATCTTGTGCGCAAGCGATATCCTCCAATCTCGAAGCCGCATCATACGCCGGACCAGCTCTAAAGCTCCCCAGGGCGCCCTTCATCGTATGGGCAGCATCTTCGAGCTCGCTCGCATCTGAGTCCTGGAGCGCCCCTTCGATTCTTGCCAACAGCTTGGGGCTGTATTCGAGGAATCCGTTCACTAATTCATTCAAGAACTGGAAATCCCCATCAACATTTGCAAGCAATTCTGGCATATCGAGCACGTCGTTCTGCTTTGACTGCTGCGGCTGATTTGTAAGGTTTGTTTCAGTAGTAATGTCTGAAGAATTCGGGCAGACGCTGTAGATGCTCTGAAAGAGCTTATCCACATCAATCGGTTTCGAAATATAACCATCCATACCTGCCTTGATGCACTTTTCCCGATCTCCTTTCATTGCCCGCGCCGTCAGAGCAATGATCGGAATGTGATTATTCGTACCTTGCTCTTTTTGGCGTATACACCCAGTTGCTTCGAGGCCGCCCATACCGGGCATATGTAAGTCCATTAGTATCAAATCGAACGACTCTGACTCCGATGCGGCTACCGCTTCCTTCCCGTTGCAGACGACCGTAACGCTGTGTCCATGTTTCTCAAGCAAGTTGGCCGCTACCCTTTGATTTGTTTCGTTGTCTTCGGCCAACAGTATTCGCAACTGAGGTCGGTCTCCACGAGTTGAAAGGTTATGAACGCGAGTTGCTTCGGGGACATCAGAAGTGGCGTCTAGTGCCTTGATGATGGCATCGAACAGATTTGATTCAACAATCGGCTTTACGAGGTATGCTTTGATACCCAATTCCATGGATTCGGCTACATCGGCCCGCCCAGTAATCGAAGTCAGCATCATAATCAAAACCGCGGAGAGTTCTGGTACCTGCCTGATCTGTTCGGCCAGAGTAAACCCATCCATCTCCGGCATCTCGGCATCGAGCAGCACAATGCGGAACGGCTCACCTGCATCATGAGCCGCTTTCAGAGTAGACAGCGCCGCTTCTCCAGAGCCAACCACAACGGGCTTCATCATCCAGCTGCTGAGCATCTGCTCCAATATTCGTTGGTTGGTAACGTTATCGTCCACGACCAACACCCGCATGCCGCGCAGCTCAATCGATGTCACCTCCAATGGGGCCGTCGAAGCTCGTTGCGCTTTCAGCCGCACGGTGAAATGGAATGTGCTGCCGCGGTCGAGCTCGCTGTCGACCCAGATTTTCCCATCCATCATCTGGACTAACTTGGACGAGATAGCCAGCCCCAACCCGGTGCCTCCGTAGATACGCGTGACGGAACCGTCAGCCTGGGTGAAAGCTTTGAAGATCTGGTCCTGTTTCTCGGCCTCGATACCAATCCCCGTATCTGTTACCGAGAGATGCAAGCAAACACCATCCTCACTTCGCTGGACTATCTGAGCTTGAACCACTATCTCTCCCTGTTCCGTGAACTTGATGGCGTTGCCGATCAGATTCACCAAAACCTGGCGAAGCCTCACCGGATCACCGATCAACGCATCCGGAACGTCAGGCGAAACATTAATCGCCAACTCGAGCCCTTTTTGGTGCGCGCGCAAGCTGAGAGGCTTCAACGTATTTGCCAGAGTATCGCGCAAGCTAAATTCAACTTCTTCAAGATCGAGTTTGCCGGCCTCGACTTTGGAGAAGTCGAGGATGTCGTTCACCAATGTCAGAAGGGAGCCAGCCGATGTTTTTACTGACGCGAGGTAGTCGCGTTGTTCGGCTGTGAGATTCGTGTCGAGTGCGAGCTCAGTCATACCGATGATTCCGTTCATCGGCGTGCGAATTTCATGACTCATATTCGCCAGGAACTCGCTCTTGGCCTGACTGGCGGCCTCGGCTGCTTCCTTCGCTCTTTGCAACTCTTCATCCGCTCGCTTTCTTTCAGTGATATCGCGAACCACCGTACAGAACGAGCTTCTTCCACCATATGTAATTGAGCTGGTGTTGGTGCTGACGATTCTGAGCGAGCCATCCTTTAGTCGATATTGGCGTTCACCAGACATTGAATCGGCTGTCGCCGACATACCTGTACCACTGAGTTCTGCCGCCTCGTGTCGGTTTACGGTGAAATCCTGAATTGTGAGCTTGAGGACTTCTCGTGGTGTATACCCCAGCAAGTTTTGAAACGCTGCGTTGCTTTCCAGAATTCGCCCGCTCTCAGGTTCAACCAGGAAGAGGCCTTCAGCCGTTTGCTCGACGACTGACCGGTAACGCTCTTCGCTGGCTTCCTTAGCAGCGGTCCGCTCGGCGATTTGCCACATCTCCTTTTTGCTGCGAATACATGACGCGATCAAGAAGCTGTCTTCAAAGATGACCCAGCCGGCGTGTTCCAACCACCGCCATTCGCTGGCGGCGAGAACACCGTAGACCGACTCCGGGAAGTAAATGCCGCGAATCAGGTGATCGGCCGCTACCACGACCGTGGCCGGGATTAGCACCCGCCAATCACGATAAAACGAGAGGAATGCCAGCGATCCGAACACGTGGAAATGAGTCTCGATGCGCCCGCCGGTGAGATGAATCAACAACGCGGACACCAGCATTTGTGCCGTTGCAATCGTGTACCGCGTCGAAGTCTTTCCAGGCTGAAGAATCGCCAGGGCTATGGGCAGGACGCTTATCGCGCCTCCGAGAAAGACGGCGGCGTAGATATGCGGGTGGGTCGCGCTGTATACGCCGCTCCAGGTTCTTGGCGAGATCCAATAGGCGGCAATGATGCCGGCGACCCATTGACATGCCAGCAGTCCGGCGAAAAGCCGATCAGTATGCTCGAAGATGCTCTGTTGGTGCCGGCTAAACAGCACCTGGGCTCGCTGAACAATTGCTTGGTCATCGGTCTGGTCTGATTCTATTTGTCGCATAGCTTTTTTTCTTCTTCGCACGCGGAGCTCGGGTCATATATCGAGCAGCCAAACGTGACTGTTTTTCTTTCTTCCGCCGTGCCTTCGGTCAGCAGCGATACTATTGCACTGCGTCCCGCATTATCGCCGGAATGGCCGCGGGAGACTGTGATCCCACCGCTGAACAGTAGAGAACCGTGCTCGTCATACAGCAGTGTTTCGCCCGAGGTGGAGGCTTGAAATCTGCGCGCTTCGCCGCCGTCCTCATCTTGCAGAACATTGACACCTGGAATATCGGCTGCACTATCCCAAAGATCAGTCTTTTCCCACTCGACAGGAAAATCCTTGGGCTTATAGAAGAGCACGTATGCATTGAGTCGACCCTTGCAGCGGGTCATGATCAGGGCAAGTTCGCCGATGCTGGCCCTGGAGCATGGGCAATGAGGGTGGGCGAACATGAGAAGTGTGGGGCGATTAGAGGCGAAGCTTATTTGACTGCCTGCGGGCCAATTCTCCGGAGCACTCGTGGCAACGCCAGGATTGCTTGAGTATCGCCATAACTTGTGCAGACCAAAACCTACTGCGGCTACCCACAGCATTACAGAAATGGTCAGAACAAAACCCTTCTTAGGCATCTCAAACAACTCTGAGCAATCGACTCCGACCTTTGACGTCGGGATCTTCTGCTTGTATTGGTTTTAACGGAAAGCGATCGCCCGCATTCCAGAGATAGCCGACCAGCGTCCGAAGAGAGAGACGCTTGGGATCAGATCTCAAATCGGATACAGCATGACGATCAGAGCTGGATGCTAAGTTAATCAGGAAGGGGCAAATGAGCCGTCGAAACTATTCGTGGATCATTATAATAAAGATTACAAAAGGCGCAATAGTTTCTCAGCTTCTTCGCCACCTCAGCGGGATGGCATCCAGCGGGGTGGCATATTTGTAGTGCAGCGTTCTCTTAATGCAGCAGAACATTGCACCCGTCTGCGGTACCACAATGCCCCTTTCCTTGAAGGAATTGGTCGAGTGGAAGGACGGATATTGCAACCCGCTGGGGTGTGGATCCCCGCGAGTCCCTTTCTACAAATATGCCACCCGCTGGGGTGAAGAGGATGGGTTTTACATCTTCGGAGACGCTATTCAAGTCATATCATTTATTACAAGATCTCAATGAGCCCGGTAACGAGCGATTGCGAAAGCGGCTCCCGAAATATTGTTGACGCCGCGGGTGAATCCGCCCACAAGGATCTTCCCCCCTCGTGCGAGCGCAAGCGATCGAGGAACATCCTCACTGTGGTTCGCAATATCAGTCGTAACTTTCCCATCTTCGCCGAAGTGTGAATCCAGCGTTCCGTTTTTGTCGTACTCGGCGATTCCGAAGTCACGATCTGAACGTCCCGTTTCTACTCTGCCCGCGACGACTATCCTGTTTCCAGGCGCAAGCATCACGGCGGTCGCCCGGTCACCTCGCGCGACCAGGAAAGCAGTATTCACTTTTCCGCCATCTCCGAACGTCGAATCGAGACTGCCGTCTTCGTTCAACCGCACAACTCCAAATCCGTCTCCCTCGCCTGCTGCTACTATCTTGCCGTCATGCTGGATCGCGACGCCCAGGGCGGTGGACGGGTTGTCGGTGGCCGGATCGGTAACCTGTATTGCTGTTTTCCCGCCGTCTCCGAAACTCGAGTCCAAGGTGCCGTCAATGTTATATCGAACGATCGCGAAGTCGATTCTCGCTATCGTCACTTGGCACCCACACTCCGGGTCTATAATCACCCGCACGATTCTCTCGGTCTGGCCCGCGGCGATATACTTTCCATCCGACTGAATCGCGAGGTCCTGGATCTGATCGGTGATGCCGACGCCGGAAACATCGGTAACGACCTTGCCTCCATTTCCAAATTGCGTGTCGAGGGTGCCATTGACGTTGTAGCGAACCATCGCGAAATCTAACTGACTAGCCGGGGGGTGCACCAGACTGACAGTGAATCCGCCAGCGACAATCTTTCCATCAGACTGGACAACGACGGCGGTTGCGTCATCTCGCATACCTGCAAAATCCGTGACGGCTTTGCCATTGTTTGCGAAAGTCGTGTCGATACTTCCGTTGGCATTGAACCGTATCACTCCGAAATCGAAAGCGCCTTGCACGTTAAGAGCAGTACCGGCGGCGACGATTCGTCCATCATCCATAACAGCCAGATCAGCGCCGCGGAAATCCAGCACCTGGGTAACTCCGTTGACGCCAAATGTAGTATCGAGTGTTCCATCCGCGTCATAGCGAGAAAGCAGAAAGCGGAAATTAGACGATCCGCCCATCACAATCTTTCCATCCGGAAGAGTGACCATCCCTCCGACGGCGGCGTCCAGATCGGGAATCAAATTTGAGACATCGTGCACGAGCTTACCTTGGACGCCGAATGAGGTATCCAACTCACCTCCCGCAGCTTTTGCCGGTATGGGTAGGATGTTACAAACCAGGATTGCAACTATCGCGGCTTTCTGGATGTATTCGATACGGTGGCCCGAAAGAACGACGAATTTCATATTTTACCCTTCCCCTTTGTGTTCGTATGTCGAGGCCATGTCAGACGCTCGATTGCTCACGCGCCCAGTAGCAGGATTTGAGACGGCGCTTGTAATAAAACGGGAAAAACCCGTCTACATAATATCTAGACTGCTATTCATTGTGAGTTTTCGAAGATTGAAAACAGGAAGGTAATGATCGGTCAGATGCTGGGCTGAACCCGACCCACCCCAGCGGGGTGGCATATCTGTAGAATGGTGGTGTTTGGGTTCCGCACCCCAGCGGGGTGCTATATTTGTAGAAGCCAATTATCGAAGACGCGCGAATCAATGGGTTGCATCATGCTCGCGTTTGCTCTTACAAATATATTGCACCCCCGCCGGGGTGGAGATGAATTCTTTCACACCTTCTGAAGTCTTACTGATAAATTCAGCTGCACGCTGATAAACTCACCACGGTCCGAATTCTCGTTCCCGACTCGACCATGAGCAAAGAACTCAAAAGTGCTCTCTGGGTTCTCCTGACGGTCTTGCTTCTGGTAGGCCTTGCCGCAGCTGGCGCGGCGATGTGGCTCGTCGATCATCGAGGCTCGGTGAAGAACTCGGACGCCATCCTTGCAGTCCTTATGCTCACTTTCTTCGTTTGTTGGACGTGGGCTCTGATGCGATACCTTCGATGGAGAGATCAAAACATATCCAGGGTCACGCGAGGTCATAACATGGACGACAACTCATACACACCCGTAAACGACTATTTGGCCGGCACGGTGTATAGGCTAATCCCCGGAGCCGAGTATCGTGTTGTTCAGTCGTTCACAGACTTTTATGGGGGTCGGTTTAATCAAGGCGAGTTACTTCGCTTCAAGGAACAACATTTCTTGCCTTATCACGGTGGGCATACGATCGTCTTCGAACAGAAGTCGTTGTATCTGCAGGAGAACGAGAACGCGGCGATTCTCGATAACTTCTCAGATTACATTGAACGAATCGAACGCTAAGCAGCATTATCAATCGCCAGCACAGTGGAGATGAGTTATTACCAGCAAGCTTTCACGCTTAGTAACCGTCCGTCAGGAGGAGCAGGTTTGTAGACCCGAGGTGAATGCGCATCGCCCCAAGAATGTCAAAAATGACAATGTGAACTCCTAACGGAGCTCGAGCCATCCTCACTCGCACTCTACAAACATGAAACCCCTCTCGGGGTTCAAGATTCAATATGTCGAAACCCCAGAAGCCAAAATTATCAGAACCAACAATGACAAATAACATCCGACACCGCATTACTCTTCTCTCAGTAGTCGCAATCACTTTCATCGCGCTCACCAACGTGACGGGATTCGCATCACGCACGCAGCAAAACCCGCTTCGCAAGGTGACCATTCTTTACACCAATGACTTTCACAGCGCGTTTGATCCGATCCCGGCCTACTGGTTGAAAGGATCTCCAAGACTTGGCGGCGCCGCTCAGCTCTCCACTCTGATCAATCAAATCCGTAGGCGCGAGCCGACGGTCTTTCTGTTCGATACCGGTGATATGTTCACCGGGATGCTCTCGAATCTGACTCGCGGCGAAGCGCTGATGGAAATGATGGCTGCGATGAATTACGACGCGATGGCCATCGGCAATCACGAGTTTGATTACGGGAGCGATAACTTCGAAAAGCAGATGTACCGCGTCCCGTTTCCGGTGCTCGGCGCGAATATCTTTTACAAGGGAACCAATCACCGCTACAGCCGGCCTTACACAATACTCGAACGGAACGGCGTGAGGCTCGGAGTGATCGGAATAATCGGCGAAGATGCGAGAAGCGTCGCCCTGCCGTCGGGGATCACCGGCCTCGATTTCATGGATCCGATTCCGATCGTGCGAGACCTGGTGAAAGAGCTTAAGCCGCAGGTTGATTTGATCGTGGTCCTCGCGCACCAGGGGAAGACCGGGCCTCAGCAAACCGATGCCGAGGCGCGTCCGGAGGTTCAGCGCGACTTCGACGAAGACATCAGGCTCTGCGGCGAGGTCGAAGGCATCGACGTATTCGTCGGTGGTCACGCTCATCGAGGGATCGAAAAGCCGTTCGTGCATCCGAAGACCGGAACACTGATCGTCCAGACTTATGGTTACGGCACGAGGCTCGGTTATTTAACGCTCAACCTGAGAGGGAAAAAGATCGTTTCGCACCAAGGCGAATTGCTGAAGGTTTGGAGCGACCAGTTGCCGCCCGATCCAATGATCGCGAGGAAGATTAAGCACTACAAGCAACTAGTCGCGCCGCAGATTGGGAAGGTTGTCGGCAAATCAAAGTCGCGTTTGGTTCGGGACTACAACGCGGAATCATCGCTCGGCAGTTTTGTGTGTGACGTGATGCGGGAGATGAGCGGCGCAGACGTCGCTGTTCAAAACGCTGGAGGCATCCGCGCCGATTTGCCGCAAGGTCAAGTGACCAACGGGAACGTGCTGGACGCCTTGCCGTTTGTGAACACGCTGGTGGTCTGTGAGATGACCGGTGCCGAGATTCGCGAAATTCTCGAGCAGGGATTATCGCTGGAGCGCGGACTGATTCAGGTCTCCGGTTTGCGCGCGACGTATGATCCGAAACGACCAATCGGTCAGCGGCTGATTGATCTGCGGATCGGAGATCAGCCGGTCGACAATCAGGAGACTTACAAAGTTGCAACGAGCAGTTTCCTGGCCGAGGGCGGCGATCTGTATCAGACTTTTCTTCGAACGAAACAATTGGATTCGAAGAGAGCTCTGTCAGAAGTGATGATGGAGTATTTTCAGAAGCACGGTGAAATCCAGCCACCGAAGATGGGACGATGGGTTCAGGTCGGCTCGGCCCGACAGAATTAAGGGATGTTGGAGATCCTCTCGTCATATCAGGCTTAACCAATAGACATCCAAAGCGCCGCCGATGTTTCGCTTGGGGAAGATCTTAGTAGAGGGCGGCGCTTTGGATTCTACCAAGTATCGAAGAAGACAAATGGGCGAGCGAATATGCGAAATGAAAAACCAATCATAGATTTGAAGACAACACAGAATCTGTGTGTCGAACACCGGGAAGCGATTCGTTTAGCGTTCGCGCGCGCGGTGCGAGATGCATTGCGTCGGCACAAGCTCGCTGGCAACCCAGTTGCGGTTTCTGAGAACGGCCGTGTTGTTTGGATTTCTCCCGAGGACATTAAAATCGACGAAGACGTCTTAATCAGTTTTGGAATCAACGGCGTAACCCTTAGCTGCCTGCTTCCCTGCACTTCCAATTCGGCTTCTTGACCTTTCGTTCACCACAGTATCAAATCTGTCTCCACCGCTGGGTTACCTTAATATGCGCCGACTAATAACGACTGTTGTTTTGATTCTCTTGTTCAGCGCCGCCGCGCACCCGCAGGAGATCCAAACCGGATTTCTCGATCGGTCCATCACCGTCAACGGCTCAGAGTATCGCTACGTTGTTTATGTGCCGCGAGAATTCAACAAATCCAAAACGTGGCCGGTTATCATCGCGCTTCACGGAGGCGGCGAATATGGCAACGACGGATTGAAACAAACTGCCGGAGGTTTGGCTAAGGAAATCCGTCTGAATCCCGCACGGTTTCCTGCGATCGTCGTCTTCCCCCAGGCTCACGCCGACAACACTCCCGGGTGGCAACTCGAAGGCGGAAAGGCGGCTCTAGCTGAGCTCGATCTTGCGATAAAGGAATTCAACGGCGATCCCAAACGAGTCTACATCACCGGATTGTCCGCCGGCGGAAATGGAAGCTGGTTCTTACTCTCGAGATATCCCGAGCGTTTCGCCGCCGCGGTCGTAGTCTGCGGATATGTCTCAGCGTTCACCGGAAGGACCAGCGGAGTCAGCTACCCTTCATTGGCGCCCGAATCCAAGACGGACCCGTTCAGCGCGATAGCTCAGAGAGTCCGATCGATTCCCATCTGGATCTTTCACGGCGACGCCGATCAAAATGTTTCGGTCGAAGAGTCACGAAAAATGTTCGCGGCATTGAAAGCATTAGGCAGCGATGTTCGCTATACCGAGTTGCCGGGTGTCGCTCATAACGCCTGGGAGCAAGCATACAGTCGTGCCGATGTCTTCGAGTGGCTCTTCAAACAGACTAGAAAATAAGCCGCACAGTCAAAAGAATTTTATAACAGACTACTTAGCTGAGTTGCCCGGATCCATAGGAGAACTTATGAAACGAATCGTCTCGTTTGTCTTGCTGTGCACGATCACATTGGTGTTTCCTGCCTTCGCGCAGGAACCCGTTGATCAAACGGTTATCGCTCGAATCAAGACCGAGGGCTTCCAGCATTCGCAGTTGATGGACACGATGTTCTATCTCACCGATGTGTACGGCCCTCGACTGCGCGGTTCACCGAATTACAAAGCAGCCGCCGATTGGGCCGTTAAGAAGCTCACCGCGTGGGGGCTCAGCAACGCGCAACTCGAACCGGGCGGGTTCACCGGACGCGGATGGTCACTCAACCGATTCAACATCGAGATGACTGAGCCGCAGTACCAGCACATCATCGCTTACCCTTTGGCATGGAGTCCGGCCATCAAAGGCACGATCGTCGGTCAACCGGTCATCGCCGAGATTCATTCACCGGCTGACTTTGACAAGTATCGCGGAAAACTTCGCGGCGCCATTGTTATGCTCGGCAAGCCGGAGCCATTTCCATCGGCACACTTTCAAGCCGATGCTCGACGCTACAACGAAGATGAATTGAAGCGCGGCTCGCACAGCATGCATCCTACCGATCCCAATCCGGACAACCTCACACCCTACAGCGGCGGCAACTATGCGCAGACCGAAAAAGCGAGGCGAGATGGGAATTCACGTCGTGCTGCAATAAGCAAATTCCTGGTGGATGAAGGCGTCGCCGTCGCGCTTCGTCCAAGCGATCTGGGTTCGGCAGTTCTGCTCGCAGCAGACGCCGGTGGTTTCGATGTGAATTCGCCGAACTTCAAGCTGCCTGTACCCGAGCTGGCGGTGCCGTCGTTTGTGCTCGCGTGGGAACACTATGGACGGATTTACCGTCTGACGGAGAAAGGTATTCCGGTCAAGCTTGAAGTCAGTCTACAGGTCACGATTCACGATGCGGGTCCGGGTTACAATGTGATCGCGGAGTTGCCGGGCGGCGACTCGAAGCTTAAGGACGAGGCGGTGATGCTTGGAGGACACTTCGATTCGTGGCACTCGGGGACGGGCGCGACCGACAACGCTGCGGGAAGCGTGGTGATGATGGAAGCGTTGCGGATCCTAAAGGCGATCGGGGTCAAGCCTCGGCGGACGATAAGACTAGCGTTGTGGGATGGCGAAGAAGGCGGACATCTCGGTTCATCGACCTACGTAAGAAACCATTTCGGCGATCCGAAGACGATGAAGCTGAAGCCGGATCACGAGAAGCTTGCGGGCTATTTCAATCTCGATTTCGGCACTGGAAAGATTCGCGGCGTTTATCTGCAAGGCAATGAAGCAGTGCGTCCGATCTTTGAAAGCTGGCTGGCACCGTTCAACTATCTCGGCGCGACTACGTTATCGATTCAAAGTGTGGGCGGCACTGATCATCTGGATTTCGACCACGTAGGTCTGCCGGCTTTCCAATTCATACAGGATCCGATCGACTACGAGACGCGCACCCATCATACGAATCTCGATGTTTACGAATCGATTCAGCCAGATGATCTCAAACAAGCGGCAGTGATAGTCGCGAGCTTCGTGTATCACACCGCCATGCGGGATGAGAAGTTGCCGCGCAAGCCGCTGCCGAAGGCTGAGCCTTAGATTGCATTCGCTCGGGCTGTTTTATCACATTCGACAACTTGATGATCGACGCTGAAGTCCGGCCACGTAGTAACGAGTTTGCTTCGTTCGTACCGATTGGCTGGGCAATCAAGGAGCACGAAAATTCGTTACTACGTGGCCGGCAGATAACCTCAACTCAAGGCTTCAGACATCAATTAGCTGGAACAAGTCTCTGATACGCTGCCGAGTACTGCCTGAAGGCTTCCACATACTTCTTCTTCGCCAGAAGCTCGTCTGCATGCTGCGCGATAACTTTTGCATCTTCGGTCTCGGCCTTAGCAATGTTCAAATCAAGCTGAGCTCCGATGGTATTCCAGACCAGGAGCTTCACCTGTTCGATCATTCCGCCTCTGCTGGCCGGCAAATAATAGGTCGGGATGAGTTTGCCTTCCAGCAGGTATCTCTCCATCGTCACAGTTCCCATCATAGGCAGGATTGGCACGCCGTCCTGTGATCGCTCACTAGAGAACGAGGGGTTCTCGGCCGCCACTGCATCTACCGGACCAGCGACTGTTGCGCTTGCCGGAACGACAGATGCGGAAGCAGCGTTTGACCTTCCCCAACGATACGGCCAACCCGGTTTCCCTGAGCAGGAGGGGATGTCAGACGAGCGCAGTCCGTCCGGAGTGTGAAGAATACGAAGAATATCGCAGCCAAGGGCGCGCATCTCATTGATAGATGCCGCAAAGTTTGCGTTGTCATTGTTGATGATCGCCGTCTTGTTTGCGTTAGCGTTGGTGATGATGTTGGCCGTGTTGGTGTTATCGTTGTTGATGATCGCTGTCCTGTTGGTATTGTCGTTGTTGATGATGGCAGTTGCCTTATCATCGATCCTGGTAAGGATGGTAGTCGTGCCCGCGTCGATCTGAGAAGAAATAGCGGCGGACTTAGAATCTATGTCAGCGATGATCGTGTTCTTGTTCGTGTTGTCGTTGTTGATGATCGCAGTCTTGTTGGCGTTATCGTTTGAAACGCTGCTCTCGAGGTCGCTATGTATATGCCCGAGCCGATCGTAGTTGGCGCTAACATAGTCGCCCGTTTCGTTGTCTGCGCAAACGTGGATGGCAAACTGAATGACTTTGGCGGCAACCCAGATGACATCAACTGGGATACACGCCGCCGAAGTGTTGCCACCTTCTCCAAGAACCACGAGCGTTTCCTTGCAGGCGTCTTGCGCAGCCTCCCTGACGCCGTCGGCTACGAAGAAGGTAGTGTCAGCTGCGGTAATAGCGGCAAAGCTTACTGGCGAAGAAGGGCATGTGAAAGAGACATCCGGAAAGCCAGCGGTCATAGGTGTCATTGTGCCGTCGCCCTTGTGCTTTTTCGACTGCACCTTCATCGAAGCCCCCGAATTGGAATTCATTTCGGCGGTCTCCATGAGAAGGTTCTCGGCGGCGGCATGGAAATCGTCCAGGTTCGGAGTTCCTTTGCGAATGACGGTGAGTTCCTTAGCAGGAAGCTGTCGGAACTGTTCCTGCGCCCTATCGAGGTTCTTCACCTGCTCCGTCATCCCCATTTTGCTCAGGATTTGCCTGTAGGAGGTTATTACCTTCAGAAAGTCACTCCGAGTCTGCTCCAGTTCGGCGTCGGAGTATTGGGTGGCAGACTGTGCTGCCTTTGACTTAGGAGC
>Ga0075425_100005843_pt1 | contig 12832 bp, 9 predicted proteins | sample SoiMethybrSBSTD4_FD_75300 | JGI IMG/M metagenome (GOLD analysis project Ga0075425, IMG submission 75300) | Bulk soil microbial communities from a Populus tree surrounding site in Tennessee, USA - Soil MetaG P. TD hybrid SBSTD4 | ecosystem: Environmental > Terrestrial > Soil > Tree plantation...
CCTCACCGTGGTGCTCGTCGAAGGCGCCGTCCGGCCGGGGTACCGTCCGCTGCACGACACGATCAGCGAACTCAGCCTCGGGCCGCGCGGCTGGATCCAGACCGCCAACTTCCTCGTCTTCGGAATCCTCTTCCTCGTTTTTGCGCGCGGCGTGAAGGCCAGCCTCGACGACTCCCGCGCGGCGCGCGTGGGCGGCACGCTGTTGTCGGTGATCGGCCTCGGCGTGGTTGGCTGCGGACTGTTCCGCGCCGAACCGTGGCCGCCAGCGTCGATGAGCCCGACCGGCGTCTTGCACCTCGTGTGCGCGATCGCGCTCGTCTTTGCGCTCCTGCCCGTCGCGACCGCGGTCCTGTTGCGCGCATTCGTTGCCGAACCGGGCTGGCGTTCTCTTGCGCTCGCGACGGGTGTGACGTCATTCGTGACGCTGGCACTTCTCGTCGGCGGCCTCGCGCTCATGAGCCCTCCGGGCAACCCATCCCGCATCGGGAACGACTACGGGGGGCTCATCCAGCGGATTGACGTCGCCGTGTTCCTTGCGTGGCAGATGGGGGTCGCGCGGCGGATCGCGAGTCTACGCCAGCGCTGACGCCTGGACGCCTGCCCGCGGGCTCGCTTTCAGCCTGTCGTTTCCGCTGCTAGGTCTTGTCCGATACGATCGCGCGGTACACGCTGTCGATCAGCGCGCGGAGACGCAGGTGGGCGTCGTCGCCGGCGTTCGAGCCGGCCTTCGGGATGGTCGGGATCTCGACCGCGTGCACGGCGATCAACGCGGCGGCGATCGTCGCTCTCGCCTGAATCTCGCCGGCGTCCATTGGATTTGCGCTCATCATTGCAGCCTAGAGCGACGGGCGCAATCGCGCTGTGCGAAACAGCACAGAACGGTTGAACCTGTTCATTTTGAAGCAAGAACTGCGGACGGCGTGCCGATCAGGATGCGCAGCCGGCGCACGCCGCCGTCTTCGACGAGGGGTATGGCTCGCGGGTCGACCGCGACTCCATCGATCTCTGCGGCTGCCACGCGGCCCGATTTTCCCTCCGGGTTGGCCACCGTGATCTCGTACCGCGTGCCCCGGTACCGCCAGACGATCTCGTATTCGCGCCACGACGAGGGGAAGCACGGATCGATGCTGAACGCCGCACCGCGTCGCCGCAACCCGAGTATGCTTTCGAGCCCTGCGCGGTACATCCACGCGGCCGACCCGGTGTACCAGCTCCAGCCTCCGCGTCCCGCATGCGGCGGCCGCGCGTAGACATCGCCGGCCATCACGTACGGTTCCGCTTTGTAGCGCTCGACGGCGGCGGCGGTCCGCGCGTGATTGATCGGATTGATCATGTGGAACAACTCCGCGACTTCGTCGCCGCAGCCGAGTCGCGCGAGCGCCATGACCAGCCACGCCGCCGCGTGCGTGTATTGACCGCCGTTCTCGCGGAGGCCGGGCGGATAGCCTTTGATGTAGCCGGGCTCCTGCGCGGAGTGATCGAACGGCGGATCGAGCAACAGCAGCAGCTGCGATCCGCGCGAGACGAGCGCCGCGCGGACCGCGTCGATCGCGCGCTCGGCGAACCGCTGCGGCACGGCCCCCGAGAGCACCGCCCAGGACTGGGCGATCGAATCGATCCGGCACTCGTCGTTCTGCGCCGATCCGAGCGGCGTCCCATCGTCGTAATACCCGCGACGGTACCACTCGCCGTCCCACGCGCCTTCGAGCTGGGCGCCCAGATGCTTCGCTTCGGATCGATACCGCAGGGCTCGGGCGGAATCGTCGCGCGTGTCGCATAATTCGGCGAAATCGGACAGCACGGTAAACAGGAAGAATCCCAGCCACGTGCTCTCGCCGCGGCCCTCGCGGCCCACACGGTTCATGCCGTCGTTCCAGTCGCCGGTGCCCATCAACGGAAGACCGTGCGCGCCGGCGGTCGATCCGCGCGCGATCGCGCGCACGCAATGGTCGAACAGCGTCGCGTCCTCCGCGGCGACGGTCGGCAGGCCGTACGCCTCGTCTTCGCCGCCCGCCAGCAGAGGCGCTTTCAGAAACGGGACGCGCGCGTCGAGGATTGCGGTGTCGCCGGTGACGCGCACGTATTCCGCGGCGACAAAGGGGAGCCAGAGCAGATCGTCCGAGCACCGCGTGCGGAGACCGCGGCCGGTCGGCTCGTGCCACCAGTGCTGCACGTCGCCTTCGACGAATTGCCGCGCCGCTGCGCGCAGCAGGTGTTCGCGCGCCAGGTCCGGCCGCGCAAGCAGCAGCGCCATCACGTCCTGCAGTTGATCGCGGAAGCCGAACGCGCCGCCCGGCTGGTAGTAGCCGCCGCGCGTCCAGAGCCGGCAGCCGACGGCCTGATACAGCAGCCACCCGTTGATCAGCGTGTCGAACGAGTCGTCCGGCGTGCGCACGTGCACGGTGTCGAGCATGTCGCGCCACGCCGTCTCGACGCGCGTGCGCGCGGCAAGCGCCGCAGGCACGTGACCATGCTCCGCGATCAAACGCAGGGCGTCGGCGCGATCGCGCCCTTCGCCGAGCAGGAACAGCAGCACGCGCCGCTCGCCCGGCTGGAGCACGCACGTCGAGTGGAGTGCCGCGCAGGGATCCAGCGCCGCGCCGGCGTCCCCCGACAGCGCGATCTGCGCCATCGCGGCGGGCTGTGAGAGATCACCGTTGCGGCCGATGAACGATTCGCGGTCGGCGGTCGTCGATCGCGCGGGCTCGGACATCCACGAGAACGCGACGCGCCCGGGAAACTCCGTGTTGTACGAGTTGGCAGCGAGGATTGCGCCGCTCGCGCGATCGATCTCGGTGACGACGAACAGGTGATCGCCGTCGCGCGGCGGTCCGAGCGCCCATTCGTTGTACGCGAAGACGCTCAACGCGCGCGGCTCGGAATCGCGGTTGGTCAGCGTCAGTACCGAGAATTTGACCGGATCGACCGCATCGACGAACACGTCGAGCTCGTGATCGATGCCCTGGACGACGCGCGAGAAGCGCGTCCGGCCGGCCGTGTGGCGCGCGACCGCCCGCCCGCTCGTCGAGCCGCGCCGGACCGGTCCCGGCGTCGGCGACCAGAATTCGCCGGTCTCGTCGTCGCGGATGAAGATCGCTTCGGCGGTCGGGTCCGCGATCGGATCGTTGGCGAACGGCGTGAGCCGATTCTCGCGGCTGTTGCCGGACCAGGTGTGTGTCGAGCCGGATGCGGTGATCACGGTGCCGAATCGCGGGTTGGCGATCACGTTCGCCCACGGCATCGGCGTCTCCTTCGCGCCGTCGAGCACAATCGCGTACGTCCTGCCGCCGTCCGTGAATCCGCCCAGTCCGTTGCCGAGCGTCATCGCCGGCGTCTCCGTCTCGGGCGTCGCGACAGACGCGCGCGCCTCGAGCGTCGGCTCGAAACGCGCCGGCGCCGGCCGCACGACGTGCGGGCGATCGAGCTGCGTCCTCAGATCGCCTGCGCCGCCGCGCAGCACCGCGCGCGCCACCGTTTCGAGCAGCGTACGCTCGGCCCGGCCCATCCGATCGGCGCGCAGCAGATACGCGCCGCCCGGACGCTGCTGCCACGCGCTCCAGGGTCCGTTCTCGAGGACCGCGATGAGCTGCGCCTGCACTTCGTCGAGATAGCCGATCGGATGCTCGTTGACGATCACGACGTCGGCCGTCAGCCCTTTCAGCCGCCAGTACTCCTGCGCCTGCAGCACGTGCCGCACCAGCCGGACGTCTTCGTCGCCGTCGACGCGCACGAGCAGGATGGGCAGATCGCCCGAGATCGCATGCGGCCAGAGCCCGGACTGACCGAGCTCGTTGGCCGCAATCGTGCTGGCGCCCGCGCGCAGCGAGCCGTCGCTCCCGAGCACGCGCGAGGCGAGGCGCTCGAAGAGCACCGCTTCGTCGGCGGAGATGCCCAAGTGTCGCAGGCCGCTTTCGGCATGCGTGGCCGCGAGCGCGAACGTGCGGCCCATCGCGCTGGGATCGTGGTACTTGCGCGCGAGCGCCTCGACCGTCTCGCGGTCCGGCGCCATCCCCGTGGCGAAGCAGAGCCGCGTCGTCCCGCCGGGCGCGAGTCGGATGCGCTGCCGCAGGCTGACGATCGGATCGACGACGACGCCTGTCGTGCCGGACAATGCCCGTCCGTCGAGCGCGGCTGGCTGCGCCGGCGAGCGGCCGCGGCCGAGGAACCGCGCGCGATCGGTTTCCCATTCGAGCGGCCCCTGGGGCCGTCCCACGAGGCTCAGGGCATGGAACGCCCACGCGCCCGGCGCGTCGGCGCTCCGCCGGCGGCGATGGCACAACAGGGCCGCGCTGTCAGGCAGGTATTCCGTTTCGATGAACAGCTTGCCGAACGCCGGATGCGCGAGGTCGGTCGCCGCCGACGTCAGCACGATCTCGGCGTAGCTCGTCACGTCGAGCTCGCGGATTCGGATCCCGTGATTGCGGATCGTGATTCGCCGCACCTCGACGTCGTCCTCGGTGGACACGGCGATGTCGAGCTGCGTGGAGATGTCGCCGTCGCGCCGGTGGAAGCCGGCGCGGTCGGCGGAAAACGTGACGGTGTAGTCATCGGGCTCGCGCCGCGTCGGCTGGAACGCCGCCGACCACACGTCGCCGCTGCGCACGTCGCGCAGATAGATGAATTGACCGTCGGCGTCGCGCGTCGAGTCGCGGCGCCAGCGCGTCACCGGCAGTCCGCGCCAGGCGCTGCCGCCGCCGCCGGCATTCGTCACCGACGTCACGTAGTGCCCGTTGGAGAGGAATTGCGTGGTCGGGAACGGCGTGTCCGCCGATCGGTAGCGGCGGACCGGCACGGACGCGGCCGGCGCGGCCACCCGCATCTCGTCGAGCGGACGCGGCTCGATCGGCGCGGCCCGGCGCGGGATGCGTTCCTGCAGCAGCAGCTCCGTCGCCTTGACGCGCGGCTCCGAGTGGAAGCGATCGATCATCCGGTCGGCCAGCAGCACGTTGGTCAGCGCGACGATCGTCATGCCCTGGTGATGCGCGAAGTAGGCGGGCACGACCACGCCCGTCTTTCCGTCGTCGGCATCGCGACGCGTGTAGTCGATCGCGTCGAAGAACGCGTACGGGCCGTCGAGGCCGGACGCGGCGAGGCGCCGGAAGTTGGCCGCGCTCGCGGTCGGATCGAGCATGGCCGCCAGCCCGGTCGCGTACGGCGCGACGACGACCTCGTCGCCGAGTCCCCGCTTCAAGCCGAGGCCGGGAACGCCGAATGCCTTGTATTGATAGTGGCCGTGGCGATCGACGAGGTTGTACGCGGACTCCGAGATCCCCCACGGCACGTCGTTGGCGGCTGCATACTCCATCTGCCGCCGCAGGACGAGCCGGCACGAGTCGTCGAGCAGCGTGTCGGGATACGTGCGCATGACGAGCAGCGGCATCAGGTACTCGAACAGCGTCGCGCTCCACGACAGCAGCGCGGGCGCGCCCCCGACGCTGGTCACCGGACGTCCCAGACGGAACCAGTGCGTCTCGGGCACGTCGCCTTTCGCGATCGCGAGGAAGCTGGCAAGCCGCGATTCGGAGGCGAGCAGGTCGTAATACGAGAGGTCCGGCCGTCCCGGCGCGTCGGCGTCGGCCAGCCGGTAGCCGATCGTGAAGAGCTGACGCTTCACGTCGAAGAGGAAACGGAAGTTCATCGCGTCGAACAGCGCATCCGCGCGCGCGGCGAGGTCGGGCGCGAGCGGACGGACGGCGGCCGACAGTGTCAGCAGCGCGCCCGCGAAATTGCCGCTGTCCACCGTGGACACGTACGCCGGCAGCAGGGGCGCGAGCGTGCGCGTGTCGTACCAATTGAGCAGGTGGCCTTCGAATGTCTCGAGCTGCTCCACGGTTCCCAGCATCTGATCGATTCGTCGCAGCAGCTCGATGCGATCGATGAGCGCGAGATCGTGCGCTGCGAGCGTCGCCAGCAGCCCCAGGCCGATGTTGGTCGGAGACGTGCGATGCGCGATGATGGCGTCGCCGCTCGCGCCGATCTGCACGTTGTCGGGCGGAAGGAAGTGGTCCTCTTTTCCGGCGAACGCCTCGAAGTACGCCCACGTCTTCGCCGCGATCGCGCGCAGATACGCTGCGTGGGCGGCCGACAGCATCGCATCGAGCCGCGGTGTCGGCCGGCTGAGCGCGAAGGCGATCCAGGGGGAGGCCATCCAGACGGCGAGGATCGGCATCGCGGCGGGCCACGCCGCCGGACGCACGGCAAGGACGATCGCCGCGAGCGTCAGCGCGAGCACGGGACTCGCGATCCGGTCGCGGACGAAGCGCCGCAGCCCAACGCCGCTCCGCGCCGCGCTCGCCGCGGTCGTTTCCCATTCGAGCAGGCGGCGCCGCGAGACGCCGAGCCGGAACAGCGTGACGGCAATCGCATGCAGGCGGTCGTACGCCTCGTTCGCCATGAAGGCGAGCTGCAGGAGAAACCGCGCCGCATCCGTTCGGAGATCGTCGGTCGTGCGGCGGAGGATCGCCAGCGGAAAGGCCGCCGGCGCCAGCGCGAAGACGGTCCACAGCAGCGGCGCGCCCGGCAGCAGGGTCCATCCCGCCGCGAGCAACAGCACCGTCGCGGGCGCGAGCGCGCTGCGCCGCAGGTTGTCGAGAATCTTCCACCGCGCGATGACCGGCAGGCGATTGCGCGTCAGCCCCGCGCGCGACGGCACGACCGGCAGCAGCCACCACAGGATCTGCCAGTCGCCGCGCACCCATCGGTGCTGCCGCCGCGCGTGCGCGAGCACGCTGGATGGATAGTCGTCGACCACTTCGACGTCGGTGACGAGCGCCGTGCGCGCGTAGAGTCCCTCGAACAAATCGTGCGAGAGCAGCGCGTTCTCGGGCACGCGGCCTTCGAGCGCCGCGGTAAACGCGTCGACGTCGTAGAGGCCCTTGCCGGTGAAGAGGCCTTCGTCGAACAGGTCCTGGTAGACGTCGGACACCGCCGTCGTGTACGGATCCACGCCGGTGTGCCCCGCGTACGTGCGCGCGAACAGCGATCCCGCCGCGCTCGACATGGTCACGCTGACGCGCGGCTGCAGCACGCCGTAGCCGGCGGTGACGCGGCCGAGGCGGCGATCGAGCTGCGGCTGATTCAGCGGATGCGCGATGATGCCGATCAGCCGCTTGGCGGCGTCGCGCGGCAGGCGCGTGTCCGAATCGAGCGTGATGCAGTACCGGATGGACGGCAGGCGATCGAGCGCCCCGACCTGCGTCGAGAAGCTCGTGTCGTCGGCGCCGCGCAGCAGCCGGTTGAACTCCTCGATCTTTCCGCGCTTGCGCTCCCAGCCGATCCACGCGCGCTCTCCGGCGTTCCACTGCCGGTCGCGGTGAAACAGAAAGAACCGATCGGCGTGCTCCGGGCCCAGCTTGCGGTTCAGCGTCTCCACGCCGGCCCGCGCGCGCGCGAGGATCGCGGCGTCGGTCGGCGCGTCCTCGCGAGGCGTGTCGGCAAAGTCGCTGAGGATAGCGAAATGAATGTTCGCATCGAGGTTGCCCAGCGCGAGGACCTCGACGTGCTCGAGCATCGCGTCGACGCCGGCCGTGCTCGTCAGCATCGTCGGGACGATGACCATGGTCCGTGCGGTGTCGGGCACGCCGTCCAGGAAATCGAGGCGCGGGAGCCGCTTCGGCGCCGTGAGGCGCACCACCGCCCACTGGACGCAGGCGATCGCGAGGTCGGCCGCCGGCAGCAGCACGGCGAGCGCGATCCACAGACGCATGACCGGTGAGGCGGCCGCTTGCCGCGCGTAGGCGTCGACGGCGGCGATGAGGACGGCGGTGCCCATCGCGATCGTGCCGAGGTAGACGCCGGTCGCGCGGCGGCGGACCCTGCGGCCGATCCGAAGGGCCAGCCCCGGACGGAACGCGAGGTCGGCTTCGAGATTCTCCCGGCCGCGATCGACGAGGTGGTACCCGACATGAGCGGCGCGATCGGCGATGCTGCCGGCGGCAGCCGCGTCGCGAGCGCACTCGATCGCCTTGAGCGCGGCGCGGACCTGGCCGTCGCCGGTAGGGGGCGCGATCGCCTCGACGGCGCGGCGCTGCGCGTCGCGGCTCGCGAAGTCCATGCGCTTGTAGGCGCCGGCCGGATCGGCCTGCAGCACGCGCTCGACGAGGCTGACCGCTTCGACGTACTCCTGCCAGTCGAGCGTCGCGCACAGACGCAGGCTGGTGACGGCGTTGGCCATCGAGACCTGCGCGACGCCCTGGCGCTGGTGCTCGCCGCGGATCGTTTCCTCGGCCGAGATCTGGCGCGACAGGAGATCCTCGTCGACCGCGGTGCGAATCGCCGACAGGCGGACCCCGTATTCGCGGACCCGGTGGAGGAGCTGCACGATGAACGCGGGATCGGGGCCCCGCGGCAGCGCGCCCGGGCTGTGGCCGCCGTCCGCGCGCGCCACGTACGCGTCCGCGGCGGCGCGCGCGGCGCGCCCGGCGAGCAGCTCCTCGGCGAGCCGCCGCAGATTTTCGATCAGCGCGAGCTTGAGCATGCTCGGCCACGCCCACAGCTCGCCGATCGTCAGCGGCGCCACGCGCTGGTAGGCGTTCAGGAACTGAATGAGCTGCGGGCGATCCAGCCGGCTGTCGCTGTGGCGGATCAGCTCGACCGCGATCGTGTAGATGCGCGCCTGGCCCGCATGTTCGCGCGACGCCAGCGCCGGCAGCGTACGCGAGAACGTCCGCGGCAGATTCCGCTGAATGTCCGAGATCTCGGCGGCGACGAGATAGAAGTTGTCGAGAAGCCAGTCCGCCGCCGACACGACGAACGACCCTTGGCGGACGTCGTCGGCCAGCGTCCGATACGTCGCGCGGAGCACGCGCACGTTGTCCTGGAACCGCGGAAACGTGTCGCGCGCGCGCCGGCGCGGATCGGGGTCGATGGTGAACCGCGCGGCCAGTGCGTGCGCGCGCTCCTCCAGACCTTCGATGCTGAGGAGCTCGTCTCTGAGCGGCTTCTCGGTCCCCGCTGGCTGGCCGACGGGCGGCCAGCGGCTCCGCAGGGTCACGTCACGAGCAGAGCGTAGGCGATGACGGCTCCGAAGGCCAGGATCGCGGCGGCGGCCGCGGCGGTGACGAACCGCTGGCGGACGACGAGATCGTGTGCAAGGCCGCGCGCCTTCCAGGCGGTCCAGCGGCTCTCGAAGTTGACGTCGACTGCGTCTCTGACACTCATGGTTTCACTCTAGTCCCCGCAGGGCGCAGCGGCTGTCTCCGATTGAACAGCGGGAGTGGTCCATCGAGTTGAACAGCGGGAGTCGTCCGTCGAGCTTAGAACAGGGGCCGCGACCAGATTGTGCGAAACAGGACATCGGCGTTCACGCGCCACCGGATACCGTGCGGGCATGTCCGAGCGAATTGGCGATGGGGCTCGATTCCAGAACGTTGACGCGGCGGCAACGGCGATCGCCGGTTTCCGGCTGCGGCCGACGATGAAGCAGGGGACCGCGTCGGGCGTGCCCGAGACGTGGACGCATTATGCGACGGTCGAGGACGCCCGTGCCGGGGCCAAACTGATGTATCACAACGACCGGGTGCTGCGAGTCATGCTCGTCACCGACAGCGTCGGGGCATTCGTGGAGTGGATCGAGCGCTGATTTCCACCTGTGCAGGATTGAACAGACACCCCAGGTGCGCATCCGCTACCGTCGCTCGCGTTCCCGGCGCATCCCGGTTTCAATCGAAGACTCGGCTCTGTCGTCGGTCAAGGAGAGCGAAGAATGTCTGTAAAGCAGCTCGTTGCGGCCGTTGGAACGGTCGCCGGATTTGCGGGGCTCATCGTTGCGGGAACGCTGCTCAGCTCTCCGCGCGTGCACGCGGACGACGAGCACGGCGAAAGCGACGAGGCGCAGATCAAGATCGGTTTCGAGATCGCGCCAGTCCAGCTGACTTACGACCAGCACAATCGGAAATTGGTCGGATTGGGCAGCTACCTTGTCAACGCGTCGAGCGGCTGCAACGGCTGCCACAGCGCCGGCCCGACGACCGAGTACGCCCCCGGTCACAATCCGTTCATGCGCCTGGGTCCCTTTACTCCGCCGGCACAACTGAACACGCACACGTACCTGGGCGGAGGGAGAGATTTCGGTCAGATCGGCCCGATCACGTCCCCCACCATTCCTCCGCACATCGTGTCCCGCAACCTGACGCCCGATAAGAGCGGACTCCCCGAGGGCGGCGCGACGTTCGCCGAGTTCTACAACACGATCAGGCATGGCATCGACGCCGATAACGCGCATCCCAACTGCAATGGGACCACCATCACTGACCACTGCTTCAACCCGCCGTTCAACGGCAATCTGCTGCAGGTGATGCCGTGGCCCGAGTACCAGGACTGGACCGACCGTCAGTTGCATGCGGTCTACGAATACCTGAAGGCGATCCCCTGCATAGCCGGCCCCGGCCACGAGTGCCTCTAGTGGTGTCTTCACGTGGTGGTTGTGACCGTCCGCCGACAGGATCTCGACCGGTGGGAAAATGAAGGCGGCCGGCACCGCCATGGAGGACCGATGACACTCGACTCCGCCGCGGAGCCCGCTCACCGTCGTCCGCGCGCCGCGCCGGTGGAACGCGCGTGTCTCGAGTTCGATCTCGGGTCGGAAGTCGATCGACTGCGCCATGAGACGACATGGCTGACGGGACGGAGCGCCAAGACGCTGTTGAAGCACGACGACCTCCGCGTCGTCCTGACGGTACTGCAGGCGCGCACGCGCATCGCCGAGGACACGACCGCGGGACGCATCTCGATTCACCTGCTGTCGGGACACATCCGTCTCAATGCGTCCGGCCGCGTCTTCGATCTCCGGCCCGGCAGCCTGGTTGCGCTCGATCAGGGAAGCGCGCATGACATGGAAGCGCTCGAAGAGAGCGCCTTCCTGATCACGATCGCGTGGCCTGGACCGTAGCTCATGTTTGACTGGATGAAATACCGCGGAACGCCCGGCGGCCTCCACGCGCGCACGGATCAGGCCAGCCTCGCCGCCGCCGGCGAGTACAAGCTGCTTTACGAATACCTGAGGGATCGCCACGCCAATCGTGTCGTGCTGACGTTCGTCGAAGTCGAAGATCTGATCGGCTTTCCGCTGCCCGCGCCCGCGAGAGAGCAGCGCGCGTGGTGGCGCAGCGTCGGCAGTGCCGCCGGCGACGCCGCGCCCGGGCCGCAGTCCGTCCAGGCCAAGTCGTGGACGCTCGCCGGCCGGACGGCCACCGTCAACATGATCGCGCAGAGCGTCCTGTTCGAACGCGCGGCCACGTAGCCGCCGCGCCGTGGAAGCCGCGGCGACTATTCCCTGACTGCAACGCGAAGACGCGCATCCTCGCCGGCGCGGTCGGTCCGCCGCCACTCGCGACCATGTTGGTACGCCAGCCATCCGCTTGCCACGACGGGCACGGCGAGGAACATTCCAGCGACACCGTACAGCTCGAGGCCGGCGAGCACGGCGACGATGACCGCCAGCGGGTGCAGATGAAGGCCCCGGCCCACGAGCCGCGGATAGATCGCGTAGTCCTGGATCATCCGGAGCGCGACGAGGAAACCGATGACCCAGGCGGCCGTTACGGGCGCGTTCAAGGCCGCCACGATCGTCGCCGACACGGCACACAGAAAGGGGCCGACGAGCGGCACGAATTCCAGGATGCCCGTCAGAATCCCGAGCAGGGCCGGATAGGGCACTCCCAGGAGCGCGAACCCGACGCCCGAGATCGTGCCGACCAGCATGCAGGCCAGCAATTGTCCGCGGACGTACGTCGCCAGCGTCGCGTTCAGTTCGTCGAACAGGACGCGACCGCGCAGCCGGAACCGGTGCGGGAGCGCCGAAATCGTCGCGCGGCGGAAGACCCGCGCATCCTTGAGTATGAAGAACGCGAGGATCGGAATCAGCACGAGCCACGGCAGGTACGACAGCGACCCCGCGAGTCGCATTGCGGCTCCACGTACGGACTCGACGGCCGCGTCGCCGGCGCCGACGACCGATCGATCGATCCGCTGGCGCACTTCGATCGGCATCCGGGTCCGGTCGTAGGTCCGAACCCACCGCTGCTCCCATGCGCGGAGCGACTCCGCGTACGCGGGCGCCTGCGCTGCGGCGTCCTTGATCTGCCGCGTCACACCCGGCACCAGCAGCGTGGCGCCTGCTGCGCAGACGGCCAGCATCGACAGATAGACGACGCCGATTGCCAGGCCGCGGGGCAGGCGCCGCTCGGTTCCAGCGACGCGAATCGGCCGCTCGGCGATTCGCACGAGCGGCGCGACGAGATACGCGAAGAACGTCGTCAGAATCAGCAGGAAGAAGACGCGCTGCAGTCGATACAGGACCCAGATCCCGACGACCGCTGCTGCAACGCCGAAGACGACCTGCAGGACGACTCGAGCCTGCGACGGCGGCTGCCACGGCGCGAGCGTCATGCGCTGGCTCTCATCTAACGAGATTGTTCCGCGTCGTAGATCACTTCCGCGGTCGTGCGGGCGGCGGTGTCGGGCCACAGCTTGTACAGCATGGCGGGCGGGACGAGGCACATCGCCAGGATCAGGCTCCACGTCGAGAGCGTCAGCGCCACGCCGAACGCGAGAGCCGCGGCGGCGATCAACGTGACGGATACGAACCAGAGCTGGATCGCTCTCGATCGAGTCATGCGTTTCAACATCGAATTCACTTTCCGCGCGCGGAATTCATGGTCCGCGCGCGCGCGGGAGTGGGCGGGGGGATCGGCACGTCCGAGGGTAGTCCGGGAGTGTGAAAGAGACTGTGCGAAACAGCACAACGCGGTTCGCCGGCCCGCGGCCGGATTTCGGCAGAGACGATCACTCAGCCAGCGCGGTGGCGAGCTGACGGAGGAACAGGCCGACGTCG
>Ga0075425_100005847_pt1 | contig 12828 bp, 10 predicted proteins | sample SoiMethybrSBSTD4_FD_75300 | JGI IMG/M metagenome (GOLD analysis project Ga0075425, IMG submission 75300) | Bulk soil microbial communities from a Populus tree surrounding site in Tennessee, USA - Soil MetaG P. TD hybrid SBSTD4 | ecosystem: Environmental > Terrestrial > Soil > Tree plantation...
CGAGACGAGCTGTGAGCTGGACAGACCCGATGCGAGGATCTTGCTCTTCAGGGCAGCAACGTCCTTCTCATTGAGCAGTTCGTGATCGACCTTGGGAACCGGGTCCTGCCACAACTGCGGCTCCTTCGGAACCTCCGGGCCCAGGTAACGCGTGATGGGACCCATGTCGCGGTGCGTCAGCTTGAACCACGCCCTGGCGAAGGCGTCCGCAAACTCCTGCGGGTTGTCCTTGAAGCGGCGCGCGATCTTTTCATAAGCCGGATCGAGCCGGAGCGCGAGATCCGTCGTCAGCATGTTTGGGGCGATCTTCTTCGACTTGTCGTGTGCGGCGGGAACCGTGCGGTCACCGGCGCCGTTCTTCGGCTTCCACTGCTTCGCACCAGCGGGACTCTCGGTCAGTTCCCACTCATACTCGAAGAGGTGCTTGAAGAAGTCGTTGCTCCATTTCGTCGGGGTCGTCGTCCACGTGACCTCGAGTCCGCTTGTTATCGCATGGGCTCCTACGCCCGTGTTGTAGCTGCTCTTCCAGCCGAAGCCCTGCTCCTCGAGGTTGCCGCCCTCGGGTTCACGGCCGACATGCTTGTCCGCGGGCGCCGCGCCGTGGGTTTTGCCGAACGTGTGTCCGCCGCCGATGAGCGCCACCGTTTCCTCGTCGTTCATCGCCATGCGGCGGAACGTCTCGCGGATGTCGCGAGCCGCCCTGACGGGATCGGGGCTACCGTTCGGACCTTCCGGGTTCACGTAGATGAGACCCATCTGAACGGCGCCGAAAGGATTCGCCAACTGGCGGTCGCCGCTGTAACGCTCGTCGCCGAGCCACGTGGCTTCGGAGCCCCAGTTGACCTGTTGGGGCTCCCAGACATCCTCGCGTCCGCCGGCGAAGCCGAATGTCTTGAACCCCATCGACTCGAGGGCAACATTGCCGGTGAGAACGATCAGGTCGGCCCATGAGATCTTCCGGCCGTACTTTTGTTTGATCGGCCACAGCAGACGGCGTGCCTTATCGAGGTTCGCGTTGTCGGGCCAGCTGCCCAGAGGGGCAAACCGGAGCTGACCTGAGCCCGCGCCGCCGCGGCCGTCGTGGATGCGATACGTACCCGCGCTATGCCACGCCATCCGGATGAAGAGCGGCCCGTAGTGGCCGAAGTCTGCCGGCCACCAGTCCTGCGAGTTCGTCATCACCGCCGCGATGTCCTTCTTCACGGCACTCAAATCGAGCGACTTGAATTCTTCTGCGTAGTTGAACGCCTCGCCCATCGGATCGCCTGCCGGGTGGTTCGTGTGCAGGGCGCTGAGATTCAGCTGATTCGGCCACCAGTCGCGATTCGATCTCCCACTGCCTGACGGGGCCGAGACCGGGCACTTGCTTTCGTCTGCCATGTGTATTGACCTCTCGAGTGATGGGTTGCTCGTAGGGCGGGTCTTGCTTCAGAGACTCGCCATTACTTGTTCCGGGCGATTCTTTTCTGAGTTCGTTGACGAGAACGTCGCGTACCCGTAGTGTCCGGCTTCTTGACCACCGAAGCTTTCGCGGGGGCGGTTAATCGGACTCTGCCACGCGTCGCTCTCACTTTGGACTTCCCCTGGCAATCCGGGCAACGTCCCCAATATGCGACCTCGGCCTCGTCGATCTGATAGCCGTTGTCGTCGTGGGCCGTGAGGCAGGGAGCCTTGCCGACTGAACAGTCGACGTCGACGACGCGCCCGCAGACTCGACAGATCAGATGATGATGGTTGTCGCCGACGCGATCCTCGAAGCGCGCCGGTGATCCGGCGGGCTGAATGCGCCGGATCAGCCCCTCAGTGACCAGCACGCTGAGCGCGTCGTATACCGACTGGAGCGAAATGGCGCCGATCTCGGCGCGCACGGCGTCGGCCACAGCATCGGCCGTGATGTGCGGCTCGCTCGATACCGCTCGCATCACAGCCAACCGCTGAGCTGTTACCTGAATGCCGCGCTGCCGAAGGAGATCTGCCGCGCCCGTAACCACACGACATGCTAGATCAAATATTAGAATCACTCAAATATTTGACTATCAGAGCCTGGTTTCGCGGCGCGTGACGGCACACGCGGTGCGGACGCGCGCGCTTCGTGACATTGATTCGTGTTCGCATGGACTACGATGCTCGAGTGGCGGGCGAGTTGGATCCCACGACAACGATCCTGAAGTGGAGAGTCCTGGCAGTCGGCGGCGTACTGGTGGCGGCCGCGCTGATCGGGACAGCCGGTTTCCGCATCGTCGAGGGGTGGCCGCTCTTCGATGCGTTCTACATGGCGCTCATGACGCTGACGACTGTCGGTTACGGCGAGATACACCCTCTGTCGTTCCGCGGCCGGCTGTTCGCGTCGTTCCTGATGCTCGTGGGTGTGGCGACAGTCTTTATCTCGTTCGCGATTCTGGGCGACACCCTGCTGCGCCTGGAGCTCGCCGACTACTTCGGCCGACGACGGAGAACTCGCATGCTCGAGGGGCTCGCTGGACATTACATCGTTTGCGGCGCCGGCCGTGTCGGCCGCAGCGTCGTGCTCGAACTGCTCCACGCCGGAGCGCGGGTAGTCCTCATCGACAACGACGCCGAACGAGTCAAGTGGGCCGAGGCACTCGGCATCCCGACATTGACCGCCGACGCCTCCAAAGATGAAACGCTCCGGCAAGCCCGCATCGACACCGCTGCCGGCCTCGTGTCGGCGATTGCCAGCGACGCTGAAAACGTCTACGTGACACTGTCGGCAAAGGTGCTCAATCCTTCGCTTCACGTCGCCGTCAGGGCGAGCGACGATCAGGCGGAAGAGAAGCTGCAGCGCGCGGGCGCCACCACCGTGCTGACGCCGTATACCTACATCGGCCATCGGCTGGCGCAGTCACTGCTGCGGCCGCATGTCCTGAGCTTTCTGGACCTCGCGTCGGCGTTCGGCAAAACGGACCTGGACCTCGCGCTCGAGCAATTGCTCGTCACCCCCGGAAGCTTTCTGGCCTCGAAGACGCTGGAGGAAGCGCAGCTCGGGCGCATTTACGGGGTGATCGCGCTCGCTGTGCGTCGTCAGAACGGCACGATGCAGTTCAACCCGCAGGCACACGTCCGGCTCGACTCCGGAGACGTCCTTATCGCGATGGGCGAGCGTCAGAAGCTCAAGCAACTCGAGAACGTGCTGGGCGCGTCTTGATCGAACGACGCGTATAGATGACCATACGCGCAGATTCAGCTGAGAAACGGACCAATCGAGACAATGCGTATCGTCAGGCCAGGAGACTTCGAAGATGACCGCGTGAAGGCTCTGCTGACCCGCCACCTCGAAGGCATGCACGCCAACTCGCCGCCGGGCCACGTCTTCGCGCTCGATTGGTCGGGACTGCAACAGCCGGAGATCAGCTTTTATGCGCTATGGGAAGGCGAAGACCTGCTTGGGGTCGGAGCACTGAAGGAGCTGGAGCCAGGCGCCGGCGAGATCAAATCCATGCGCACAGCCGACGCGCATCTACGAAAGGGTGTTGGCGCGGCGATTCTCGATCACATCATCGCCGAGGCCCTGCGACGAGGATACAAGCGCCTCTCATTGGAGACCGGGTCTGGCGCCGCTTTCGAGCCGGCGCTCGAGCTCTATCGCAAGTACGGTTTCATCGAAGGCGGCGCATTCGACGGTTACGAAAAGAGTCCCTTCAATCAGTTCCTGCATCTCGACCTGGTTTGAGTCAGGCGACTGAAGGGTAACCACTCTCGATGCCGACCGATAGCGAACCCTGGGCGATTGACGCGCGTGGTCTTACCAAGACCTTCGGGAAGGTGAGCGCTGTACGCGGTGTCACATTGCAAGTGCCCACCGGCACGATCTTCGCCTTCCTGGGTCCCAACGGATCCGGCAAGTCGACAACGGTCAAGCTGCTCACTGGCCTGCTCAAGCCCACCGCAGGAGAAGCGCGCGTGAGCGGTCGCGTTGTATCGGTCGAAGATCTCGAGTTGCGCCGCGAGATCGGCATCCTGCCTGAAGACGATGCGCTCTTTCCTGACCTGACGATCTGGGAGCACCTCGAATTGTGCGGACGGCTCTACGGGTTGAGCCGTCATGAGACTGCCGCGCGGGCGGTTCAATTGCTGCGACACCTCGATCTGGAACAGGGCCGAACCACCGTTGTCGAGAAGGCGTCGTTTGGCATGCGGAAGAAGTGCGCGCTGGCGATGGCCCTGCTGCACAACCCGCGCGTGCTCTTCCTCGATGAGCCATTCGAGGGCATCGATCCCGGCTCATCGCGCAACATCAAGGATCTGTTGCTCGCGCTCGCAGAGCGAGGAGTGACGGTTTTCCTGACCTCCCACATCCTCGAGATCGTCGAACGCCTCGCCAAGCGATTTGCCCTCATCGTCAAGGGCGAAGTCGTCTGCTGCCAGTCGGTCTCGGATCTCGAGCGTGATGGGACCACGCTCGAACAGTTGTATCTCAGGTACGCCGGCAAGCCCGAGGCGGGGAACCTGGTGTGGCTCGGACGTCGCTGATCTTTCCTTACCAGTGGCGCGCATTCTGGCGGCGCGCCCTCCGCACCGGGCGCGTCAAGTTCTACATCAGCGTACTGGTGATGCTTGGGTGGGTCACTGCCGGCGCGCTGCCGGACCGTCTTTCCCGAGCCGCCAGTGAGCTCGCCGTGGGTCAGACGGCGACGATGGACCGGTCGCTGCTGGTGATCTGCCTGCTCTGGGTCGTCGTTCTCGGCGAGAACCTGAACGTCAGCCTGAGCAGCGATCGTCTGCGGCGTTTTCCGATCGACCAGCGCTCGCTGGTCGCACTCAAGCTGTCGTCGCTGTTCCTGTCGCCGATTGCGTGGCTGGCCACCATCGTGTCACTGCTCGCCCTCTCGCCATTTCTCTCGGCACGCCATCCACTGCTTGGCAGCCTCACGGCGCTCTTCTTCCTTGCCCTGACCATTGGTGTCGGTGTGACTGCGTCGCAGCTGCTCGAGGTCGCTCGCCGGAGGAACAGGCTGCGGGTCGCCGTCGCGGCCGTTGGCGTCACGGCCCTGACGTTCGCGCTCACCTTTCTGCAGCACGATGCCAGTTCGCTGACCGCAAGTCTCACTGCGGCGAACCCGGCAATCCTGGTCACGACGGTCGCAGTCGCGAGCACACCGGCGGCGACGGTTTTTCCGGTGGCTACCTTGCTGGTTGCCGGTTCCATCGTCTGGTCGCTGTTGTCGTGGAGCTTTGCCCGCAGTCTTTACGACGAAACGACGGAACGGGCAGCCCGCCGCGAAACCAGCATCGCCTGGTTTCCTGGGCGTCTGGGTCCTCTTGTGCAAAAAGAGCAGCGGTCGGTGCGGACCGTGCTGGATCTCTGGATGGGTCTTCTGCTGGTGTCAATGGCCGCAGCACTCTCGCTCTCTGTATCGCTTTCGTCGACTGCCCGCCAGGCGGTCCTGGTGATTGTGTGCGCCTTGATCGCGAACCTGACACTGAACTGCCTTGGCCTGGATCGACCCACGGGGTTGACGCGATATCGCATTCTGCCGATTCGCGGGAAGGATCTCCTTCTCGCAAAGAACGTGGCGGTAACCGCTCTTGTCGCACCGCAACTGATGCTGCTCCTCGCGACTGGCGCATGGCAGTCCGGCGTCGTGCAGCTCGGAGGGGACGTCGTGGTCGCGACCGTGTTGCTTCTGGCGCACCTCGCGTGGGGCAACCTTGTCTCGGTCTTCGAGCCACGCAGGACTGAACCGCACAGGTTCGCGTCGGGCGGTGATCCGGTGACGGTGATGATGAGCGTGCTGATCGGCAGCGCTCCGGGAGTGGGCGTGATCGTCCTGCACCGGTCCGATTCACCAGCCACGACGCTCTCGATCGCGGCGATCGTCGTGGTGACGATGGCGGCTTACTACGGCTCGCTGCAATATGCCGGAAGAAGCTTCGAGCGTCGAATCGAATTCATCAGCCGCCGTCTGACGTGATCGCCGCGTTTGGGTCCTTTGTCCTTGGCTCTTAGTGCCTGGTCCGTTCTTGGTGCCTGGTCCCTGGTCCCGTCGTGCAGGGCGGACCTGGCACCGAGGCCCAAGGACCAAGGACTGGTTGTTCACTCCTGCTGAAGGGCGCGCACGGGATCGAGGCGCGTCGCGCGCAATCCGGGCACGAGGCATGCGGCGAGGCCGACAAGCACGAACAGGACGAGCACCAGACCGGTGGCAGGATCGCTCAGCGGCACGTCCAGGATCGTCGCGCTCACCGCGCGGCGCAGCGCGATCGACGCGAGGCCGCCAATTGCCACGCCAGTCACGATCAGCCGCAAACCATTGCCGACGATTCTCTGCAACACCTCGCGCCGCTGTGCGCCCAGGGCCAGACGGATGCCGATCTCCCGCGTGCTCTGTGTGACGACATACGACATCACGCCGTAGATGCCGAGCGTGCACAGCCAGAGCGCGATGCCCGCAAAGACGCTCATCACCCACGTCGTGAATCGCTCGCGTGACGACTGGGCGTAAACACGGCTCCCCATCGACTCGACGTCATAGATGGCAATCGAGGTGCTCGCCGCGCGGATGGCGGCGCGCACTGGAGTGGCGACTGAAGAGGGCGGCACAGAGGTCCGGATCGCGAACGCGATCTGCGCATTGCGATCCGCGAACGGCAGGTAGAGATCCGGGTCCGTGTTGGCGTTCTGCCTCAGCGTACGATATCGGACATCGCTGACGACGCCCACGACCGAGAGCCACTGGACGTTGGCGTCCCCTGATCCGAGTGTCAGCCGCTTTCCTATCGGATCTTGACCGGGCCAGAAGCGTGCGGCCACCTTCTCGCTCACGATCACAGACGATGGCGACGGCGTGAGCTCCGTGTCGATGAACGTCCGTCCAGCGACGAGAGGAATTTGCAGCGCAGCAAAAAACTCCGGCGACACGCGATGGACCCATGCGCGCGGGCGATCCTGGGCGGTGAAGGGCGGCTGCCCTTCAACGGAATAGAAGTTGGCGGCGGCATTGCCGTCGAGCGGCACGTCATTGCCGAGCCCAACCGATGCGACTCCTGGCACCGACGCGATGCGATCGAGCAACTGACGTCCGGTGGCGACCGGTGGCGCTGGCGTTCCACTCGCTGGCTGCCCATCGCCCGGCGGCGCGACACGCGGCACGCTGATATGCATCGTCAGTAACGAGTCGGCGTCGAATCCCGGATCGATTGCCGCCAGTTTGCGTACCGACTGAATCATCAGACTGGCACTGACGAGCAGCACCACGGCAAGTGTCACTTCCGCAACCACGAGACTGTTTCGAAGTCGTTGAGAAACGGGGCCAACGCTGCCTCGCGACGACTCACGAAGACGGCTGACCAGATCGGCGAAACGAATTTGCCACCACGGCGCGAGGCCGATGCACAGGCCGCAAATCAGTGCGACTGCAGTCATGAAGGCAGCCATCCGCGCATCGAGAGCCGGCGTCAGGATGCTGGGAAACGTCACCGGAGCCTGTGTGACGAGCAGACGGATGGTGGCCGCAGCCAGTGGGAGGCTTGTCGCGGCTCCGAACAGCGTGAGCACACAACTCTCGGTGACGAGTTGCTGGAGCAACCGGCCGCGGCCCGCGCCAATCGCTACGCGCAGCGCGATTTCCCGGCGCCGCACCTCCGAGCGAGCGATCAGGAGATTCGCGACGTTGGCGCAGGCGATGACGAGTACGAGCGCGATCGCGCCCATCAACACTTGAAGGGCCAGACGCAGTGGTCCGTACACCTCAGTGGCCAACGGGCTCACCTCGATGCCGCGGCCTTCGTTAGTCTTCGGATACGCGCGCTCGAGCCGGCTGGCGATCGCGTCGAGCTCGGCCTGCGCGGTCTCCCGCGTTACGCCGGGGCTGAGGCGCCCGAGAACCGTAAATCCGCGGTTGCCGCGATCGGCCATCGTGCGCGGCGGCGCGTATTGCGCGAACGGAATCCACATCTGCGCTTCGTCGGTCACGCCGGTGAATCCAGGCGCCATCACGCCGACCACCGCGAACGGTTGACCGTTGAGCGTGATGGAACGGCCGACCACGTGCGGATCGGAGCCGAATCGGCGGTGCCACAGACCGTCGCTCAACACCACCACGGCCACTGGCTTGGCCACGTCGTCCTCGTCGCCACCGAACGTCCGGCCGAGCGCCGGTGTCACGCCGAGCAACGAAAAATACGATGCGGAGACGAACTCGGTACCGAGGCGTTCGGATTCATCGGTCCCGGCCAGCGTCATCAGCTGTGCATCGAAGGCGGCGAGATCGTCGATGCGCGTGACTTGCGCGCGCCAATCAAGAAAGTCCGGATAGGACGCGCCTCGTCTTTCAACCGTCGCGCGTCGGGCGGTGCCGATCAGATACACGAGCTGGTGCGGCGCGCGGTACGGAATGGCCTGCGTCCGCGTCGCGTCGATGACGCTGAAGATCGCAGTAGTGCCGCCAATGCCGACGGTCAGCGCCAGGATTGCCACTGCGGCAAACCCGGGAGATCGGCGCAGGCTTCGGACGGCAAGCCTTACGTCCGTTCGGAGGTTGTCGAACCACGCGCGTACGTCCATGCGCGCGCGCAGTCTCAAACTGCGTGCCGCGAGAGTCGCCCAAAACCAGTGTGTTTACACACGTTGTCTGACGCGCGAAATCCCGACCGTTCGCCTCCGGGACGCCGCTCGTCCGCTGCCGCACAGGCGACCACCAGGATCAGACAATTCACCGGCTCCCGGAGGTGAGCCGACTTCGATTGACCTCGACGGCGGGCAAGGCTACAGTCGAGCTATGCGAAGCGTTCTCGTGCTCGTTGTCTGCAGTCTATTCGTGACAGCCGCCCATGCGCAGTGGTTGAACTACCCGACACCGGGCGTGCCGCGCACCAAGGACGGCAAAGTGAAGCTGACCGCCCCCATGCCGAAGACGGCCGACGGCAAGCCTGATTTGTCGGGAGTCTGGCACGTCCAGCCCACCGGGGTGGCCGAGATGAAGCGCTTGTTCGGCAACGACATCGATGTCGTGCAGGTGCCGGGTATGGAGATCGACACCGTCTCGAAGTATGGCATCAGTATTTTCGCCGACTTCAAGCGCGGTGAAGAGCCATTGCGGACGCACGTTGGAGACTCAATCGCCCGCTGGCAACAGCAGTCGAACTCCGGCCTCGACACCCTCAGTCGCTGTCTACCTGCAAGCGTTCCTCTCGCAACGCTCCTGTCAGAGGTAACGAAGATCGTGCAGACACCGGGCCTGACGCTCATCATGCACGAACTCGACAACGCCACGCGGCAGATTTACACCGATGGACGCCCGCACCCGGTGGATCCGAACCCATCATGGCTGGGGTATTCGAGTAGCAGATGGGACAATGACACGCTGGTCGTCGAGACGATCGGCTTCAACGGCAAAGCGCCTCTCGACATCATCGGCCATCCACGAAGCGAGTCGATGCGGATCACCGAACGATACCGCCGGCGCGACGTCGGGCACCTCGATGTCGCAATCACGTTCGACGATCCCGTCAACTACACGAAACCGTTCACGATCAACGTGACGCACCTGCTGCAGCCGGACACCGACATCCTCGAATACTTCTGCAACGAGAACGAGAGGGACCGGGCCCATATGGGCAAGTAGGTCCTTGGTCCTTGGTCCTTGGTTCTTGGTCCTACGATTTCTGCACCTCGAAACCGTCGACCTGCACTTCGGTGACGTGGTTCACGCGGAACGCGACGACACCATCAGTCGGCATCTTGAGCTCCGACTTCGGCGTCGTGTGCACCACGGTGCCGTTGACCACGTAACTGACACTGTCACCAGAGACGCGCACTTCAAGTGCGTTGACTGACTTGCCGGTTGCGTCCGGCTTCTTGACCGCAGCGTTGGGCGTGTATCCCTTGATGTCCCTCGTCATCTCTCCCGTCCGCTGCTTGATCAGGAACGTGCCGTCCTGCGCCACGGTGAAGTAGGTGTAGCGCTGGTCGGCGCCTTCGAGTCCCTGTCCGCCGAACACGAGACCGTAGTAGTTGGTGTGATTGCTCGGCTTCAACAGCGTGAACGTCCCCTTGAGTGTGTAGTTGCCGGCCGCCGTCATCGACGGATTCCAGTAGACGCCAGCTGGCCCGCCCGCGACGTGAAAGGCCTTGCCCATCGCCATGAACATGACGCCCGACTTGTCGTCGGGATCCTGAGCGCTCTTACTGCGGTCGAGACGCATTTTCCAGCCAGTGGGTGCCTGCGCTGCCAACGGAATGACAAGTGACGCTACAAGTGCCGCGAGAACAACGCGCTTGAACATCGATCATCTCCTCGGGGTCTGACCCCCATATACACACTCAATCCTTACTCCTCGAGGCACATACCGGCAAGCGCGACATGATGAGGACCAGATCGGTGATAATCGCCAACGCGGCCGGAAGGCAAACTGACAGGTGGTTACCCGTAGATATGTCAGAACGGCGGCCTGCCTGGTGATGCTGACGCTAATCGCCGGCTACGCCTACGCGAAGCTCCCGCAGAATTTCTTTACCGACTTCGGCCCGTTGCGCGGTGAACAAGGTGACCCGGCAGAATTGCCACCGCGCGAGTGGCCCGACCGCGACGCCGCCGGATGCCACATCCTCTACACCAGCGTCCGCCGCGAGGCCAACGGATCGGGCTGGCGCACTGATTATCCCTGGGCTCAGCGCAATCTCCTGATCCGGCTGTCGGAGCTGACCAAGACACGCGTCAGTTGGATCAAACCAGGCATCCCTCATGTGTATCTGGTTCGCCTGACCGATCCGGCGCTCTTCCAGTGCACGTTCCTGATGGCCTCTGACGTCGGCACGATCGGTCTGTCGGAGCAGGAAGTCGAAGGGCTGCGCCTCTATCTCACGAAGGGCGGCTTCTTGTGGGTCGATGACTTCTGGGGTGAGGCCGCCTGGGATCAGTGGTCGCACGAGCTGGCACGCGCGATGCCGGCGAATGAGTATTCGATCGAAGACGTCCCGCTCAGCGATCCGATCTTCAGCTCGATGGCCGTGGTGAAGAAGATCCCGCAGGTGACCGGCATCGGCTTCTGGCGTGCTGTCGGTGGCCGCACGACGTCTGAGCGTGGCGAGGAGACGGCGGTGCCGCACTTCCGCGCGATTCGCAACAAGCAGGGACACATCATCGCGGTGATGACCCACAACACCGACGTGTCGAATTCATGGGAGCGCGAAACAGAGGACCCCGCCTACTTCTACCAGTTTTCGGTCGATGGCTATGCGCTCGGGATCAACGTCGTTCTCTACGCGATGACGCATTAGCAGGATGCTGAAATCGTCGGACGGCGGTTCAGCGGCGACCGGCAGCGCGACGATGTGACGCTCATCGTCGCGAGATGCAGGTCGCGAGAGGCGGGACTGCGGAATTAGGGAGGTCAGTGCGAGACTGGTGGCGCCGCAGGATTCCAATTAAGCAGGACGTTGAACAACGACAACTGCGCGCTCGTCGACTTGATCTTGACGGCGACGTCGCGATTCAGCCGCGTGTCGCGCGCCCGATACACCTCACCCATTCCGCCTTCGCCAATTTTCGCGAGGACTTCATACGGGCCCAATCTGGTTCCAACCGCGACGGCTCATTTAGTCATCGGCGAAGTCGAGGGACCAGCGTCGGGTCAATGCACGGCGATTGGCGCGACTGTGGAGCCCGTCGCCCCCCGCAGCTTCAATGGCTCGAGGATGAACGCGAATTCATAGACGCGCTTCTCGGCGAGCTCGTCGAGTTTCAGGCTCTCGAGCATGTGAATGCCGTTGACCGCCAGCAGAATCTGATGGACGGGTGAGCCGATCTTTGGATCCGGATTCGGGTTGACCTCGACTGACCAGTTGTCCGAGCCGACCAGCATCGGCGACTGCGTCGCGAGCCACTCGGCTGCTGCGACGCCGATGCCAGGATCACTCTTCATGTAGCGAACATTGTCCGCTCCCCATAACTTTCCCCATCCGGTCTGGATGATCACCGCGTCCCCAGCCTGCAGAGACAGATTCTGCCGTGTGAGCGCGTCTTTCAGATCCTGGACGGTGATCTCATAGCTGTCAGGCAGCATGCTCACACCCTTGAGGGCTGCAACGTCAATCAGCACACCGCGCGTCAGCAGCGCGCCGACGTTTTCGATGCCGAGCTTCGTGAAGCCGTTCCTCGTCGCGATCTGTTCCTGCTTGAAACAGTTGTAGAAGCTGCTGTCGATTCCCTGGTGACTGAAACCGTCGAACTGGGTGCCGACCTGGCCCAGCTCTCCGATCACCATCTCCTCGTTGCTGATGCGGCGGTTGGACTGCGGCAGCACGTTGGTGCGCTTCGTCAGGACACTCAGTTGACGTCCGGGAAAGAACGGCATTGCAGCCGGATCCAGCACCTGCCCGAGCTCGATGACCTCGCCGACACGTATCAGCTTCGCCGCCTTCAGCACCTGATCGCGCGTCATCAGGTTGGCGGATCCGCGCTCGTCCCCCGCGCCCCACCTGGACGGGCATCGCTGGCTCTCGGACGGAGGTGTCCACGACTGCCCTGCCGAGAGCCTGGCTGCAGACAGGAGGGAAAGGAGGAACAGAATCGTAAGCCGCATGAAATGCAACCTCCGTCATCGCTATTTCAAGCCGTTCACAACGAGAAGATCCGAGAGCAGGCGCGAGTAGCTGTGCGCGTAGTACTTCGCGTCGCGCGAGATCGCTAACAGGCTCTGGCGCAGTCCCGCCGGGTCGTGGGCGCCGATCGTGGTGGCCGGCGTGCGCATGCCGGTCGCGATATCGAGCCGCTCTACGACCCATGGACGGCCCTCCCCATGTGCGACTATCAGCCCGCGGCCATCAACCGTCCACTGTAACGGCACGTCACCGGCCCCAAGTCCTGC
>Ga0075425_100005848_pt1 | contig 12826 bp, 12 predicted proteins | sample SoiMethybrSBSTD4_FD_75300 | JGI IMG/M metagenome (GOLD analysis project Ga0075425, IMG submission 75300) | Bulk soil microbial communities from a Populus tree surrounding site in Tennessee, USA - Soil MetaG P. TD hybrid SBSTD4 | ecosystem: Environmental > Terrestrial > Soil > Tree plantation...
TTCCGGACTGCCAACACTGTAGAGCCCTCGGGAGAGGTGGTCTCTCTTTCAGCCGGCGCACGGTGAACGATATAGTCGAACCGTGCCGAGCCGCGTCGACCACGAAGTTCTGACCATCGACGGCCGCGAGGTGTCGATCTCGAACCCGCGCAAAGTCCTGTTTCCGCAGGCCGGCCATACCAAGCTCGACGTCGTTCGCTATTACCTGGCGGTTGCGGAAGGAGCGATCCGCGCCGCCGGCAACCGACCCAACGTGCTGGTCCGCTACCCGAATGGCATCGACGGCGAATTCTTCTATCAGAAGCGAGCCCCTGAATCGCGGCCGCCGTGGATCGACGTCGTCGCGCTGAAGTTTCCATCGGGACGAACTGCCGCGGAAATCGTGCCGCGCGACGCCGCGGCGCTGGCGTGGATGGCCAATCTCGCCTGCCTCGAGCTCCATCCGCATCCGGTCCGCGACGATGACCTCGATCATCCCGACGAGCTGCGGATCGACCTCGACCCAGTGCCGGGCATCGAGTGGCCGCAGATCCGCGCGGTTGCCGCTATCGTGCAGGCCGCGCTGTCGGACTTCGGCCTCGTCGGCTGGCCGAAGACGTCGGGCTCGCGCGGCATGCACGTCAACGTGCGCATCGCGCGTCGCTGGACCTTCCCCGAGGTTCGGCGCGCCGCGTTGGCATTCGCGCGCGAGGTCGAGCGCCGCGCTCCCGCGCTGGCCACGAGCAAGTGGTGGAAGGAGGAGCGGCAGGGCGTCTTTCTCGACTACAACCAGAACGCGAAAGATCGCACCGTCGCCGCGGCGTACTCGATCAGGCCGAAGCCCGACGCACGTGTCTCAGCGCCGCTGGCGTGGAACGAGATCGAGAGCTGCGATCCCGCTGACTTCACACTGGTGACGATGCCGGATCGATTCGCGCGCATCGGCGATCCGCACGCGAGCTTGGACCAGCATGCGGGATCGATCGAACCGCTGCTCGAACTGGCGGCCAGGCACGAGCGCGACGGCCTCGGCGATGCGCCGTGGCCGCCACACTATCGTAAGCAGCCTGGCGAACCGGCCCGCGTCCAGCCCTCGCGTCGACGGGTGTCGAAGCATCCCTTGATCGAGATCGGTCGCGCGCAGCGGAAAGAGGATGCGCTCGCGGGCGTCGAACGCTGGCGCGCGCGTCATCCCGATGCTGCGGCACACCTCGAACCGGCGGACATCCTCGTCGACGCCATGCGCGGACGCTTTCACACCTGGACGCGCACGCGCATAAACCTCCAGCACGTGCCAGCCGATCTCCGCCCTCCTCAAGAGGCGCTCGATCCCGATGAAGATGTCGGCGGCTGGGGGCCCGGCGACTGGGCGAAGATGCCCGATGCGCAGCGCCCGCGACGACGGGCGTCGCGCGCCCGCAAGGAGTCGTGAGGGCCGTCTTATCGCAACCGTTGCCCGGGTACGGGCGCCGGAACGCGAACCAGCGTGGAGGTGCTAATCGACGAGAACAGCCGTCGCTGGGCATCCAGGATTCGCAGCACGTTATCCGACACGCGCAGGAAGTACTGAGGAGCCGCGGACGGATCGGCGGCATTGAGCTGATAGACGTGGGCGTTGGCGTTTTCAGCGCTCCCGTACTTCAGCACCCATCGTCCATGGGTCTCGACGTATTGAAGCCCGCCGCGGTTCAAGACGAAGTTCTGCACGAGGGAGTACGTGCCGTAGTTCGTGATCCCCTCGCCCGCCGTGTGGAGTATCAGTTCGGCACGAAGGGTCGGGCCCAGGCACTCGGCGCAAGGCAGCACGCCGAAATAGTCGCCGAGCAGCGGGCCCGCCAGCATGGGGGCCGGCGATGGCTGGGTCGTTTGCTGCGGCGTCGGCTGTTGCGCGATCGCGTGCACGCCGCCGAGCACGATCGCGCTGGCGATGAGCAAGTGTCTGGTCATGACTTCCCTCCTGGAGGGCAAGTCAGATGCCAGTGAAACGCGAATCATCTGTGCTCGATTTCGTTCCGGAATTCATTGCGGGATGCGGCGCCGCCGGTGCGGGTCACAGCGGGCCGTGAGCGGTCCGAAGAATCGGTTTCCTATATTGACCGCGGTCGCTCTCGTTGTCGGCATTCCGCCGCACTCTGATACCCTGCCTCCGCATGGGACTCAAATTCCATCAAGGCGACAAGAAACTCTATGCGGGCTACACAGGGAATCGGGCCTGGAATAGTGCCGAGCTCCTGAAGAATCCCTTCAACGGTCAACCCAACCCCGAGTGGCTCGGGGCTTGGAATACCGAGACCAAGGTCAAAGAGACGCTTCGCGGCCCGCTCTCACGGATGTTCTACGCCAACCAGGCCGATGCCCAGACCAAGCAGATCGGCGCGCTCCTCGACGGCGATCCTGATGGCATCAATCTCTGGCTGATCAAAGGCTTCCATCAAGTGAAGCTCGATGCCTCGCAGAACCTGCTCGAGACTCACCTGACGGTCGGACTCGATGGCCGCCTGTGGCACTTCGACTGCCGAATGCCCCGGGGCATGATGACGATCCCGCCCCATGTCACGGGCGCGACTTTCGGCGCGCTGCAAACCGACGTCGATGCCGACGACTTCCAGAAACAAAAGCGGAGAGGCAACAAGAAGCGTTGAGCCGCACCCCGCACGGGCAATCACGTTCGGCGCCGCGCTGACAGCCGCCCATGCCCCTCGTCATCCTGCAGGATGAGATCGAGGGAGTCTCCAGCGATCGTGCCCTCGAATCGAATCTCGGCCGCGCGGTCTGCGAACTGAGGCGTGTGCACGGTACGAAAACTCACTCGGTCTCCGGCAATCGTTCCGTCGTGAATGCCGGCATCGCCGCTCGGATAGTGCACGGTGCCCAAGAGCCGAGCGCCCATCATCTCGAGGTCGAGCGTGATTTGATAAGGCTTCAGGCCCTTCCGAGCCACCTCGGCGATCCACTCGCCAGTGAGATCGACGGTCTGAGCCGGCAGCGCGTCGCTCGCGCGTGCCGCGAGCACGTCGGCAACGAACCGCTTCAGGCTCTTGTAGAGCGGCGCGTTGCGATCGCGCGGCTTGCAGATGCTGACGTGGTCCTCGTCCAACGGGATCGCGACTTCGCCCGGTACGTGCGGCTCGGCGCTCGTCTGATCGACGACGAGGATGCCCTTCGGGAGCGAGAGTCCCAGCATCCCTGGCCTCAGCTCGCGAGTCTCGCAGAAGGTTCGGCACACGATCTGCTGGTCGCTTTGAAACTTGAGAAACCACGCATGCAGCTCGCGCAGCCGCGGATGATGAGCGCGCAGCTCCGCGACCTGCTCGTTGGTGCGCAGCACGAGACGCGCCAGCTCGGCGAAGCCGGCGAGGTCGGCGCCGGCATGCGGCGTGGCGATGAACGCGATGCCGCGCGTGCGATCGGCGATCGACTCCCAACGCTTGACGCCGAAGCTGGTGGCGTGCCGAAGAATCTGCTTGGCGAGGATGCCGCCCATGCTATGCGTGATGAAGATGACGCTCCGCTCGCCGATGCCTTCGTTGGCCAGCGTCTCCAGGATTGCCGTGCCGCGATCCGCCAGCGGCATCGACTCGCTGGTCCAGGCCGAGACGTCGGCACGGTAGCCAAGCGTCCACACGCCGACGTTGCCGAAGTCCTCACCAATCCACGACGGCCAGAAACCATGCGCGGCATCGGTCCCGGCCCATGTCGAATGTGAGCCGCCGCCGAGCCCGTGCACGAAAATGACGTCGCAGATGCGGGACGAGGACTCGCAATTGGCGAGCGCCGACAGCCCGTCGAGATCGCCTGAGATTGAGGTCATGGCAGATCGTCAGCGCTCATTTCAGCTTCGCGATCGCCTCCTTCGGGATCTTTGCAACCACGTGCACGAGCGGATCGACGACCTCAGCGATGTCGTAGCGCATGGCGGTGCCGGCGACGACCGCGGCTTCATTCGGCGTCAGTTTGTAATCGGTCTCGAGCCAGGTGACGAGCTGGGTGGTCGCCAGCTGCAGCGCATCGGTGAGCGAGTTTCCGATTCCCGACGACATCAGATACTCGGCATTCTCCGCGCGCGGCGAACCGGTCGACCGTCCGGTGATGAGTTCAACCGAGAACTCGAGATCGATCGATGTCTCCAACGCGTTGCCAGTCAACTCGCCATCGCCCTGCGCCGCGTGCGCGTCGCCCACGAACAGCAACGCGCCGGGAACGAACACCGGCAGGTACACCCTGGTCCCTTCGCGCATCTGGTTGTAATCCATGTTGCCGCCGAACACGCCCGGATACCCGGTCCGGAACGACTGGTGTGCGGGAGGGGCGACGGCAATGCACCCGAGCATCGGTTGGAGCTTCACCGTGTATGCCTTCAAGTGCTCGCTGGGGTTCTTCAGGCGCGCGAGCCCGTTCGCGCGATCCAGAGCCCAGTCGCTGTCGAAGTCGGGCTGATATCTGGTCCGCTCGACGTACGCGGGGGTCAACGCCGTCGGGGCAATGCGGCTGCTGCTGATTGCCGAATCCCTGTTGAGACGAACCTTGTTCAGAGTGATGACGAGCGTATCGCCTGGAAAGGCGCCTTCGATGTAAAACGGGCCGGTCTGCGGATTTCCGCCAAGTGACTTGCGGTCGCCCTTGCTGTCGAAGCCGGCCGCATCGACCGTCCACGTGCTGACCGTGTCGCCCGGAAAGATGTGCAGCGCCGGCGCGATCGCGTCCGAGAACACCCGATGGAATTCGACCGGCTCGAATCGGTGTACCTGAGGCTTGCCGGGTCGCTCTTTGGCGCGGCGTGCCACCCACGTGATGTCGCCGGTGACTCCGGGCCACGAGCCGGTGCCGCTCATGTCGTTGCCGTTCACCCTGCCCTTGAACGAGCCGAATCGCTGACCGTTCGGACGAGTCGCGACGAACGCGACCTCGTCGCCCGTGACCGTTCCCTCCAGCGTGACTTCGTTGAGCGTTCCGCTCACTTTTTCGCCGTCGACTTTCAGCGTCACTCGGGCATAGTTCACATCGTTCAGCACACGTGCCGTCAGCTCCCACTTGCCCGAGACGTCGGCCGCCGACGCGCATCCTGCAAACAGGAGGACGAACGACAACACGGCGATTGCGGATTTCATCGGGTGGCTCCTCGCTGCGGCGCGGCCATCACGTCGCGCGGCGGCTCATCATCGCACTGGCTTCGGTCGACCGCAAAGTCTGATAGGCTGCCCCGTTCGATCGATCTACGAGAGAAAGTTAGAGAGGGAGACTACAATCCTGCAAGAACACGTGAACGGTGTCGTGAGCGGACTGCAGGCGCTGATCGTGGACGATTCGCAGCTCCATCTCCACGTCCTCGAGCGCACGCTGTCGCGCGAGTTCGAATCCGTGCACACCGCGCGCAACGGCCGCGAAGCGATGGCGATCTTCGAACGCGAACGGCCCGCGCTGGTCATCACCGATTGCGTGATGCCTGACTTCAGTGGCTTCGAGCTGTGTCAGCGCATCCGCGCGGCGCAGTCCTCGTACGTCTACATCATCATGGTCACCAGCATCACCGCGAAGGACGACATCGTGAAGGGGCTGGCCGCGGGCGCCGACGACTATCTCACCAAGCCGTTTCACACCGAAGAACTCCTGGCGCGCGTCAGGGTCGGCCGGCGCTTGCTCGACCTGCATCGTCAGCTGGAGGAGAAGAACCGTCTTCTGGAACAGGCAGCGTTGACGGATGCGTTGACCGGACTGCCCAACCGTCGCGCCATCGAAGCGTGGGCCGCTCATCAGTTGGCTGCCGCGGTCCGGCACCGCTTCCCGTTCTGGGTGGTGCTGATCGACCTGGATCACTTCAAGCGCGTCAACGATACCTATGGCCACGACGCGGGTGACACGGTGCTCAAGGCGTTTGGCGAGATCCTGCAATCGAATACTCGATCGTCGGACATCGCCGGGCGGATCGGCGGCGAAGAATTCCTCCATGCCGTGACACATGCCGAAGAAGAAGACATGCCGATGATCGTCGAGCGCACACAGGCAAAGCTGATGGCGCGACCGTTTTCGTTCGGCGACTCGCAGGTGATCGTCACGGCCAGCTTCGGTGTGGCAGGTTTTCGCGGCGAGTCGGCGCCCGCATTCGGTGAGTTGATCAGTCGCGCGGATCGAGCGCTCTACCGAGCCAAGCAGTTGGGACGCAATCGAGCGGAGTTCGAGCCACTCGTGCAGTCGTGACGCGCGCGTTCTTTACAACCTTTACAAAAGCCGACGACAAGAGTCTCGAGAGTTCACGACAACTTTTCTCCTGCGCCTCACGTCTTTGTCATCATGGGAGGGCATGATGTCTCCTGTAGTACGACGTGGCTGCGATGCGCAAATCTGCCCTCGCACACGCTAACGTCAACGAACAGGTGCACTTCGCAAGAACGGGCGCTCCGATGGTGGAGGGGCACATCCCTTGCACTGGGACGGCCGGTCTCGAAGAGGTAGAACTGAAGGACGTGGAACGTGGAAGAAGCAGCCTCAGCTGAAACGCCGGCAGACATCGTCAAGAAGCGGAAGAAGCAGAAGAAGCTTCGCTCCGTGTGGATTTCGTTCGTCGGACGGATCGTCGCGCAATTCGTCGGATCGGCCGCAACGATCGTTCTTGGTCTGCTGCTGTTGCACAAGTATCAACCCGGCAACGCGAAGAGCGATGCCGCTGCCCACAACACCAAGCCGAAGCCGGCAGCAGTGGTCGCCGTGTCGCCTCACACACGCGTCGCGGAGAACTCGGTCGCAGTGCTCCCGCTGCGCAATCTCTCTCGCGAGTCGTCTGACCAGTATCTCGCCGACAGCATGACGGATGTGCTGAAGGCCACGCTCGCGCAGATTCCCGGACTGGTCGTGGTGTCTGGAGCGCCAGTCACGAGCTCGGACGACGAGTCGGGCAACGCGGAGGCCGCAACTTCCGTGGGCGCCCGTTATGTGCTCGAGGGCTCGATCGTTCAAGCCGATGGCCGGCTTCGCGTCACCACACGCCTTGTCGACATCGACCGCGACAGCCATGTCTGGGCCAGCAACTACGAACGTCCTGTCAAAGACATTCTCAAGATCGAAGACGAGATCGCGAGGTCAGTCGTGCGCGAAGTCACCGCCGTTGTCCTTCAGGGCGAGGCGAGTGCCGTGCTGGCGGCGTGCGTGGGCAACACCAAAGCCTGTTCTGCAGTGCCAGTACTCTAAGCAGGAACGGAACAAGTCATTTCACGGGAGCCTCGGGAAAGACGGGAACGCTTCCGTCGGCTTTTCCGCATACCGCTTCATCTGGAGCGTAAGTGTGGTCCCCGAGCCCGCCGCGAGCTTGACTGTGAACGACGGACCGTGCACTGAAGAAACCCGCCCCCCTATTCGAGCAGATTCGATCCTGTGTTCAGCGTAGGCACCACCCTGAACGACGACCGTTCGTGCGTCGGCCTTGTTCAAATTGACCAGCGTCACCACCGCGCCCGTATCAGTGATTTCTGAAACCAGCGCCGCTACATCTTCGGGAAGGCCGGCGCGTTTGCGCGCCGGGTCGAAGTAGCGCAATCGCGCATTGAGCAACCCGCCATCGCGTCCCGGCGGCAGACCGCCGAGCGACAATCGGATCAGCGCGTCGACGGCGACAGGGTTGACGTCCATCATGTTGTCGGCCAGCCGCTGCGAGGCCGTCGACATATCTCGACGCATCATCTCGAGCCGATTCTGAGTACCTTGCAGATCGCGCTGCAGCGCTGTCTCCGGATAACTCGGATTCTTCCCTTGCAGGTAGGCCACCCACGCATCGTTGCCGACGCGCGGCAGATCGGACGGCTTCATCGACCAATACCACACCTCGAGAGCGCCGACATTCCAGGGCTGCGCCTGCCAGCCGTACCACCCATCGGCACCATGCATCGTCGGATACTGGAGTTGCGCGTTGATGGTCGTCCTCTGTGCGTTCACGGCGTCGATCATGTGTCGCCAGGCATCCACGTATTTCTGATCGCCGGTCACGAACAGCACGTTGTTGAAGCCAACCAGCGCGCGCGGAATGCGGTTACGGTTCTCGCGACGGCCGGTCACCGGGTTCACCGGGCTGAATCCCCAACCGTAGGCGTTGCCCCACCACTTGCCCTCCGAACCACCGATCTTCCCGTCGAGGTCCACGAAACTCGGGATGACTCCGTTGTTCCGCTTCATGCGTTCCAACCAGGCATCCATGTATTCGACAATCCACTTCTTGTACTTCTCGTCTCCGGTTACGAGATAGGCATCGAGGGGCAAGGTGGTGGCGACGAGATTCAGGAACGAGTCGCCGACGACGTCGCCGTACTCCTCGTAGTGCGCGAGCATTTCATCGAAGCTGCGTTCGCTGTGACCGAGCGTGAATTTCGAGATGTCGAATGGATCGCCAACCCAGTCGAGAGCGGTGGCCTTGCGCAGCATCGGGCCACGGCTGCCATTAATCACACTGCGGATCAGCCTGCGCTCCGGATCGTAGTTCGGCGCCTCCGCATCCTCGCCCATGTAGAGTCCCGCGAATCTTCTGGCGCGCTCCTTGTACTTCGCGTCGTCCGGCACGGAGAGGCCCATGCGATTGAACACCCGCAGGCCTTCGCCGTGATGCATCCAATCGGCCTGGGTGCTGAATTCCTTGTAGTACATTCCGTGAAGGCCAGCGGGTACCTGTGTGGTCTTCGCCTCGGTGTATTGGCGAAGCATTCCCTCGAGACCTTTCATGTACAACCGCAAGGTTTCGTCGCTTCCGCCCAGCGCGTGAAACTCGGGCCAGCCGGCGAAGTTCTCGAAGGCGTCGTCCGGGCCGTCGTCGGCGCCCCAACGCAGCACACACTGCACGCTGCCCTTCTCGTCGTAGTACTTGTGATAGAACTCCGTCATTGCTGGAGCGCTCGTGTCGAGCACACGACGCTCCAGCACGGCCCACGGCGGCGCCTCCATTTTCGTGTCGACGCTGATGACGACACCGGGAGACTTCGGCGCAGCCGCTGCCGCGATAGCGAGCGCGCCAACAAGAAGAAGAGAGAAACCGGGCCTCATTCGTGAGCGCGAGTGTGCCACGCCCTCGCAGCGGGCACAACGTCAACCCGCGCCAGGGCGATGGCTTGAGGAGTGACGTCATGAGAATTCATTGGCTTCGTGTGCTGCTCGGCGGTCTTCTCATCGAGGTCGTTCTCGCCGTCGTGCTCCTTGGCGGATTTGCCGCGGCGGGTGTGGATATCGCCAACGGCGTCTCGACGGCTTCCGCGGTCGTCATCGGCGTGGGCTGCTTCGCCGCAGCCTTCCTGATCGTCCTTTGGCTGGGCCGCGGCATCCAGAGCCATGTCGTGCTGCAGGGCTTTCTCATGGGACTGGTGGCCACGCTGCTCTACCTTGGTCTCGTGGCGGGTTCCGGGCAGATGTCTAGTGCCCTTGCTGCCTACGGACCAACGACGTTCGTGACCGTCAACGCGTTGCGGCTTGTGGGGGCCGTGCTTGGCGGCGTCGCGTGCGAGCGCAGGAAAGCCGTGCGTCCAGCTGTTCTCACGTAGTGTCCGGCTTCAGCCGGACCGTTCATCGACGTCGACAGAGCCGCGCGAATCGATCCGTAGCGGACAGCGCTCGCGCCTTGGCTTGCGAGCGCGACGCCCGAATCGCCGCGACGAGCGGATCGAGATCGGTATGCAACTCGCCGCATCGCGTTTTGGGATCGAACTCGCCGAGCACCGCTGAGTACTTCTCCAAGTTGCTCATGGCACCGTTCAGCGCGCCCGCGACCCCACGGTTGGCGGCGTCGGCATGCCGCCCCCGCGGATGCCGCCGGAGGTACTCGCCATGCAGGCCGTTCTGCCAGCGGACGTAGCAGGGCACGTCGCCCTCGCACTCGGCAGGCCAGCCGTTTTCGACCATGAGCCATGCGATGTCGTCGGCCACGACCGTATCGCTCCACGTGTCATGAATCTGCAGGACCACGTCCGAGTTGAGCAGCCACTCACCTGCCGGGTCACTGTACACAAGCTGGGAGATGTGCTCGTCGACCCACGGTCGCGCGTATGCGGGCGTCCCTGGCCCTTCAATCGCCTCGGCGGCGTTCTTCATCGATCGCAGGCGATACAGCGCGAATCGGGCCTGCGCGTCGCGACCGCTCACGATCTGCGCGGCCCGATCGATCAGCTCGATCAACCGCACCGCGTCCTGAAACGCAACTTCGCCTCGCCCACTACGCAACAGTCCTTCGCGGATTTGTGCCTCGGTCGTTTGGTCCTGGCCGGCGGCGGAGGCCCGCACGGGGACGATCGTCATCGCCATCACCACGAGCGCTGCGAGTGACTGCCTCATGCCGTCGCCGTCGGGCCGGCCGCCACCGTGAACAGCCGCCGGATGGCGCCCACGTGATACGCCAGGTGCACAACGGCCGCTGTCGCGCCCAGCATTGTCATCGACTCGCCTTTACAGACCCCGGATCGTCACGCCCAATTCTTCAACGCCCTGTTTGAACAGATCCAGGATGCGTCCGCTGGTGCGGAACTCCTCGAGGATCGCCGCTCGCCGGCTGGCCCGGAGATCGCTGATCACGTACGCAAGCGTCGTGGCCATCACCGATCCCTCTTCCGTTCGCGTGGCCTCGAAACGATCCTGGAACGTTCGCAGCGTGGTCTCGAACGACGCCTCGAGCCAGCGACTGATCCCGCTGTCGATACGCAGGAAGTCGTTGAGCACCGCGGCATATTCCGGTGTCGGTGGACGATGCCAGAACGAGACGTCGGGTCCGAACGCCTGCACGTAGAAGGGTAAGTACAGATTTGCCTGCGCAGGAACTCGCGTGTCGAGGGCCGGGTTGAAGCGCTTGACTTCATCGAGCTTGAGACCGGTGCGGGCCGTGATGTCGAGCGCAGGCATGGCTTTCGACAGGCGCATCGCGAAGATCGGCGACTGCGGGTACTCGTCGGTCAATCGCTTCACGTTGATCATGTTGCCGAACACCATTTCGGCATAGAGAGACGACTTGTAGCCGTAGGTCTTGAACAGGTCTTGATAGCGCTGAACGGAAATCTCCCGCAGACGCGCGACGAAGTCTGACCCGAGGAAATACTGCTCGCGTGAGCCCATGCCCCCAAGCCGCTCGCCGTTGATCACGGTGCGTCCCACGTTGACGCCGCCGGCGTGATGTTCCGAGAGCGCCGGAATGAAGCTGTCGTACATCGTCGCAAGAATCGTCAGGTAGGCCGCGCAGTACGGCGCTTGGGTCGTCTGGTTGTAGGCCTCGAGCACGAACGGCGCCAGTTTGTTCAGAAACGCCCAGTTGCGGCTCAGGAACTGACAGAAGCCGATGGCTCGGGCCCGGGAGCGGGCGCGCCCATCGAGGCCCGATTCGAGGATCGCCTGCGCCAACCCGATTTCAGCCGGCACGCCGAAACGCTCGTAGATCGTTCCCCATTCGCGAAGGAAGTTGCCGTAGCGCTGTGCATTCGGCATGAGGAACATCCCGCGCGTCGGGTTGTTCACGACCGCGCCGGTAACCGGTGTGAGCAGACGAACGAGCTCGTCGCGCCGCGCGTCCAGCTGTTTGGGCAGTGTTTGCCCATTCAGGAACCCATTCAACGCCTGCTCTTCCCAGACACCATCTCGCACCCAGTCGCCGTCGGTTGGAAAAATCGCCAGCAACCGTCCGTCCTGCGCGCTGCCGAACGCAATGCGTCCGTCCGGAATCGTGAAAATGTGCCGCCAGAAGGGGAACTCCGGCCGGAACATCCGAACCGCCATGAGATCCAGGTCCAGACGGGCGCGGGAGTATTCAGTGGCGGCCCTGGCGGCAGCGGGTTCGGAACCATTCGGGAGGGAGAGGTCCGTGCGAGACCCTTGTGCGTGAACCGACGATCCGACGCAGACAAGGGTTGCGAGTCCGAGTAGTAGGCCCAGATGTTTCATAGGGGAGCGTGGCGATTATCGACTACTTTGACGAAATCGCGCGGTGATCCGTTTTATCGACCGGAACGGCTCGGACATTCACTGGCCTGCCGGTCCGCGCCCTACGCGCGGCGGCGGCGGGTAGTCGTTGTCGTAATAGTCGCGATATCGGATGCCGTTCCCTTCCTTGTCGACGAATCCAAGGGACTGCTGAAAGAGTCCGGGCTCGGGTGCCCGATCCGGCACAGTCCCCTCGAGGAGATAGAGCCGGTTGTCGTGCATGTAGATCGCGACGAACGTTCGCGAGCGGTCGACGTTGCTCGTGAGCTGCAGCTGATGCCCTTCGACGAGGTCGATGAAGTTCCACATGTAGTGGGTCACTTTGACGTCGCGCTGCATGAACTGCCACGACGCCCAGACCAGGGCACCGCGAATATCGGTCTTCCAGTATCCCGCGCCAACGATCGCTCCGGCGCCAAAGCCGGTACACCGCTCATCGGCCCACGGTGGGCACTTCTTCGCCCGCTCCGTGAGGATCTTCTCGATCGGACGATAGTCCACCACCGTCATCGAATACCGCTCGGCGCCGCGTGCGGCGCTGTAGACCCGTGCCGGCAAGTCGGCGCCGTATTCCGACGTATAGGTGGTCTCGCTGATCTTCGGCTGGCCCGGAAAGTTCACCCTGAAGCCATCGTCGCGACTGACGAAGTCGGTCCACTCCTGAGCGAGCGCCGGCGCGGCCGATGAGAGGATGAACGTCAGGACGGTTGCAATCACCCGCATGGCTTCCTCCACGCGGTGGTGATCGTATCCTTTCCCCGCGAAGAAAGCGTCTGTCTTTACAGCGGCTGCTTATGTCGTCTCCCGAATACCCCCGAATCGGTATGGGGTGCATGCGCCTTTCGACCGAGCGCGATCGCGACGAGGCGCGCGCCATCGACGTCCTGCACGCCGCGCTCGACCTCGGCGTCAACTTCCTCGA
>Ga0075425_100005849_pt1 | contig 12824 bp, 10 predicted proteins | sample SoiMethybrSBSTD4_FD_75300 | JGI IMG/M metagenome (GOLD analysis project Ga0075425, IMG submission 75300) | Bulk soil microbial communities from a Populus tree surrounding site in Tennessee, USA - Soil MetaG P. TD hybrid SBSTD4 | ecosystem: Environmental > Terrestrial > Soil > Tree plantation...
TGCAGCAGCAGATCAATGCAAAGGCCGCGGCCCGCACCACCACTCTAAGCGACAAACGCACCCTGGGTCAGGCCGCCGCGTTCGATAAGGAGATTGCCGAACTCACCGCGCGTTACCGCGAGACTCAAGTCCAGATTCGCCGGAGCAGTCCACACTATGCTGCGCTCACTCAACCACAGCCTCTCAGCGCCGCGGAGATTCAACAACAGCTCGATGACGACACGGTGCTGATCGAATTCGCGCTGGGTGAACGACAGAGCTGCATGTGGGCAGTGACCAGCTCTTCAATCGACAGTTATCAGTTGCCTGCAAGCTCTCAGGTAGAGCCGCTCGCGCGAAAGATCTATGAGCTGCTGATCGCGAGACAACCGAAAAAAGGTGAAACAGAGACTCAGTATCTGGCGCGAATAACAAAGGCTGAGGCTGAATTCACGACGGAATCGACGGCGCTGAGCCAAATGCTGCTCGGACAGATCGCTCCGAAGCTGCAACGGGAGTGGAAGAGCAAGCGACTGGCGATCGTTGCCCCGGGCGCGCTCGAGTACATTCCATTTGCGGCCTTGCCGGTACCCGATATCGAAGCACGGAATGATGCGAAGGCGAGCGGTGATTCAGGGACCATAGAGCGACAACCGCTCATCGCCGCGCACGAAGTGATCAACCTTCCGTCGGCGTCGGCGCTTGCGGCGATCCGAAGCGAAGCCGCCGGTAAAAAACCTCCAGAAAAGACAGTCGCCGTGTTTGCCGATCCGGTCTTTGATAAGAACGACTCACGACTGATCAAAGCGGCAAACAAAGCTTCAGGTCGCGAGAATGCAGTTCGATCGGCCGAAGCAATGACGGGTCCGTCGCATGCAAATGAATCCGGAAGTGCGGAGTTGAGCCGTTCGCTGAGAAGCTTTAACCTGACCAGCGATCGAGGAGGGTTTTCGCGACTCCCGTACTCGCGAGAAGAGGCCGAGTCGATCGCCGCGCTTGTGCCGGCAAGCTCGTTGATGAAGGCTCTGGATTTTCAGGCGAGTCGGAACACGGCGGCGAAAGGTGACTTGAGTCACTACGGCGTGATTCACTTCGCTACTCACGGTCTGCTCAACAGCGAGCATCCCGAGCTCTCAGGACTTGTGCTTTCACTGGTCAACGAGGACGGCTCGCCTCAGGACGGGTTTCTGCGAATGCACGAAATCTATAATCTGCAGCTGCCTGCAAATCTGATCGTGCTGAGCGCGTGTCAGACCGCGCTGGGGAAACAGATCAAAGGCGAAGGGTTGATTGGTTTGACAAGGGGATTCATGTACGCCGGTGCGCAACGAGTAGTTGCCAGTCTGTGGCAGGTTGACGATCTTGCGACGGCGCAGCTGATGAAGAGTTTCTATCGCGGAATGTTCAAGGAAGGCTTGAGACCCGCCGCGGCGCTTCGAGCAGCTCAGCTGGAGACCCGCCAGCAGAAGCGTTGGTCATCTCCCTTTTTCTGGGCCGCTTTTACCATCCAGGGCGAATGGAAGTAATCATACTTTGGGCCGGACTGTAGTCTGAAGCTCGAGTCCAAATGTAATGATCGTCTGAGAAATCAATGGACAGCTCCTCTGGTTCGAAATCTGAGTGGACGTTGACCGAGGAGTCGTTCGCAAAACTTCTTTCCCGGCTCGCGACTGACAGGGAAGTCGCGGGCGCAGAATACGAAAAACTGCGGCGGATGCTGGTCAAAATCTTTGACTGGCGCGGCGCCTCTTTCCCGGAGGAGTGCGCGGATGAAACCCTCAATCGGGTCGCAAGAAAACTCGATTCGGGAGAAGTGATCAACGACGTTGTCGCTTACAGTCACGGGATTGCGCGGCTGGTGTTCCTCGAGACTCTGAAGCACCCCGAACGGAGCAAAGTGAGCCTCGATCTTTTACCGAACATCGCGTCTGGGGGTGTTGAGCGAGAACCAGCCGACAGGCAGCGGGACTGCTTCCACGACTGTTTGCGCGAATTGCCTGCCGCTAGTCGCCAGCTCATCCTGGAATATTACCGGCAAGAAAAACGCGGCAAAATTGACAATCGGGCGCGCTTGGCCGAGACGCTCGGAATTCCAATCAATGCGTTGCGGAGTCGCGCCCTGCGAGTGCGTCAAAAGCTCGAGGAATGCGTCAATCTCTGCCGAAGGCGATGAAAATTCGAGTGATCAGCAACTAATTTCGACATGGAACGCGCAGTTTCGCCACTGATAATAAAGGCAGGAATGTTTAGCTGCGTAGCTTGTGAGGCCCGGACAAAACTTTGATGAAGACCGAGAGTCTTGAGAACAGGATCCAACGCTATCTGCTGGGCGATTTGACGGAGCCGGAACAATTCGCTCTGGAACAGCAAATACTTGTCGACGGCGAGGCTTTCGAGCGGGCCGAGGCGATCGAGAACGACCTGATCGACAGCTACGTGCGCGGCGGTTTGACGGCTTCGCAGAAAGGACTGTTCGAGAAGAATTATCTTGCTTCGGCGGCGCATCGAGAACGCGTTGGCTTTGCGAGGAATCTTGCTCGCGTTGCAGACGAAAGCAAGGAAAGCGTCGGATCAATCGCGAAATCGCGGTCATCCAGGTTTTGGGTAAACCGATTGTCGTGGGCATGGGCGGCAATGATCCTTTTGATAGTTGCTGGCGGCGTCTGGCTGTACGCCGAGAATCGTCAACTGCGCGGCCAGCTCAATCGACTCAACCAGGAATCTTCTGCAGTGCGCCAACGAAGCCAGGAACTCGAGCGCGAGTTAAGCGCTGAAGGCGAACACATCGATTCGTTGGCCGGGGAACTCGATCACCTGCGAGAAGAGCAACCGCCGACAGTCGGTCCTCGACGCGATCAAAGCGTCCAGCGTTCGGTGATTTCTTTTGTGTTGTCGCCTTTGTTGTTGCGCAGCGGTGGCGAGCCTCAGGTTGTCAAACTAGACAAAGAGACTCAGGCGGTTCTGTTGACGATGAATGTACAGGAACCGGGAGAGCGCAAGTTTCACGTGGCGTTGCGCACAGTGGAGGGTACGCAGGTACTGCAACGCAATTCCGTGGCGGCTCACAAGCAACAAAAAGGTACCTCCGCAGTGTCGATCAGCATTCCAGCCAGCAAGCTTCCAGCGGGTGACTACATACTGACTCTTTCGGCGGGCGACGGGTCGGGCTCGTTGGAAGAGATAAATCGCTATTTCTTCAGAGTAGGCAAGAATTAGTTAGATTCAAAACCCCATGTTCCGAGGCCACCGACCCGGAGGGCCGGGGAGGCACCCCGTCAGTGGTGCAATATTTGTAGAAGACGTGCGCCCACCGATCGCACCCCGTCAGGGGTGAAATATTTGTAGAAGACGCGTGCCCACCGATCGCACCCCGTCAGGGGTGCAATATTTGTAGAAGGCGTTCACCGATCGGACGGCACCCCGTCAGGGGTGCAGTATTTGTAGAAGACGCGCCCAACGATCGCACCCCGTCAGGGGTGAAATATTTGTAGTAGACTCGTGCCCACCGATCGCACTCCGTCAGGGGTGCAATATTTGTAGAAGGCGTTCACCGATCGGACGGCACCCCGTCAGGGGTGAAATATTTGCAGAAGGCGCTCTCCGATCGAATAGCACCCGTCGGGGGTGCAATCTTCATAGACCCATAATCGGTTTTACAAACTCGAACACACAAATCCATTTCCCAAAAATCCCACTCTGTATTACATTCAAATAACTTCCTGGGAAATCCCAACCTGAAAACAGTAGGTGCAACATGCCCAACACATTCACTCAAATCTATATCCAGGTAATCTTTGCCGTGGAGTGGCGACAAACTCTGATCGGACCTGATCACAAAGATGATCTCGAAAAGTACATAACCGGGATTCTCCGAAACAAGCGCCAGAAGATGATCGAAATAAACGCCCAGCCGGATCATCTTCACATGCTCATCGGGATGACACCAGATCTCGCGCTGTCCGATCTCGTTCGCGAGGTTAAGAAGAGCTCAACAGTGTTCATCAATGATAATAAATGGGTACGAGGTAAATTTAATTGGCAGGAAGGGTTCGGAGGGTTTTCGTACTCGCGTTCCAGCCTGGATTCAGTGATTCGATACATCAAGAACCAGGAGCGACACCACGCAAAGCGTTCTTTTGAAGATGAGTACAAACAATTGCTCAGAAAGTTCGACATCGCGTTTGATTCAAAATATTTGTTTCATTTTCGGGCGGAATGAGGCGGGGCGCGTCTTCTACAAATATTGCACCCCTGACGGGGTGCGATCGTTGGGCGCACGTCTTGTACAAATATTTCACCCCTGACGAGATGCGATCGGTGGGGGCGCGTCTTCTACAAATATTTCACCCCTGACGGGGTGCGATCGTTGGGCGCACGTCTTGTACAAATATTTCACCCCTGACGAGATGCGATCGGTGGGCGCACGTCTTCTACAAATATTTCACCCCTGACGGGGTGCGATCGTTGGGCACGTCTTGTACAAATATTTCACCCCTGACGAGATGCGATCGGTGGGCGCACGTCTTCTACAAATATTGCACCCCTGACGGGGTGGCCCTCGCGACACGTTTCGCGAATTCCTTCCACAAGAAATCATGGCAACCATTTCGTCCAACGGTCGTTGTGCCCAAAGGAGCCTTGAAGTGCAAACCATAACAAGAATCCCAATCTTAATCCTTACGACTCTGTTGATAGCCGTTTCGACAAACGCGCAGACAACGGCATTTACCTATCAAGGCAAATTCCTCGACGGCGGCAGTCCAGCACCACCGCAATCGAATACGTATGTCGGGCGCGGCGCCGGGTTCAGCACGACAACCGGCAGCCAAAATACCTTCGTTGGTAAGTTCGCCGGAAACAACACCACTACTGGAACCAACAACGTTTTCGTCGGGGCGAACTCTGGAACGCCGAACACGTCGACCCAGGTAAACAACTCGGTGGCGATTGGCGCCGGAGTGACCGTTACGACAAGCAACACGATTGTCCTGGGCACCAGCGCTCAGTCGACACAGATTCCGGGGTTGCTCAACGCAGGTAGCGGAAGATTAAGAGTAGTGGACAGTCTTATCGGAGGCGGTGTTGTCGCGGAGAATCTCTCACATGCTCAATCATCCTGCCGCGGTGCCGCATCTCTGTTGGGAGGTTGCGCCCGACGGCATCGAAGGTCTCTTGGTCACGACCTGTGCAGCATCCTCCGCGCCTTCGACGGCCAAGACGGCGATTCGTCCGTTCGTTGGCGGCTTGCAGTTAATCAATCGACTGAAACCAGTGACGTTTAGATGGAAATCGAATGGCGAACAGGATATCGGTTTGAACGCGGATGAGGTGGCTGACGCCGAGCCGCTGATGGTGACACGCAATAAGAAAGGCGAAGCCGAAGAGGTGAGACACGAAAATCTGAGTGCGGTGTTCGTCAGCCCTTTCAAGGAGCAACAATCACAAATCGCGGCTCAGCAGGAGCAGCTCAAACGACAGCAAATCTTATTGGAGAGTCAGCAAAAGCTGATCGAGTCGCTGAAGAAATTGGTGTGCGGCGACCACCCGGAGTCGGAAGTTTGCAAATAAATGGGATTCGGACTGGGAGACGGGGAGAGCGGGGACGGGGCGAAGCGAGCAGAGGAGCGAGATGTCCTTCCTCTCAGCTCCTCTGCCCCTCTGCTCATCCCTCCGCCCTCATCCCTTCCTCCCTCACACACTTTGAATATTCCAAATCTCAGAAGCGTATTCGCGAACAGTCCGATCGCTCGAGAACTTTCCAATCCTAGCAACATTCAGGATCGCCTTCCGAGTCCACGCCGTCGGGTTGCAGAACTCCCGCGCCACTCTCTGCTGGGTTTCGATGTATGACGGCAAGTCGGCGAGATGAAAATAGACATCCTTCTCCAGAAGTGACTGCTGGATACCCGTGAACAGCCCCGGTTCTTTCTCGCAAAACCGATTGTCACCAAGCGAGTCAACCACTTGCCGCAGTAATGGATTCGAGTTGTAATGGTCGCGAGGAACATACGAACCGCTCTCGCGCATCGCTTGCACCTCTCCAGATTTCAAACCGAAGATGAAGATGTTCTCTTTGCCGACCTCTTCCATAATCTCAATGTTCGCGCCGTCGAGAGTTCCAATCGTCAGCGCGCCGTTCATCGATAGCTTCATGTTCCCGGTCCCCGAGGCTTCTTTGCCGGCTGTGGAGATCTGTTCGCTCAAGTCGGCGGCGGGAATGATTTTCTCCGCCAGCGAGACTCGATAGTCCGGAATAAACACTACTTTCATCAAATCTCCGACCCGCTTATCGCGGTTGATCACTTGGGCCACGCTGTTGATCAGCTTGATGATCTGCTTTGCCGCCCAGTAGCCGGGTGCCGCCTTGCCCGCAAAGATGTACGTGCGCGGCACGACGATCGGCTGGTCATCTTCGACGAATCTGAGGTACTCGTGAATGATCTGAAGCACGTTCAACAGCTGGCGCTTGTACTCGTGCATCCGTTTGATCTGAACGTCGAACAACGAGTCGGGATTGACCTCCACCCCGGTCGTGTCCCGAATCTCCGCCGTGAGACTGTATTTGTTGGCGGACTTCACCGCTTTGAAGGCTCTCTGAAACGATTCGTCTTCAGCGTGCGGCTCGAGTTGACGGAGATGATCGAGATTGGTGATCCAACCGTCTCCGATGTGTTCGGTTATCAGATCGGCAAGCCCCGGATTCGCCTTCAGCAGCCATCGACGCTGAGTCACGCCGTTTGTCTTGTTGTTGAACCTTTCCGGCCACATCTCATAGAAGTCCGGAACCAGGGACTTCTTTACCAGCTCGGAATGAAGCGCGGCGACGCCGTTCACTGAATGGCTGCCGACAATCGCCAGATGTCCCATGCGCACCTGCTTCTGCTCGCCGTCTTCGATGATCGACATGCGTTGCAGCTTCGCGTTGTCGCCGGGCCACAACGAGTGGACCTTCTGCAGAAACTTATTGTTTATCTCGTACACAAGCTGGAGATGGCGGGGCAGCACTCTTTCAAACAGCGGCACCGACCATTTCTCGAGAGCCTCGGGTAGCAACGTATGATTTGTGAACCCGAGCGTCGCCTGGGTGAGTTCCCAGGCGCGATCCCAATCGAGATCATTCTCGTCGATCAACACCCGCATCAACTCAACCACCGTCATCGCCGGATGTGTGTCGTTCAATTGGATCGCGACTTTTGTAGGAAACTGATCGAAGCTCTGATGATCGCGTCGATATCTGGTTACAATATCGCGAAGCGCGCAAGCCACCAGGAAGTACTCCTGTATCAAACGCAGTTCGCGGCCGGCCTCGATCGAATCTTCGGGATACAGCACTTTGGAAATGCGTTGATTGGCTATGTTCTCTTCAACGGCTTTGATGTAATCGCCCTTGTTGAAGATCTGCATATCGAATTCGGTTGCCGAGGCGGCGGTGTACAGCCGCAGATAGTTGACGGTGCGGCCGCCAAAACCGGCGACCGGCATGTCGTGGGGAATGCCTACCAGGACTTTCCAGTCCATCCACATCGGATTGTCAGAACTGTTACGGTCGACGGCGTGTTCGACATGACCATAAACCGGAATCAACACCGCTTCGTCGGGCCGCTTGATCAGCCACGGCGTCCCCAATGCGCGCCACGCGTCGGGTTTCTCGCGCTGATAGCCTCCATCGATCTCCTGCTTGAACAGACCGTATTCGTAATTGATCCCGTAGCCGAAACCGGGCATACCCAGAGTTGCGAGAGAATCGAGAAAGCATGCCGCCAATCTTCCCAGGCCGCCGTTTCCCAGTGCGGCATCGGGCTCGCGCTCGCGGATTTCTTCAAGATCGACGCCCATCTTTGCAAGCGCATCTTTGCACGCATCAAAGAGTCCCAGATTACAAAGGTTGTTTCCCAACGATCGTCCCATCAGGAATTCCATCGACAGATAATAGAGCCGCTTCGCATCTGCTTGCCGATAGCGTTCTTCGGTTTCCATCATTCCGTCGATCAAATAGTCGCGAACCGCGAGCGCAGTAGTCAGAAATAAATCACGGCGATTCATCTCCTCCCACCTTCGAGCGAGAGAGTAGCGCGCGTGTTTGTTCAGCGCTTCCTGAAAAGATGCACTGCGCTCCGCAGTCGTGTCATAGCTGGTCGTCATCAATTTCCTCGAGTTTGTATTGGATTAGTGCTGTGGGACTTCAGAGCTATTGATAATCGGCGTTCTTACCGTGCGGATGTGTCCTCATCCATGCCCACGCCGACTCAATGATGGCACCGAGTTCCTGCATCGCTGGTTGCCATCTCAGCTCTCTTTTTATTTTATCGCTGGCTGTCACTAAGACAGCCGGATCTCCTGGACGTCTGGGGCCGACCCGAACTGGAATATCTCGCCCGGTTACCTTGCTCGCCGTATCAATAACTTCTCGAACCGAATAACCTTCGCCGCCGCACCCTAGAGATTATAAATCTCGCTTCGCTCACCGAGGATGGCCAGCGCCAGCACGTGGGCTCGCGCCAAATCTATCACGTGGATGTAATCTCTGACGCACGTGCCGTCTCGGGTCGGGTAGTCTCCACCGTAAACTTCCACCGCCGGAATCTTCCCGGCGGCCGCGCGAAGCACCAACGGTATCAGATGAGTCTCAGGATTGTGAAATTCACCAAACCAAGCACTGGCGCCTGCAGCGTTAAAATATCTCAATGACGCGTATCTGAGGCCGTAGGCATTCTGATACCAATTCAGCGCGCGCTCCAGAGTTAGTTTCGACTCTCCGTATGGGTTACTTGGGTTAGTTGGGTCAGACTCGTCGATTGGTTGTTTCTCGGCTTCGCCAAACACCGCCGCGGTCGATGAAAAGACCAGCCGCTTGATTCCGGTCTCGCGCATCGCATCGAGCAATGTCCGTGCGTGATAGGTCGCGATAAAAAATCCGCAATCTTCAAAGACGTCAGGCTCAATTAACATGACTCTGGGTAGCCATCGTCAATGAACTTCATAACCCTCCAATTCCAGCATCCTCAAAAGATATTTGCCGTAATCGTTTCCTTTCATCGATTGAGCAATCCGAGCGATCGCATCGGCGTCAACATATCCCATTCGAAATGCAATTTCTTCCAGACACGCGACCATCAATCCCTGTCGTTCCTGTAGCGTCTGAATAAAGTTCGATGCCTGGCTGAGCGACTCGCACGTGCCGGTGTCCAGCCAGGCAATGCCACGACCGAGCTTCTCGACTCGCAACAGACCTTGCTTGAGATACGCAAGGTTGACTTCGGTGATCTCGAGCTCGCCTCGCCTGGATGGCTTTAAAGATTGAGCAATGTCCAGCACCTGACTGTCGTAGAAGTACAAGCCGGTCACCGCCCACGACGATTTTGGCTTGAGAGGTTTTTCCTCGAGGCTGATAGCTTTTCCGTCCGGTCCGAATTCGATGACACCGTATCGCTCGGGATCTTTTACCTGGTATGCGAAAACCGTAGCGCCCTTTTCTATTCGAGCAGAATTTTGAAGACACTGAGTCATGCTATCGCCGTGATACACATTGTCTCCGAGGATCAAAGCGACGTTGTCATTGCCAACGAACTCGCGTCCGATGATAAACGCCTGCGCGAGACCGCCGGGCTCAGGTTGCACAGCGTATTCGATCTCGAGGCCAATCTGACGGCCGTCTCCCAGCAGCCGAATAAACTGTTCCTGTTCGTGCGGCGTAGTGATCACCAGAATCTCTCTGATGCCGGATAGCATCAGGGTCGACAGCGGATAGTAGATCATCGGCTTGTCGTAAATAGGCAGGAGTTGTTTGCTGACGCCTCGCGTCATCGGGTACAACCGCGTCCCGTTGCCGCCAGCCAGGATTATGCCTTTCAATGTCGAACCTCCGGGTAGGATCTAGGATTTAGGATTCAGGATCTAGGAGGGGTAGGATCCTAAATCCTAGATCCTCCATCCACTATCCCCCATTTTCTAGCCCCAACCGCTCCCTCCCGTACTTGCCGTCCTGCACGTGCAAACACCAGGCACGGTTATCGAGATACCATTGAATTGTCGCTACAATGCCGGTCTCAAAATCGTGCTTGGGTTTCCATCCCAACTCTGTTTGAAGCTTAGTTGCATCGATCGCGTATCGACGATCGTGACCCGGACGATCCGTTACGAAAGTTTTGAGTTGAGAGTAACTCGACAAGCCTCGTTGCATAAGCGCCGGATTGGAGCTCGCCGGCACCAACTCGTCCAGCGTTTCACAGATTCGATCGACTACCTGCAAATTCGTCCTCTCGTTTGAGCCACCGATGTTGTATCTCTCACCCGGCTTTCCCCTGCGCAGCGCAAGCATTATCCCCGAGCAGTGATCCTCGACGTAAAGCCAGTCGCGGATGTTTCCGCCGTCGCCGTAGATCGGGAGTGATTTTCCTTCCAGCGCATTCAACAGCGTCAGCGGGATCAGCTTTTCGGGAAATTGAAACGGGCCGTAGTTGTTCGAGCAGTTCGTGATGATCGTCGGCACGCGATACGTTTCGTAGTAAGCTCGCACCAGGTGATCCGCCGCAGCCTTCGATGCAGAGTACGGGGAGTTCGGAGAGTAGGCTGTTGTTTCGGTGAACAAGCCGTCGTCGCCGAGCGTGCCGTAGACTTCATCGGTTGAAACGTGAAGAAACCGAAATGATTCGCTTGCGCGGTCTCGTTTGGCGATGCTCTTTCGCGCCGCCTCGAGTAATTCAAAAGTTCCGCAGATATTAGTATCGATGAATGGCTTGGGATCGTCGATCGACCGATCGACGTGAGTTTCGGCGGCGAAGTTTACAACGCTCCGGGGCGCGTAGGCTTTGAATGCGTTCTCAACTGCGTCGCGATCAGCGATGTCCGCTTCTATAAAAACGAACCGCGGCGAATCCTGGAGCTCCTCGATGTTGCAGAGGTTGCCGGCGTATGTGAGCTTGTCGATCACCACAACGCGCGAGTCGGTGTGCTCCAGCGCATATCTGACGAAGTTCGCGCCGATGAATCCCGCCCCGCCAGTCACGATCATCGTTTCCATAATTTCCTCATTCAGGGCCAACCGCTAAGCGGCGATCGGATGGTGCCGTTGAACTCTCATCTGCTCGGAGCGTTCCGGACAAATTCTCGCAGTTATTCCGACCACAATCGAGTTCGCCGGAACGCCGGTTAAAACCACCGCGTTCGGGTCGATTGAAACGTCGCTCCGATCTGGCAATCATCAGCCGCGCAGTTCTTCGGTCAGGACTTGTTCGATATCCGCAAAACGCACACTGTAGTCTTCGTGCGCCGCGCGCATCACTGCGTGCGCTTCGTCGCGGCCGTAGTCCCCGATGATCTCGGTCTTGCTTGTTTGGGAGCCGGGAGCGTTCTTGTATGTCAGAAAATAATGCTTCAGCCTGTCGACCACCGAGCGCGGGCAATCGGAAATATCACGCCAGGCGCCGTAAGTAACATCACCATCCATTACTGCGATGATTTTGTCGTCGGCCTGGTCTCCGTCGAGCATGCTCAAGCCGCCAATCGGAATCGCCCTGAGCAGGATGTTGCCGTGAGCGATCGAGCGTTCGGACAACACGCAGATGTCGAGCGGATCAGCGTCGCCCTCGAGCCCGTCTCTGCCAGCGCGTTTCGCAAACAGCTCTGCCACTTTCTCGCCGCAGTAGGTCTGCGGCACCAATCCATAAATTGTTGGGCATACGTTTGAGAAGCGCTGTGGTCGATCGACCTTCAGCAAGCCGCTCGACTTATCCAGTTCGTACTTGATCGTATCGGTGGGCACGATTTCTATGTAAGCAATCACACTTTCAGGGAAGTCCTCGCCGATCGGGATTCCGTGCCACGGATGCGACTGGAACAGCACACCCATCAGTTTCCAGATTGGGTCACGCTTTGACTTCTTCAACTCTCGATCCTCCGTTTACCGCGGTTTCAGCGCCACTCAAGACCCGATTGAGGGCAGCGCCCCAACCTTGCTTCGATCATAAGACTGATATTGGTGTTCCACGCAAGCCTTCAATTTGGCGTCGAAGAATTCTATTGCGAAATCGGCGCGAAATCGAACTGCCACGCCGACAACCATCAAATTGTCGATAGCTTTTTTATAACGAGTTTTTGGTTTGTAACAGAGGGGTCGTTGATCGCCTTGCTCGCTGCTTGACTCGTTTTCTAAGCCCAATCGGAAAGTAGTGAGTAAGGATTCGTCTTGAGAACGCCGCCGCTAGGCTGGGATCGCTCCACGGCGCGTCGCTGAGGCTGCGCAGAAACAACATCGGATCGCGTCGATCAACCGCCAGGTAACAAGACTCCGGAAACATGTGAATCAGATTGGATTTATTTGAAAGATTGGCAACTGGTCGAGCGGCGCCGTCACCTCGGAGCATAGACCTGATTGCTGCGGAGAAATCAACATCAACTGATTTTCCGAGGTGATACCCCGGCGCTGGACGCGGATTGAACTCGATTAGAAATAATGCGCCGGAGGGATCCTACACCCAGTCAATGCCGCCAAATCCATTGAAACCGGTGAGCTTGCCGACGCCTTCAAGAAGCCGCTCGATGTCCTGGTGATCGGTCACCTCGCGAATACACGAGACTGCTCGCTGATGCGGCCACGAGGCGCAAGTGAACGACGACGACCAACAGACGGGCCTGCCGTTTGAGAAGAGCGCTTCTGTCTGACCTGTTCTACCGGAAACGTATCGCTGCACAGCCACGATTTCGCCGCCGGACAATTCCTCGAAGCACAAATCGAGTCGTATCGGATCGTTGACAACGCGAACTCCTGGACCGTTAAAGCGTGTTGTAACCTTCAATACAACCGGATATCCGAACTCTTTCGCCGCCGCCCTCGCTTCGGTCACGTT
>Ga0075425_100005850_pt1 | contig 12824 bp, 9 predicted proteins | sample SoiMethybrSBSTD4_FD_75300 | JGI IMG/M metagenome (GOLD analysis project Ga0075425, IMG submission 75300) | Bulk soil microbial communities from a Populus tree surrounding site in Tennessee, USA - Soil MetaG P. TD hybrid SBSTD4 | ecosystem: Environmental > Terrestrial > Soil > Tree plantation...
GCCGCGGCCGACAACGAAGTGCCGAGCGAAGGAGGCACATCGAGTGGCGACGAAGCGCCGGCGGCAGGGGACGAAAAATAGCGCCTCGCGGCGAACGTGCCTCGGCTGCGGGGAAACGGACGAGCAATCGGCGCTCCTGCGCATCGCGATTCGAGAAGATGGAGAGCTTGAGATCAATCGCTGGGGCAAAGGCAGAGGCGGCTATCTCCATGCCGCCGAAACGTGTTGGGATTTGTTTTTAAGAAAAAAAAGTATTTATCGGGCGTTCCATAAGGAATTTGATCGTGCCGTCAAGGAACGGCTGGTATTAGTGCTGCGTGAGCGCCGCTGAAGGATAGGAATGGCGAAAACAAGAGTTAACGTGCTGGCGAAAGAGCTTGGTCTCGAGATCAAAGACCTGACCACGCATTTGGACAAACTCGGGATCAGGGGCAAAAAGCCGCAGAGCACGCTCGAAGACGACGAGGTTACACGGATCAAGGCTGCGCTCGCCGCGCCCGCCCGGCCGCAAGTCGTTGTCGGCGAGGAAAAAGTCGTCGCCGACCGCGTCGTGACGACCGAGGATCTACAGGCGCACGAGCAGGTGGTCGAGCGGCGCGTCCGCGCCAACGTTATCCGCCGCCGCACCAACCGCACCGAAGTCGTGAGTCAGCCATCGTCTGCGCCCAAGCCGGAAGTCGAGCCGCCGGTCGAGGAACCTCTCGAGGACGCGGCTTTGGCGGTCGAAGCGCCGGAGTCCGAGCCGATCGTAGAGTCCGAGCCGTCTGTTGAAGAAGCTCCTCCAGCCGTCGAGGCCGAAGCCGCCGAGGCGCAGCCTGAATCTGCAGCGCCGGAACCGTCTCCGGAAAAGACCGAGGAGAAGCCCGCACCTGCACCCGCGCCCATGGCCACGGCGCCGGCGGCTCCGGAGCCGCAGCGCGGCGCCCGCGTCCTGGGACGGATCGATCTCAAACAGGTCTCACGGCCGGTGCCGGCGCCGAGCGCGCCGGTTCGGCGTCCGGTTCCGCCGCAGCGTCCCGGTGTCGCTGCGCCGGCGGGAGAAGCTCGCCCTGCGCCGGCAGGCGACGGTGCGGCGGGCGCCGAAGCGGCCAAGCCGGGCAAGCACAAAAAGCGCGTCGTCAAGAAGCAGGATATTCTCGAGCTTCGCGAGCGCGAGCTGCGCTCCGGGCGCTTCCCCAAAAAGAAGCGCGCGCTTCCTGGGAAAGAGCAGAAGAAGACCGAAATCACGGTTCCGAAGGCGAGCAAGCGCGTCATCCGCATCTCCGAAGTCATCAGCGTCGGCGATCTCGCGCGTGAGATGGGCGTCAAGGCGGGCGAGGTTATCAAGAAGCTCATGCAGATGGGCATGATGACGACGATCAACCAGATGCTCGACGCCGATACCGCGGCTCTGGTTGCAACGGAATTCGATCACCAGGTTGAAAACGTCGCCTTCAACGCCGAATCGGAGCTTGAGGTCGAACACCAGGTCCAAGAGCCCGAGGCATCGCTCAAGCCACGGCCGCCGGTGGTCACGATCATGGGCCACGTCGACCACGGGAAAACTTCTCTGCTCGACGCTATCCGCAGCACGAACGTGACCGAGCGCGAAGCCGGCGGCATCACGCAGCACATCGGCGCCTATCACGTTGAAGTCGACGGCCGCGGCGTTACGTTTCTCGATACGCCCGGCCACGAGGCATTCACGGCGATGCGCGCCCGCGGCGCCAAAGTCACCGACCTCGTCATCCTCGTCGTCGCCGCCGACGACGGCGTCATGCCGCAGACCGTCGAGGCGATCAATCATGCGCGCGCAGCACAGGTGCCGATCATCGTCGCGATCAACAAGATCGACCGGCCCGACGCCAATCTGGAACGCGTCAAGCGCGGCCTGATGGAGCACGGTCTGGTTGCGGAAGAGTGGGGCGGCGACGCGATCTTCGTCCCGGTTTCCGCCAAGACCAAAGAAGGCATTCCGCAGCTTCTCGAAATGATTCTGCTCCAGGCCGACGTTCTCGAGCTCCGCGCGAATCCCGACAAGCTCGCGCGCGGCACGATCGTCGAGGCAAAGCTCGACCGCGGCCGTGGCCCGGTCGCTACGGTGTTGGTCCAGGAAGGCACGCTCCACGTCGGCGACGCCTTCGTCTGCGGCGTCTTCACGGGACGCGTGCGGGCGATGATCGACGACCGCGGCCGGAAGATCGACGCGGCGTCCCCGGCGCTGCCGGTGGAGATTCTGGGCCTTCAGGGCGTGCCGCAGGCCGGCGACACCTTCGTAACACTCACCGACGAGGCGAAAGCCCGCCAGATCGCCGAATACCGCCAGAGCAAGCAGAGAGAATCGGACCTCGTCAAAACCAGCAAGGTCTCGCTCGAAGAGCTCTACGATCAGATCAAGACCGGCGACGTCAAGGAGCTCAGAGTCGTGCTCAAGGCGGACGTGCACGGCTCCGTCGAAGCCATCACCGAGGCGATGACGCGCCTTTCGACCAACGAGGTGCGGCTGAACGTGCTGCACGGCTCGGTCGGCGGCATCACCGAGAGCGACGTGCTGCTCGCCGCGGCCTCCAACGCGATCGTGATCGGCTTCAACGTTCGCCCCGAAGTCAAGGCGGCGAACCTGGCCCAGCAGGAAGGCGTCGACGTCCGGCTCTACAGCATCATTTACGAGGTCATCAACGACATCAAAGCCGCCATGGAAGGCTTGCTCGAGCCTACTTACAGAGAGCAGGTCCATGGCCGCGTCGAGGTGAGAGAGGTCTTCAACATCCGCGGCGTCGGCGCCGTCGCCGGCTGCTACGTGACGGACGGCAAGGTCCAGCGCGGCTATTTGGTGCGGCTGCTGCGCGACCAGGTCGTGGTTCACGAAGGCAAGCTCGCGAGCCTCAAGCGCTTCAAAGACGACGTGCGCGAAGTGGCGGGGGGCTACGAATGCGGTCTCAGCCTCGAAAACTACCAGGACATCAAAAAGGGCGATACGATCGAAGCTTACGAAAGGGTCGCGGTCCTCCGCCGCATCACCCCGACGCCGGGCGGACGCGAGAGCCGGGCCTCGGCGGGTGAGGGCCGATAGGCAGACACCATCCTTCCTCCGAGAACGCTCCGATAGTCATCGGAGTGCTCAAGCTCAGCTTGATTCTCGCCGAGAACCACACGCTCAAAGGCAAACGCGGCGTCTTGAAGCGCGTGCAGGCGCGGGTTTCCCAGCAATTCAACGTCTCGGTCGCGGAGTGCGGCGATCAGGATCTGTGGCAGAGCTCGCTGCTCGGTTTCGCCGCCGTGGGAAGCAGCCGGCCGATCGTCGAGGCCACGCTCAATAAGATCGTCGACTTCGTCGACAGCCTCGGGCTGGCGCAAGTGGGCGCTTACGACACGGAAATTTTCTACTGCTGAATGGCTGCCGTATGGAATACAAACGTTCGGACCGCGTCGGCGATCTGCTGCTCGAGGTGATCTCGGAGCTGCTGGTGAAGGAAGTCAGCGACCCGCGCATCGGCGCGGTGGCGCTCACCGGCGCCGATGTGAGCCCGGATCTGCGCCACGCGAAAATCTTTTTCAACCTTCTCACCGGAAGCGCCGACAAGAGCGAAGCGACGAAGGGATTGAAGAGCGCGGCCGGCTTTATTCGCGGGCGCGCGGGTAAAGCGCTCAAGCTCCGCGTCGTGCCGACGATTGAATTCATCTACGACGACACCGCGGAGCGCGCCCGGCGCATCGAAGAGCTGCTCGACGAAACGAAAAAAGACCGGTGAGATTCGCCTTGCCTCAGCCGGCGCTTTCATGGTCTTTCTTCACTCGTGACTGAAGCTTTCTATAAACCGCTGTCCCGGCTGGAGCGCGCCTTTGTCGGCCTCGGGTTCGCCGGCCTGGCGATCTTTGTCCTTGCGACGCAAACGCGAAACGTCGGTTTTGCGCCCGATTTCCACGGCCTCGTCTCGTCCCACACGCTCGCGATCGCGAGCCACGCCGACTCCACCACCGGCTTCGTCGGTTACAGCATCCGCCGGGAAGACGACGCGGGAAAAACCGACTACGATTATTTCGACCGCAATCCGGTCTTCTTCAGCGCCGGTATGAACCTCCTGTTGAAGGCGGCCGGGCCGTCGCCGGCTGATAAATTATATCTGGCGCGGCAGGTGATGAACGTCATCTTTCTCGCGACGCTCGCGGTGGGCTTCCTGCTCGTCCGCGAACTGACCGGCGACGGCTTGACCGCTGCCTCAGCCGCCATCCTGACCTTTTCGGGTTCGTACTTCATGTTCTACAAGGACATGATCCATTTCGAGGAGCCGGCTCTTCTCGGCTTGCTGCTGCTTCTTTACGCGATCCTGCGCCGCCACCGGGGAGGAAGCCGCGCACCTTTGTATGTCTGCGCGCTTTTCGCCGTGAGCTTCGGGCGTGGTTACGTTTCTCTCGGGCTTCTGGCTCTCTGGACGGCGATCGAATATGGCAAGGCGCTGCTGGCGGAGTGGCCGAAGCCGAGCGCGGCGGCTGCACGGTGGTTGAAGGAGGATGCGATACGGGTGCTGACGCTCGCGACGCTGCTGACCGCCGGCTATCTGGTTTACAACGTCGCCACCGAAGCGCGAGTTCGCGGCGTTTCGTGGGCCGAGACGAGCATCATCAACAGCGGGGGACGGCGCCTGGGATACCTCCCCGATCAGAAGACGCAGTTTTTGAGCCCGTGGAATCGCTACCTGCCGATCACCGCTCGGCGGCTGGCACGATTGGCGCTGCCTTACGCGGCAGTCCACATGTTGTTGCAAAAGTTCGATGCCGAGAGATTACATGCAGCGCTTCCGCTCGCGGCCTCTCTGGCGGTTCTGGCGGCTGTTTTCATCGCGCATCTCAGGGCCGTGGCAACCGCCGACAGGTCGTTTTACGTTTTGCTGGTGCTTTCCGGACTGCCCTGGCTCGTACTCGTGAGGCGCCACGCGACGCTCGACTACACGGCCATTTACTTTGCCGGTTTGCTGCTGGTCTTCTACGCGGCGCTCTGTGCGCGAGTTCCCGTCAGGCTCCGCGGCGTCGCACTCGCTGTCGCGCTTGCGGTTTTCGTCGCTTCGACCGCGGCGGTGAACGCGGACCGTTCAGCCATCGCCGCGAACGATCCTTACACGCCGGATTTCGCACGGATGCTCGGTCGCCTCCGGCCGGGCGACCGGATTTTTGTTCCCGGCGATTACCAACAGCTGCTGCGCCGTCGTCCTTATGCCCTGGGTTTTTATTTGAGCCGACAATCCATTGCTCCGCTGTCCCGGGCCGATTACGCGCTCAGCGACGACCGCAGTTTTGCTCCCGACAACCTGACTCCCGGCAACGAAGCCGTCTTCCTGTTTTCGATCCCTCGAGACACAGAAAGAAGGCGATGAGCCGCGTTCGGCGGTGTCAGCGTCGGCAGGCCATCTTTGCCGCTCAGCCGGCATTCCTTTCGCGATCAGGCTTTTGCGCCAGTGCCATATATTGCGCTCCCGTCATCCTAAGGCCTGGAAAGTTCCGTTCGGCGAGCGCTCGAAGAAAGCAATCCAAGCGGACCGAGATCGAATCGCTGAAAATCTCGCGGTCGCAGAAAGTAAACGGCCAAAATCCCACAGTCTTCGATCGAATCTTCGCTAAACCATGGCGGGAAAGCAGGCGATCGATCTCGGCGGGGCGATGGCGCTTGGCAGCGAACCCGCACGGGGACTGCGGGGTCCGAGCGCCGGGCAGGATCGCTTTCACCATACGGCGCAATGGGGCCAACGGCGGCGTCGAAATCGGATCGAGAAGCCGGTCGAGGCGGGATTCGTTGTCCGTCGCCACCAGGATATAACCGCCCGGCTTTAAGACCCGCTGCATTTCAGAGATCGCCACCGCTTCCGAGTAGAGCCACGGAAGCACGCCGAGCGCCGTCACGACATCGAAGCATCCGTCGGAAAACGGCAACGCGTGAGCGTCACCGGCTGCAACGGTAAGCCGCGCGGCGACTTCGCTGCAGGCCGCGCGCCGCCGAGCGATTTCGATCATCGCCGGCGCGGTATCGATCGCATCGACCGCGTAGCCCGCAGTAGCCAGCGCCGCCGCCAGCACCCCGGCTCCGCAGCCCACGTCGAGGACCCGCGCAGACGCCGGAAGACCGACCGCGGCGATCCAGCGCAGCGCGACGTCCCGGCGCTGCTGATAAGTCAGCGGCCTGAGCCGTTGACTGTGGTAGATCTCCTCCCAATAGGCTGCGGACGACTGGAAGTAGTAATCGACCTCGGCTCGCTGCCGGCCGGATTCGGCGGCGTGGCATTCGCCGGCTTTGGCCGCGGCGCGCTTGGGCGACGGCGGAATCGGCGGACCGATCCGACGTGCGGCATGCCGCACGAGCCTGCTTCCGAAGCGCGCGCACATGCAGAGAAACGGGCGGAGATCGTCGCGCGCGAACCATGCCCCCTCCTGAATTCCCCCGTAAGCCGCGATCCATTCGCGGGCGGTGAGCGCGCGGTCACGGAAGTAGTCTCGGCTGGAGACGAGGTCGGCGTCTTCCAGCAGCCATTTACGGCCGGGACGAATATCGCTCGCCGGCACCGGCTGCCCGGTGAGATCGAGATAGGCGGCGCGGACGACGTCCATTTCCCCGGTCCCGACGAACAATCGGAAAGTCGCGCCCAGCCGGGGATTGGCGTCGAGCAGCTTATAAGAGCCGTCCCGAAAATCATACCGGTAACCGATGTCGAGAATGCCCTTGTAGCCGGTCGCTTTGACGAGCTTCTCCGTCTGATCCCGAACGGTCGGATTCGGTAGGCAGATCCCTAGCGCCGTCATTCCCGTGTAAATCGGGGTCTGATGGATTTTCTTTCCGGTAACGCCGAAGAGACACTCCGAGCGCTCGTTGAAGTATCCGTTGAACATCCATACCGAGTCGTCGCCTCCAGGGATATATTCCTGCAGCATCATCGTGGGATTCGACGGATCTTCCATCGCGTCGTAGTGCGCGAGAAGATCTTCGGGCGTGCGGGCGATCACCATTTTTTTTCCGGTGCGGCGCGCGACGACGATATTGTCGGCGGCCTTCAGCATGACCGGGAAGCACGCCGTTCCGGCGAATTCTAGGACCTCGCTCCGGCTTCGGGGAAAACACGTGGCGGCGGTCGGAATGTCGAATTGCCGCGCCAGAAAATGCATTTTGCGTTTGTTATACAGCGCCTGCACCAGCTGCAGAGGATTATTCGCAAACACGAATGCCGGTTCGAGCTGGCTCTGGTGTTTCGCCACGAAAAGCGCAGTCTCATCGTTTGTGGCCAGCAGCAGCGGCCGGCCCCCGATGTGGCAGGCCGCCGCGAGAAGAAAATCAACCGAGGTGTGGACCGGTCGGATGTCGAGGTCCCAGGCGAACCCGCCGTGACAATAGCGTGAGCGGAGCGCAAGCGCTCCGTCGTCGGCATCGAGGCCGTAAACCCGCACACCCAGCCTGCCCAGGCTGCGCATGACGCCCAGCGCTCCGTGGTGCTCCATCCGGAGGACCAATGCCGGGACCGATGCGTCCATGACGCGTCCGGCCCTGATCAAGTTTCCGCCGGCGGCGCGCCGACGATCTCGGCGCCGGAGATTTGAAAAGCGGAATCCACGTCGTCGAAGTGGTCAAGGATAAAATCGAGGTCATGCAGCTGATGACTTCGGCGCAGGTATCTCACGCTAGGGCTCCGCATGAGAGCGAGCGGGGAGGCGGACGCCCATTGCCGCACGAGAGCCGCGGTTCGTCGATCCGCGGCGACATAGCCCGCGTCGATCAGACCCGCGGCGATCCAGGAGCAGCACATCCGGTCCTCCGGGCGGAAATTCCCCTGCGTAGCGGCTCCGATCATAGTCACAGGCAATCCGCGCTGCGCCAGATGGCGGATCGTCGCCCGGTAATTGCGGAAGCTCGCCACATAGGCGAAGGGAAAGCTGCGGATGGCGTCGATCAACCGCGTTCCGGAAGAGGACAGGAGGACCACTGGTCGCCGGTCGTTCAGCGCCGCCAGCTCGGCCGGACTATTCGACAGCATAAAACCTTCGGGCACGACCCCGCCGATCTCTCCCGCTAGGAGCGCATCGGGCATCGACGCCGCCTGGCGCAGTGCCGCCTGCAGGTCGGCCACCGGATAACAGCGGCGTCCCATCGCCACCGCCGTGACGGCGGTGGTCGTGGCGCGGATCACATCGACGGCGACCAGGGCCTGCGGCGCCGGCAAAGCCTCGACGCCGTTCAAAGAGCATCTAATCGCAACGCTTTGGGGCATACTCCCTCGCGTCCGGCGCGGAGTTGGCTCCCGGCTTTAGTTTCGGCTTGGCGTAGGCATCGGCATGAAGCCCGCGCCGGTAGATCTCGACTCTGAGCAGCTCTTCGAGCCGCACGTTGGAAAGATGGACGTCCGGGCCGAAATGGTCCAGAAGCGCGAACTGGCTGGGCTTGTTCGGCGCTTCGAAGACGACGGTCTTCAAGCCGAACGCTTCGGCGAAATAATCTGCAAAAGCGGCGTGGAGACCGCCTCGATCGTCGAAGAGCCCGATGCCTTGGGCGCTTTCGCGCGCCTCGACGACGAGCTGCAGCGCGCCTGCTTCGAGCCACCGATGGCCCTGGTCGATCCATTCGGTGACCGTTTCCTCGGTGAACGGCCCTGCGTGCTTTTTGCCCAGCTCGAACTGAACGTCCAGGCCGCGACTCGCCGCCAGGCGAACGATTTCCGTCGGGTCCAACTCGAGATCGATAAAGCCCTGGCCGCACTCGATTCTGGTGACGCCGATATCGGCGCAGAGGTCGAGATAGGCCGGCAGCCGGCGTTCGCTGACCGCTATCTCGAACGGTCCGCCGCCGGTCACCGTGGCCACACCGTGCCTTTTCGCGGCGTTCACTTTTCGCCGCGTGCTCTCTTCGCTGGCGATGATCCAGCACGCCATCGAGAGCTTGAGGATCGAGATCAGATGTGCGCTCTGGTCAAGATGGCTTTCGAGCGTCGTCGGGTCGTATCCCGGATCGAACGGGCTGGTGGCCGGCGCGATCTCGGGCACACCGATCGAGCGCAGGTAAGCTTCGGTGTGGGAGGCTTTTCCGGATATGGCCATTCCCGGCTTCCTCCTAACCTCTCCGAGAGTCAGGGCGAACCGGATGAGCGCCTGACTTCCGGAATAATTTCCCGGTGCGGTGTCTTAAGAATACGTTAAACTGTGGTGCTGAGAATGGAGTAAGAATCGGAAAAAATCCTCAACGCGAGCAGAAAAATACCCGATCAGTGTTAACGTAAACGCTAGGTCGCATCTCCCGCGGTTGACATGACGCGGCGGGTAGATAAGAACTAAGATTTGAGCCGATCTCCTCAGCTCGACAACTTTGAAAAATGGAATGACCCAAATCCCCCCAACCAGCGGGCTTCTCCTCGTCGACAAGCCCGAGGGGCCGACATCGGCCCACGTCGTCGCGCGCGTCAAGCGCATTTTAGGAGCCGCTAAAGTCGGCCATCTCGGCACGCTCGACCCCTTCGCTTCCGGACTGCTGCCGCTCGGCATCAACGAGGGCACCAAAGTCGCCGAGATTTTTCTCGCGGCGCAAAAGAGCTATCGCGGTGTCATCGCACTTGGCGTCGAGACCGATACCCAGGATTCCACCGGCAAAGTGATCGCGACGCGCGCCGTTCCGGCGCTCGGCGAAGCCGAGCTCGATAGGCTCCGGCAGGCGTTCACGGGGAATTTGATGCAAACGCCGCCGATGTTTTCGGCACTGAAGAAAGACGGCGTCCGGCTTTACGATCTGGCCCGTAAAGGCGAGACAGTGGAGCGCACGCCGCGGGAGATCAAGATCGAGACCCTGGGTCTCTGGCAGGAACGGGCCGGTGAAATCGGTTTCGAGCTGACCTGTTCCAAAGGCACTTACATCCGGACGCTGGCGGCCGATATGGGAACGTTTCTCGGCCCCGGCGCTCATCTCAAAAGCCTGCGCCGCCTTTCCTGCGGCCTGCTGAACATCGAGCAGGCGATCCGGCTCGACGACATCGAGGCGGCGCAGTCTCGAGGCGAAGTGCCGCTCCTGTCGCTCAATCGCGCCCTTGCGCATGTCCGCGCGATTCCTCTGGATACGCGGACGCTCGCTTCTCTCCGATTAGGCCGGCAGGAGGTGTTAGGCGCAATCGGTGGGCCGAAAGCGGACGAAAAAATGGTTCGGCTGCTGACGCCGGAAGGGAATCTCGCCGCCCTCGCGCGCTGGGAGGAGATCGTCAGGCGCTGGCGGCTCTTTCGCACCTTCGCTGCCGGATGACTAATGCCGTCCACGATCTGGGTCAACGTCAAACCTAACGCGAGACAGGAAAGCATCGAGAAAATCTCCGCGAGCGAGTATACCGTCCGGGTCCGCGCGCCCGCGCGTGAAGGTCAGGCCAATGAAGCGGTGATCGCGTTGCTGGCCGAGCGCTTCTCACGGCCTAAATCGTCTGTTCGAATCGTGCGGGGCGAGAAAAGCAAACGAAAGCTGGTGCAAATCTTATAGAAGTCGATGTCGGCCGAGGCAAAAATAAAATTGTAGCTCTGGTGTCTTTATGCTAAGACTTTTTTGAGCCCCATGGAGCACTCCCGTTTCGTTCACCTGCACTGCCACACCCAGTACAGCCTGCTAGACGGCGCCAATAAAGTCGAGGAACTGGTCGAGCGGGTCAAAGCGCTCAAGCAGCCGGCCCTGGCGATGACCGACCACGGCAATATGTTCGGCGCGATCGAGTTTTATCTCGAGACCTCCAAACGCGGTATCAAGCCGATCATCGGCTGCGAGATCTATGTCGCGCCGGCGAGCCGCTTCGAGCGCAAAGGGGTGGATAAAGGCAACAAGGAATACAACAACCACCTGATTTTGCTCGCGATGAATCTCGAGGGGTATAAAAACCTCTGCAAGCTCGTCACGGTCGGCTTCATGGAGGGATTTTACTATAAGCCGCGTATCGACAAGGAAATCCTCGAACAGCACAACCGCGGATTGATCGCGCTGAGCGCCTGTCTCCAGGGCGAGGTCTCGTGCGCGCTTACGGCGGGCAACGCCGAGAAGGCGAAAGAGGCGGCGGAGAGCTACGCGCGGATCTTCGGCGACCGTTACTATCTCGAAATCCAGGACAACAAGCTGCCGGAGCAGGAGAAGGTCAACCGCCTGATCGTCGAGCTGGGAAAAAATCTATCGCTGCCGGTCGTCGCGACCAACGATTGCCATTATGGCGAGCGCGACGATGCCGCGGCGCACGACGTGCTGCTCTGCGTCCAGACCGGGAAGACGGTTATGGACGAGAACCGGCTCAAGATGCACACCGACGAGCTGTTCGTGAAATCCGCCGAGCTGATGCAAAAGGGCTTCGACTACTGCCCCGGCGCGGTCGAACGGACGGTCGAGATCGCCGATCGGTGCAATTTGGAGCTCCAGTTCGGCCATTATCACTTCCCGCAGTTCGCCGCGCCTAAAGAGGTCAGCCTCGACGACTATCTCGACGAGCTGACCCGTAAAGGTTTGGAAGAGCGCCTCGAAAGCGTCAAAACTTCCCGGCCCGAGGAATACGACCGCAACTTGAAGATCTACCAGGAGCGGCTCGATTTCGAGCTCGGCGTCATTAAGGGAATGCAGTTCTCGGGCTATTTCCTGATCGTGGCGGATTTTATCAATTATGCCAAAGACAACGGCATTCCCGTCGGCCCGGGCCGCGGCTCCGCCGCCGGCAGTTTGGTCGCCTACGCCCTAAAGATCACCGACCTCGACCCCATTCGTCACGGCTTGCTGTTCGAGCGCTTTTTAAACCCCGAGCGCAAGTCGATGCCTGATATCGACGTCGATTTCTGCATCCGCGGGCGCGACCAGGTCATCCGCTACGTCAAGGAAAAATACGGCGCCGATAAGGTGGCGCAGATCGCGACCTTCGGGACGCTGAAGGCGAAGGCGGCGATCAAGGACGTGGGACGGGCGCTGGGCTTCTCCTTCGCCGAGACCGACGCCATCGCCAAGCTGATCCCCGCCCCGAAACAGGGCTTCGATTACTCGCTTGCCGAATCGATCAAGATGGAGCCCCGTCTGGCGGCGTTGATAAAGACCGATACGCGCGTGAAAAACCTGATCGACCATGCGATGCGGCTGGAAGGCCTGACGCGCCACTCCTCGACGCACGCCGCGGGCGTGGTGCTGTCCAATCTGCCGCTGGTCGAGTATCTCCCGCTCTACGTCGATAAAGAAGGCGGCATCGTCACGCAATTCGACATGTCGAGCGTGGAGAAAATCGGCCTGATCAAGTTCGACTTTCTGGGCCTCAAGACGCTGACGTTGCTCCACGATTGCGTTAAGCTGATCGAGAAGAGCAAAGGCGTGACCCTCGATCTCAACAACCTGCCGCTCGACGATAAGAAAACGTACAAGCTTCTATGTTCCGGCAATACCACAGGACTGTTCCAGCTGGAGAGCACGGGCATCCGCGAGATGACGGTGAAGATCCGCCCCAACTGCTTCGAAGATCTCGTCGCGATCCTGGCGCTTTTCCGTCCCGGACCGCTCGACAGCGGCATGGCCGAGCAGTACATCCAGCGCAAGCACGGCCGCGAGCAGATCAAGTATCTGCACCCGCGGCTGGAGGCCACGCTCAAAGATACCCATGGCGTCATCGTCTATCAGGAACAGGTCATGCAGATCGCGCGCGTCCTCGCCGGCTACAGCATGGGCGAGGCCGACATCCTCCGGCGCGCGATGGGGAAAAAAGACCCCGAGGAGATGGCGAAGCAGCGGGAGCGCTTCGTCGAGGGCGCGGTCAAGAACAAGATCGACGCCGACAAAGCCGGCGAAATTTTCGACCAGATGGAAACCTTCGCCCGCTACGGCTTCAACAAGTCCC
>Ga0075425_100005851_pt1 | contig 12823 bp, 12 predicted proteins | sample SoiMethybrSBSTD4_FD_75300 | JGI IMG/M metagenome (GOLD analysis project Ga0075425, IMG submission 75300) | Bulk soil microbial communities from a Populus tree surrounding site in Tennessee, USA - Soil MetaG P. TD hybrid SBSTD4 | ecosystem: Environmental > Terrestrial > Soil > Tree plantation...
GCGTTGCCCTGGCGTGAGATCTCGAGCCATTTTCGCAATCGCACATCTGTTGATTTCGATTACTTCATCCGGCTCATCGGTATTCGCGCGGCCGCCTCGGCGTCGCTCGCGCTCTTGCAAGAAGACGATGCGCTTCGCCTTTACTCCTACTGCGATGGCGTCAACCGCTACATTGAGAAGTGTGGCAAGCGCTTGCCCTGGGAATTTCGCTTGCTGCGGTACGAGCCGGAGCCCTGGCGACCCGAAGATACATTGACGATCGGCAAAGGTTTCGCCTTTCTGCTTTCCACAGCGCTCTACACTCGCCTTAATTTCATTGCCGTCGCGGCAAGACTTGCCGATGAACCCGCCAAGCTTCGGAGCTTGTTTCCAAGCTATCCTGATGATGCTCCCGTGAGCGCCCGTGCGGCGTGGGACGCGACTCGCGAAATGTGGCAATTTTGCGGCGGGGTTTTGGCAGAGACGGAGTGGCATCCCGCAGGGAGCGGTAGCAACTGCTGGGCGATTGCACCGGCGCGGTCGGAGAACCGTGCCGCCATTCTCTGCAATGACCCGCACCTCCGGTTGGCTCTTCCTTCGGTCTGGTACCTGGCGCATTTAAGGGCTGAGCCCAACTCGCCGCGGCCAAACGCATACGAGGCTTGGGGTGCCTCGATCCCCGGCGTGCCGTTTATACAAGTCGGCCATAATCTACACGTCGCGTGGGGAATCACTGCGGCGCTCTGCGATGATGCCGAGATCTATCGCGAAAAGGTGCACCGTATCGAGCCGGATCTTTATCTTGCCGGAGAGCGCTGGGAAAAATTTCAAACTCGCAAAGAGCGCATCGCGGTCCGCGGTAAGTCTGCCGTTGAAAAAATCATCCGCTTTACACGCCATGGCCCGGCGATCAGCGATTTTGCCGACCTGCCGAGCGGGAAAGAAGTTCTGACCGCGCGCTGGAGCGCTCAAGAGCCGAGTCAGGAACTGCACAGTATGTACGGCATCAATCGCGCACAAACCTGGAGCGAGTTTCTCGATAGTTTGCGCTACCACACGGCGCCGAGTTTGAACTTCATTTATGCCGATCGCGGAGGTAACATTGGCTACGCTCTCGCCGGCAAGATTCCGCGCCGTCGTGGCGTAGCTTCTCTGCTCCCTGTCTGCGGTTGGAACGACGATAACGACTGGCTGGGTTATATCGCTTTCGAAGAGCTTCCGCATGTCTACAATCCACCGGAGGGAGTAGTCGCGAACGCCAACAATCGCATCACCGATCGTTTTTATCCGTACTATCTTTCGCAATTTTTCGAGCCGCCTCACCGCATTCGCCGGATCGAGCAGCTACTGGATGCGCGCTCCAAGTTCACGTTTGACCAGTCCGCCGACGACCAGTTCGACTGTTTGTCGCTTCACGCCGTTGAACTGATCGCTGAACTTGCCGGCGAATTGTCGCGCATTTCCGCCGAAGAACGCATGATTAAGGCCGCCGCGCAGCGACTCCTCGCCTGGGACGGTCGCTGTGATGCCGGTAACATCGACGGCTCGATTTTTCATTTGTTTCATTACCGCCTGTTGCGAAATCTTCTGCTGCCGACGCTCGGCGAAGAACTTTGTTGTGCCTATACTGAAATTTTAAACCAGTGCATCGTTCCCACTGATCGAATTTTGGCCGATCCGAGCTCGATCTGGTTTTCGCGCCAGTCGCGTGACGCACTGGTTCTGACTGCGCTGCGAGAAGCCTGTGATGAGCTTCAGGAAAAATTCGGCAGCGACATCGAAGCATGGCAGTGGGGAAAAATTCATCAGCTCCACATGACGCACGGGTTTGGTCGCAAACGCGTTTTTAAACACCCACTGGGAATCGGACCGCTTCCAACACCTGGCGATGGCATGACGATTAATCTTGGTTTTTATCGTCATTCGAATCCGTTCACTCAGACGGTCGGCTCGTCCTTGCGATTCGTCGCAGTGCTCGGCGAGACGATCAGATCTGAAATGGTGTTGCCGTCAGGCCAGTCCGGTCATCCGTCGACGGTTCACTATAGCGATCAAACAGGTTTATGGATCAAAAACAAACGGCTTTCGCTCACCGATAGATCATCACAGACCCGCTTGCTCCTCAAACCTGTTTCGGCCAATATTGTGCCGATGGCCGCTCGAGGATAATTCAAAGAGCGTCATATCAGTTATGTCCATAAAGCTGCTCATTGCCGATGACGAAAGGCTCTTCCGCCAGAGCCTAAAAATTCTCCTGGAAACCGGGACGGACATTCGAGTCGTCGCGGATGCCGCCGACGGCCAGGAAGCGGTAGCCGGAGCAAGAGAGAATTTGCCCGATTTGGCGCTGCTCGATGTCGATATGCCGAGGATGAACGGTATTAAAGCAGCTCGGCTGATCAGCGCCGTTTCGCCCCGAACCAAAATTCTCATGCTCTCGGTCCATCACGAGGATGATAAAATCGCCGCCGCCATTCGAGCCGGAGCGATTGGCTATATTTTAAAAGATACAGACCGCACGGACTTTATCGAAATCATTCGCAGGACTCACGCAGGAAAGATCGCATCCTCTCCGTATCTCGCGCAACTCGCTTTGGAACAGCCCTCCAGCCGCGCGTCGAGTTCCAATCAACAACGGGTTGTTCGCTTTGCCGAGCGGTTCGGTTTGACTGAAGTAGAAGTTAAAATCCTGCGCCTTATGACCGAAGGCCTAAGCAATGAGGAAATTAGTGATTGTACATGCCTTGCGCGCGAAACTATCAAAGGCCATTTGAAAGCTGTTTTCCGCAAGCTCGATGTCAAAAACCGCACCGAGGCCGCTGTTCTGGCGGTTCGTGAAGGGCTGGAGTGACCCGTTTGGGGTATTTACATCGCTCCCCTTTGAGGTATTGACACAGCCCCGCCCCGTACGAGATAAAGCTTTACCTCGTCTAGAATATTTTTTCCGCGCTTTCGTCAAAAGGAAAGAACATGAAGCAAAGCACAACATCACGTTTATTGGTTTTGCTGCTAGTGTTTTTGGTTCTCGCGCTGCCTCGTTTGGTTCTCGCGCTTCAGGTGGGCGACAAAGCTCCAGATTTTGAGCTCGACAGCACGAAAGGGGGCAAGCTCCAGCTCAGCAGTCTCAAGGGCAAAAACGTTCTGATAAATTTTTACGTTCTCGATTTCAGCCCAACCTGAATCAAGGATCTCCAGGCGTCCGGTTCGGACAACTATTCGCAATTCCAGGCCGAAAATACTGAAGTTTTGGGGATCAGCGGGAACGCACCTTTTTCTCAGAAAGCTTTCGCCGATTTCGCCAAGATCAATTACCCGTTGTTGAGCGACCGTGACGGTAAGGCAATGCAGGCATACGGCGTTTACGATGAGCCGCGGCGGATCGCGAAGCGGGCGTATGTGATTATCGACAAACAAGGCGTGGTTCGCTATCTCAATATTCGGCCCAGCAATTCGGAAAAAGACCTGTTGTCAACCGAAGAATTGCTCAACGAAGTCAAAAAGGTAAACAAAGGCGGTTAGTCCACAAATTCACAATTGAAAGGAGAACTGATGAATCTACAGAAATTTTTAACGGGCGCGATCTTCGGTGCACTGACACTGGCGGTTTCCACCCAAGTTTTTGCACAGGCCGACGTGATCGAGAAGCGCCAGGCAGCGATGAAAAGCAACAATGCTAACGCTAAGGCGATCAAGGCAGCTATCGAAACGAAGGATTACGCCACTGTGGAGACGAAGGCGAAAGACATCATGGGTACAGCCGATAAAATCCCCAGCCTATTTCCGAAAGGCAGCACCGCGGGCAAGACCAAAGCCAAACCCGAAATCTGGGAAAAATTCGATGACTTCGCGAAAAACGCGAAAAACTTAAACAAGGCCGCGGGCGAATTGGCGAGCGCCGCGAAAGCCGGGAATGACGCGGACATCAATGTAAAGGTGAAAGCGCTGGGCGAGGTCTGCACCTCGTGTCACAAGGAGTTCCGAGCCGACAAATACTCGGAATAACGATTTCGACTCATTCTTATCCCCCGCACAAGGAAGCCCCGGTCGTTCGACTGGGGCTTTCTTGTTTCTATCCTCGGCGTCCGATACTATTCGCTCCAGGAGCAAAGAATGAGGAAGATGTGGTTCGCGATCATCGGCGCACTGTTGTTTTTCGCTTTAGCAGCGGGCTCTGACGCGCAGACAACCCGTCTCAATGTCGGTTACAGCGCCGCCAGTGCCGATCAGTTGCCGGCGTGGGTTGCGAAAGATACAGGACTGTTTGCCAAAAACGGTCTCGATGTTCAGCTGATATTTTTCACCGGCGGCACTACGGCGATTCTCGCTCTCGTTTCTGGAGATGTCCCGATCACCCAAGTTTCCGGTCCGGCTTTGATCAATAGCGCGTTTGCCGGTTCTGATGGGGTATTTGTCGCGGCCGGAATCACATCGCTCAATTACGTCCTCATGGGCAAGCCCGGGATCAGGAGCGCTGAGCAACTCAAAGGCGGTACGGTAGCGATCAGCCGATTTGGTTCCGCCACGGATACCATTGCTCGATTTGCACTAAGAAAAATCGGTTTGAATCCCGGCAAGGACGTTACTCTAGTGCAGGTCGGAAGCGGTCCCGAGCGGCTGAGCGCGGCGCTGACGGGGCGAGTCACCGCATCGGTCATCAATCCGCCCTCGAGCTTCATTGCCGAAAAGAAAGGTTTGGCGATTGTTGCCGACGTAGCCAAAATGGGCTTGGTTTTCCAACACACCGGCGCAGCCACAACCCGGAAATATATCAAAGAACACCCCGACGTCGTACGCCGCTATGTGCGAGCGCACGTCGAGGCGGTGCACAAGATGTGGACCGATAAAGAGGCTACGATTAAGGCCCTCAGTCACTATATGGGCAGCGGTCTCGACCGGGAGACATTGGAGAAAAGCTACGAGAACGTAATGACGGAAGCGATGTACCCGAAGAAGCAGTACCCCAGCCTCGAAGGACTGAAAACCGTTCTCGATGATATCGCCGAGCGAGACCCCAGAGCCAAGAGCGCCAAACCCGAGCAATTCGTCGATATGACCTTTATTCGGGAGCTTGATCAAAGCGGTTTCATCGACGGACTTTACAAAAAGAAATAACGCTTCGCTCATCCCCTCGCTTCATGTTGAGCTCGCAACGAGGCGACGCCGCGGCCGCCGACATTGAGCGGTGGGCCAGCGCAATCGCCAAGCCCATCGATTCAGAGATCGGCATCACGGTCGCGTTCGATGCCGATTCCAACACCTTCATTCTACGGCTGATCAAATCGTCCAGGGTTTTGATTTTTCGGTTTTCCGAAGCACAAGTCCACACCGACGGGCGGGAGGCGGAATGCGAGCGCACGTTAAATCGAAAAATCAAGGATTTGTGGAATCTACTTTAGCAGCCGAAAATGGCTAGCCGTCCAGCAGTCGCGCAGCATCTTTCGCGAAATAGGAAAGAATCATGTCCGCGCCCGCGCGGCGGATCGCAAACAAGACCTCCATCATGATCCGGCTCTCTTCGATCCAGCCGTTCTGCCCCGCCGCCTTGATCATCGAATATTCGCCGCTCACATTGTAGGCGGCCAGCGGGTAACCGAACTTTTGTTTGACCCGGTAGATGATGTCAAGGTATGCCAGCGCCGGCTTGACCATGACGATATCCGCCCCCTCGCGAATATCGAGATCCACTTCGCGCAATGCTTCCTCGGCATTGGCCGGATCCATTTGATAAGAGCGGCGATCGCCGAATTGCGGTGTTGACTCAGCAGCCTCCCTGAACGGACCATAAAAGCCCGAAGCATATTTCGCCGCATAGGCCATGATGGGGGTGTGCTGAAAATTATTATCGTCGAGTGTTTTACGAATGGCGCCGACCCGTCCGTCCATCATATCTGAGGGCGCAACGATATCGGCGCCCGCTTGCGCATGGGACAAGGCCTCCTTGGCCAGTAATTCCAACGTGCTGTCATTATCCACATCACCGTTTTTCACTACGCCGCAATGACCGTGGTCGGTGTACTCGCAAAGGCAAACGTCCGTGATCACGAGCAGCTCGGGAACTTTTTCTTTGATCGCGTAAATTGCCTGCTGCACAATCCCGTCCGCAGCATAGGCTTCGCTGCCCAAAGCGTCCTTCTGTTTTGGAATACCGAATAGAATGACCGCCGAGATGCCCAGCGAATTGACCTCCTGTGCTTCGCGAATCGCTCGATCGACGCTCAACTGAGCCACGCCCGGCATCGACGAAATCGGCTCGGCGTTATCTCTGCCGGGTCCGATAAACAGCGGATAGATGAAATTTTTGGGGTCGAGCGCCGTTTCTCTGATCAGAGATCTGAATCTTTCGTTGCGACGTAGCCTTCTCGGCCGGTAGATTGGGAAGTTCATACGATGCTCCGACCTGATACAACTCAGAACTTGTCGTGCCGGCGAATGCCGGCATCCAGGTTGGTAATCGATTGATTTCGAAAAGCCTGGATTCCGGCCTGCGCCGGAATGACGAGCTATAATTTAATGCATCAGTAAATTCAAAAACCCACAGTTAACCAGTCTTTACTGGGCAATGTTCAATCTACCCCTCTGAAGTTGGCCTGAAAGTGCGTCACAATGGCCCGCAACATGTCTGTGACCGTAAACTGATCCGCTACGATATCGGCGCGGCCGCCCAGCTCCTCGATTGTCGCCGCAGTGATCGGGCCGATGCACGCAATCGTGCTTCCACTGGCAATTTCGCCAAGATTTCTGCCGCCGAAAAGCCGGACAAAATTCCTCACGGTGCTCGAGCTTGTGAAGGTAATGACATCGATTTTGCGTTCGCTGAGCAAGACCGCGAGTGGACGGACATCAATGCACGGCATCTCGGTGCGATACGCCACAATCACATCAACCACCGCGCCCCATTTTCGTAAAGTAGCAGGCAAGATTTCGCGTGCTTCGGCCGCTCGGGGGATCAGTACTCGTTTCTCGTGGATTTCTTCAGGTGAGAGCGCATCCAAAATCCCTTCGGCCTGGTAGCGTTCGGGGACGAGAGCAGCGTGGATCCGTGCGCGTTCCAGTTGTTTTGCAGTTTCGGCGCCGATTGCACCGACTTTGTGCGCGCTCAGAGCTGCAAAGCCTTTTCCTTTGAGCTGCAGACGGTTCAGAAATGGTTCGACACTATTGACGCTCGTAAATATCACCCAATCGTAAGTATCGAGCTTGTCAATGGCGGCATCGAACTCGACAAAGCTTTCCGGCGGACAAATTTCAATCGTCGGAAACTCGGTGACCGCACCGCCGAGCTCCTCAATTGAACGGGCCAACGCTTCGGCCTGTCTGCGCGCTCGGGTAATGACAACTCGCTTGCCGGCAAGCGGCATATTCAAGGAAGCGGTTTGCGTGGCTCGTTCTTGACCGTTCGGATCCTTCATAGTCTGACCGCTGCCAGCAGTTTATCCGCCCCTTCCCCGATCAGCCGGTCAGCGAGGCTTTGCCCCAGTTCCACCGCCTCACTCATACGACCGACGATCTCGCCGCGGCAGATTTTTTTTCCCTCTAAACTGGCGACCACAGCAGTGATACTGAGCTCCGTGCCAAGAACGCGTGCGCGGGCGCCGATCGGCACATGGCAGCCGCTGCCGAGGCAGTCGGCAAACGCACGCTCCGCAGCCACTTCCGTAAATGTCTGCGCATCGTGCAGGAATGCCAAGCGCTCGCGCAGGTCCGTTTGATCGCGTCCTTCGATACCGAGCGCGCCTTGCGCCACCGCGCTGACACATACTTGGTCTGGCAGGAATTCGGTGATGTAATGCTCGCACCCAAGGCGCCGCAGTCCGGCAGCCGCCAGAACCAGCGCATCAAAGTCACCCCTGTCGAGCTTTTTTAGCCGCGTATCGATGTTGCCCCGCACTGGCGCGATCTTCAAATCAGGCCGGTACGCGAGCAACTGCGATCTCCGTCGCAAGCTCCCCGTCCCGATAGTGGCATTTCGCCCCAAGTCCGCAAGGTTAGCGTGGCTTCGGCTGATCAACACGTCACGGGCGTCTTCTCTCTTTGGCACAGCGACGAGCGCCAGACCGGCCGGCAATTGGGTCGGTAAATCCTTGAGCGAATGAACCGCCAGGTCAATTTCCCCGCCGCTCAAAGCTTCTTCGATTTCTTTGGTGAAAATTCCCTTGCCGCCAATTTCTTTGATGGGCGCATCGAGAAAGCGGTCGCCGCTGGTCCTGATCGTGCGAAGCTCGACCTGAATCTCCGGAACGTGCTCTTCGATCTGCCGTTTCACCCAGCGTGCTTGCGCCAAGGCCAGCGCGCTGCCGCGGGTACCGATCCGGAGTCGGCTCACGGCTTCTCCAGATTAAATAGTTTTCTCAAGGCGGCGACATAGAGCGTTGCGTCTTCGTCTTCATTGGCCGAGTTTCTTTTGAGCTGAGAGATAGGTCCGTGCAGCATCTTGTTGACCATTGCCGCGGTCATTTCCTGCACGGCGTCACGTTGTTCTGCGGAAAGATCCTTGAGATTTCCGCCCAGTGATTTTTCGATCTCGCGTTGGCGAATCTCTTCGAACCGCTGCCGCAGCGCCGTAATGGTCGGCACCTGCTCGAGCGATGCCAACCAGCGAAGAAAACTCTCCACTTCTTCACGCACGATTTCCTCGGCCTTTTCGGCCTCGCTGGCGCGTTCCTGCAAATTTTCATCGGCAACGCTTTTGAGGTCATCGATATTGTACAAATAGACGTTGTCCAGGTCGTTGATCAGCGGATCGAAATTGCGCCGATCGCCGATATCGAGAAAGAACATGGTTTTTTGTTTTCGTTCGCGCAAAACCTTTTCCACCGTCGCGGCATCGATTAAGACCTCGGGCGCGCCCGCGCAACCGATCACGAGATCGCACATCGCCAGGTACCGAACAAAGTCCTCGAAGCGGATCGGATTACCCTGGATGTTTTCTGCCACGGCGAGCGCTCGCTCGAAGGTGCGGTTGGTTACCATGAGGGTTTGAACGCCGACACTCTGCAGATGGCGCGCCATGAGATCACCCATCTTTCCGGCGCCGATCAGCATCACGGTTTTATCGTCGAACCGGTCGAAGATCCGTTTGGCCAAGTCCACCGCCACGGAACTGACCGATACCGCACCGCTGCCGATCCCGGTTTCACTGCGCACCCGCTTCGCCACTGAAAAAGAGCGATGGAACAGTCGATGCAACACGGCGCCGACCGTGCCCACTCTTTGCGCGGCATCATAGTGCTGTTTCAGCTGTCCGAGAATCTGCGGCTCGCCGATGACCATGGAATCCAGGCTCGCCGCTACCCGGAACAAATGGCGCACGGCATCACCGGCGCGATATTTATAGATATGCTCATCCAGCGGGGCGGCATGGCGCTGGGCCTTTTGCGCCGCGAGAAACGACGCAATTTCGCTCAAAGCCGAGTTCTCATCAGAAGCAGCCGCAATGACCTCGACGCGATTGCAGGTCGACAGAATAACGCCTTCAAGAATGGATGGACAGCCGTGTAGGCGGCCCAGCGCTTCGGCCACATAGGAGTTTTCAAACGCCACGCTTTCGCGCAGGTCGATGGGCGCGGTCCGATGGTTCAATCCAACGATGACGATCTGTCTTTGCACGATCATTCGAACCGGCCGGCATGCCGGCTCGGGAAAATGGCATCTCCCCACAGAAAATAACCAAGCACGACGCAAAAACCGACCATGGTGAGCAGCGCCGCCTTTTTACCCCTGAGCCCGGCGGTAATCCGGCCGTGCAGAAGCGCGCCGTAAAGCAGCCACACAATCGCAGACGAAATCTGCCGCGGGTCCCATGACCAATAGTCGCCCCAATGGATACCCGCCCAAAGGCTTCCCGTGAGAATTCCCAGAGTCATCAAAGGAAAACCCCACATCAGAAGCTTGTAGTTGAGCCGGTCCAATGACTCCAGAGGCGGAAATCGCCTCATCACCAGCGTCAGTTTCTTGTGCTTGAGGTGGCGCTCTTGGAGCAGATAAATCAAGCTCACACCGAAAGCCAGAGCAAAAACCGCGTTGCCCAGAAACGCCAGAGTGACGTGCAATGGCAGCCAGAACGTTTGAAATCCAGGCGGCACTTCGGTCGCGCCGCGATTGACGGCAAAGGCGGCAAAAGTCATGAGAAACGCCAAAGGAGCGATAATACCGCCCAGCACGGTGAGACGGTACTTCAAGTGAATTAGCAAATATATGCCGACCATGAGCCAGCTGTTAAAAAGCAGCGCATCGCCCATAAGCGCGACAGCAGCAAAGCCTTGCCCGGCAAAAAGTCGGCTGAGCGCGACGGAATGCACTGCAAATCCGGCGAGCAAGAGCGCGGCTGGCAAGCGACTCGCCACGTTGCCGCGAAACAGATGAAGAAACAAGCTCGCTGCCGCGATCAAATACGCCGCAGCGGTCAACTCGATAAGAAGCGCGTTCATCGGCAGGGTCATTATAAGCTAACCCTACCCGCCTTCAAGTCAGACGAAGACACCGTTCGAGCGAGAAGTAGCCGAGTTTGGAGATGTTTGTACGATGGATCGGAATGAAAACTACTGCGCAGCCAATTTCATCGATGCGCTTGACGCACGGGTTATAGAGGCTTTTCGCGGCTTGCTGCTTTTCCGTGCCGCCGCGATCGCGCGGTTTGGCCGGTCTGAATTCCTGCTCATCGATTTTGTTCGTGCTTTTGGAGCTGTCGTCGCAACTCGGCGTTCAGCGGCGACAAAATCGTCGACCTTCTCCGGCGGTAGTTTGATTGGATAGCCGGCCGGAACCAGGGTGGCAGACGAGTCCAGCGCGGGATTCCACTCGAAAAAATCGCTTGGCGAAATAGCCGCGGGCTTCAACACCGAACGGAGCGGTATTTGGCGCGTGGTTGCCACCTCGCGCAGAGTGATCGGAGAGTGGCTCCGCAGGAACGGAAAATGGATATCTTTGTTGGCCGCCAGTTCTACGACCGCAAGGAACTCGGCGTAGAAGTTCTTCGATGCGAAACCGAATGTCGGCGACTGATACTCGCGAATCAGGTCGACGATATTGTCCGATTCGACCGCTTTGATGCCGCGAAATATTCCATCGGTCCCGTGGTTGTACGCGGTGATGGCCAGAGGCCAGGTTCCCAACAGTCGGTAGTTTTCCTTAAGCAAGCGTGCGGCCGCTTTGGTCGATTCAAAAGGATCCCTGCGCTCGTCGATATTGCTGTCGATGCGCAAAAATTTCTTGCCGGTTTCCGGCATGAACTGCCACATGCCGAGGGCGCCCACCCCGGAGCGCGCCCGTATATTGAATGAGGATTCCACCAGCGGCAAATACGCCAATTCTACCGGCAAACCTTCGGCGCGGAAGATTTTTTTCATCTCGGAAATGTAGCGCCCCGCGATTCTGAGCCCTTCAGTAAAGTGTTCTTTGGCACCGCGCTGGCTCCGAATCCGGCCTTCGTCATCGGCGAGACCGTACTCCGCGATGGCACGAGTGCGCTCTCTGTCGAGCAGGGCGCGCCCTTCTTCGTTGTCAGCGGCGCGTACCACACTGTAGATCGTGCCGGGATCGAGGGGATCAAACAGAACAACTTCACTGGTACTGTATTGTGCGAAGATCTGTTTCCAAAAATTCACCGATGCTTCTAAACCGTCCGGCACGGGAAACGACGGTTGCTCTGCCCGAAGCGGGCTCGCGAGTCCAACAGCATTCACTAGGATCAAAAGCCAAAGCGTATGGATGAGAAGCATGAATACACCCAAGCCAAAAAAATTTGCCTGATCATAACAAACAGGCTATTTTCAGTCAAAATTTTTCGCCGAGAATATTTTGCCGCGTTCGAAATATTTTTTGTCTATCGGTCTTGTCTTGACGTTTTCACTTGCGGCTTGCCGGCCAACCCGCAGCGATCATCCACCGGATTATTTGGTAGCCGCGATCGAAAGCTATCCGCTTCAGCTCGACCCGCGCTATGCAACCGATGCGAATGGCGTCCGCATAGGCAACTTGATTTACAATTCTTTGCTCCGTGCTGATCCAGAGTCACGATTACGACCCGAGCTGGCGAAAAGCCTACAGCTACTCGATGACCGCACCTATGCAATCGACTTACGCGAGGATATCAAATTCCACGACGGCCAGCCGCTGACGGCCGCCGATGTAAAATTTACCTACGAATCGATCTTGGATCCCAACAACCGCTCGCCCAAACGCGGCAATCTAAAGCTCCTTCGCGCCATCGAACAGACCGGCCCTTACCAGCTCCGTTTTCATCTCTTTACGCCCCATTCTCCTTTCATCGAGCAGCTCACGCTTGGGATCGTACCCGCAGATTCGCCCGCAAATCCTGCCGTGCCGACGCAAGCCCCACCAGGGTCCGGTCCGTTTGTGTTGCAAGCGGCAGAACCTGGCGAACAGATCACGCTCAGAAGAAATCCGCATTATTGGGAACGAGAGCCGCCCCTTGCCGGGATCGTCTTCAGAATTATTCCCGATGCCCTCGTGCGGATATTGGAATTCAAAAAGGGCAACATCGATCTGATGCAGAACGATATCGAGCCTGACATGCTGCCATGGCTCGAAAAAAACACCGGCGCGGATATCGGCGCCTATCCCGGCACAACGTTTCAATACATCGGCATCAATCTGACCCACCCGATTCTAAAAAACGTGAAAGTCCGCCGGGCATTGGCGTACGCCATCGATCGTGATGCTTTAGTTCGGCACATTTTGAAAGGGACCGGAACAGTTGCCGGAGGCGTGCTTTCGCCTTTCAATTGGGCGTACGAAGACAATGTCGAGCATTGGCCTTACAATCCCGAGCGCGCCAAACAACTCCTCGACGAAGCCGGTTTTCCTGATCCCGATGGAGACGGACCGT
>Ga0075425_100005852_pt1 | contig 12823 bp, 18 predicted proteins | sample SoiMethybrSBSTD4_FD_75300 | JGI IMG/M metagenome (GOLD analysis project Ga0075425, IMG submission 75300) | Bulk soil microbial communities from a Populus tree surrounding site in Tennessee, USA - Soil MetaG P. TD hybrid SBSTD4 | ecosystem: Environmental > Terrestrial > Soil > Tree plantation...
GGTTTGCGATAAGGATACTTGTCGGCTCCGAGATACTTCTTTGCCATCTTGTCGATGTGCTGGTCTGCGCCGTGCTCGGTGATCTCGACTATGCGCCCGCGAATTTCGAGATAGCGGTACGGATTCTCCGGATCGATGATTGCAAGCGCCACGCGCGGATCGCGCCGCATGTTCTTGTCTTTTTGCCGGCCCTTGGCGGTGTTCACGATGACCAGGTCGCCTTCAATATCGCACCAAACGGGCGTCACCTGCGGAGAGCCGTCGGGCATGAGAGTACTTAGGCTGGCGAAGGCGCGTTTAGAAAACAAATCTCGGAATTTGTCCGGGATGGCTTGCGACATGAGTTCCTCCTTGCTGGATCCCGACGCGCTGACATTATAGATGGATACGTAGGTTTTCTGGTTTGTCGGCCTCGAACCAACGGTACAGCCTAAAACTTCGTGACTTCCGTGAAATTGAAGTCTCGCACCTTCATCGCCGGGACCACCATGTCGAAGGATTCCTCGCCGCTGGTACGAACCGGCAGGCTCATCGCCTCGACATTCGAGAGTATGTCGATCAGGCTTTGATTGAAACGGAAATTGCGCACGCCACCTACCACTTTGCCGTTTTCGACCAGGAACGTGCCATCTCGTGTCATGCCGGTGAGAATCTTCTCGTAAGGATCGACTTCGCGGATGTACCAGAGCCGTGTGACCAGAATTCCGCGTTCGGTCGACGCAACCATTTCCTCGACTGTCTTGGGGTCGCGTGGCGATTCGAAAACAATGTTCATCGGAGCTTCGCCCATTTCGTTGGGAATGGGAAAGCCGTGGCCGGTCGCTTCGATCGGGCCGACTTTGGACGCGTGCTCCGATTTCTTCATCTTCGCTGATGTAGCGCGCGCATAAACCAACTGCTTGACCACGCCTCTCTCAACCAGTTGAACTTGTTTTCGCTGTACGCCTTCGCCATCGAATGGTGAGCCGGATTGGAGGGAGTGCGCTACGTCATCCCAGATCGAGATGTTCTCTCCAAAGAGCTTGGTGCCGATGCGATTGCTTAGAAACGACCGCTGATCAAGAATCGCCAGTCCGCCGAAATCGTAGAAAGCGAAGCCAACGGTGTCCAGCACCGCTGCAGGCTCGAGAATAACCGTGTACTTTCCCGGCGGAATCTCACGCGGTCCTGCGGAGTCCACAGCTTTTGTCGCAGCGATCTCGGCGAGCCGTTCCGCATCGAGGTTTGCCACGTTTGGCGAGTTCGCCTTCTGCCATCCGGAAGAATCGGACGCGAGCATAGTGATCGAAATTTCAGCGGAAGTTTGCGTGTGCCATTGGCTCAACCCGCGCGAATTGAAAATGCCTTCGACCGACTCTGAGCTGGAGAAAATTCCGGCAGCCGTTAGTCTGTGCTTCTGTGCGATGAAAACAATCTTCCCGACGGATTCGGCGCGCTGGGCTGGGTTAAGCCCAGCTGTCTGCTCGAAGTGACGCGAAGGTGTGGGGCGGACCTGCCCTGAGCGAAGTCGAACGGGGCCCTCAGCCGCCTCCGGCACCGGCAACAAATCCGGATCCGGTTCCTGCACCTTCGCCAACTCTTCGGAGGACTTCACCACATTTCTAAGACTCTCGTCATCGAACTTGTTCGTGGTGGCACGCGCCGTCCTTCCAGCAAAAACCGTTCGCACCGAGGCACCGTAATTCTCCTCGGCCATGTTCTGATGAATGGTGTTGTTGGCAAAACGAGTGAGCGCGGAGCTTCCTCCGTAGAAAAGGCACTCGATCTCGTCGGCGGATGAAAACTTTTTCAGCCGCGAGAAGATCTCAGCAGCTTGGCCGTGATTGAGCATGAAAGAAAAGCACTCAGCACTCAGCATTCAGCCAAGTGCTTGGCGTGCTTTGCGTGGGTCTTTGCGAACTTGCGGTTAAGATCTTTTCACCGCAAAGTTCGCCAAGGCTTCGCAAAGGGCGCAAAGAAAACCTGGCTCAGTGGCTGACTGCTACGTTCCCTTGTACGCACTGCCCACCTTTACTCCCCGAAACCTGGCCGGACTCGCCCCATGCCCCGTCCCCATGACTTGTTGCGGCTGCCCTTTGCCGCAGTTCGGAGTTCCCCACAAGGTCCAGTCGTCGCGCGAGCAAATCGCATCCATGGAGTTCCAGAACCCGGTTGTAAATCCGCTGTAGGAAGGGTTCTTCAACATCCGCACGCGCTTGCCATTCTTGATCTCCCAGCCGATCTCTGTCCCGAACTGAAAGTTGTAACGCTTGTCGTCAATCGACCACGAGCGGTTGGTCTGGAACAAGATGGCGTGGTCGGTCGATGAAATGAGCTGTTCAAAGCTGAGCGGCTTCTCGCCCGGCAGAATGCTGATGTTCGTCATGCGGATGATTGGCAGGCGGTTCCATCCTTCCGCGCGTAGAGTTCCACCCGAGCGATCCAGCCCAATCAGGGCCGCGGTCTCGCGCGAACTTAGATATCCGGTGAACAAGCCATTAGTAATGATCGGCGTGCACTGCGCCGCAACGCCTTCATCATCGAATCCAAATGTTCCCAGTCCCGGGCCGTGCTCCTGGCGAGCGTCGGCGACGATGTTCACCAGCTCGCTGCCGTATTGCAGAGTTCGCAGTTTCTCCAAGGTCAAAAAAGATGTGCCGGCGAAATTCGCCTCCATCCCCAGCACGCGGTCCAGCTCAATCGGATGCCCGACGGACTCGTGTATCTGCAATCCGAGCTGCGAGCTATCGAGAATAACGTCGAACGTTCCTTCCGGACACTGGTCCGCCTTGTGCAGCGCCACCGCTTCTCCTCCAATGCGCCGCGCATTCTCGATCAGCTTCAGTTCGTCGATCAGTTCGTAACCTTTGTTTTGCCATTGCCCGCCAAAGGAATTCGGATACGACCGCTTCTGTAAATCGCTTCCGGCGAACGAGTAGGCAACGAATCCAGCGCCCGTGGTGATCTTTGTCTGATGGATTTCTGCGCCTTCCGATGAAAAGAACCACTGCTCCTCGCGCCGGAAATTCATGTTGGCTTCCGCGAGCGTCACGCCCGGAACCGAGCGCAGCTCGGCGTCAATCTTCATCAACAGAGCCAGGTTTTGTTCAATGGAAACAGAAAAAGGATCAATCCTGTGCGGAGTCGCCCATTCCACTTTGACTGGCTTCTCTGGGACGAGCGTGATATCGCTCTGCTTGACTTGGGCTGATGCTGTGGCAATCTCGACCGCATGGGCAGCGGTCCTTTGAATCGCTTCTCGTCCAAGTTCAGCGGAAGAAGCGAATCCCCACGCGCCATCCACAATCACGCGCACACTCATGCCTTCGGACTGCATGCCCGAAGCGTTGCCAATCTTTCCATTCTTGGTTGCCAGCGCGCGGCTGCGGTCATTGACCACGCGCACGTCCGCGTAGGTGGCGCCCCGTTGCGTAGCAATGTTGAGGGCTGACGAGGCCAAGTCTTTCATGGCCCTAGAATCTATCATCATCGTCGCTGTGGATAGTGGCACGACTCAATGTGTGCCGGCGGCCTTCCTCCTGAACTTGGTGAGCAACCGTTCAACGACATCGACGAGGTTGTTCGGCCCATTTTCGACCATCAATCGGGATTTTTGAAAGTAGGCGGTCGCGCCTTCGTTGACTAGCTTGTTTTCATTGCATTGTGGAAGGCCCGACGAAACCATGACTGGGATGGAAGCGGTTTCTGGATTCTTACGCAGCGCCCGCAGCACCTCGGGTCCTGAACGCTTCGGCAACATCATATCGAGCACAACCAGGTCCGGCTTATGTTCAAGCGCGAGCCGAAGGCCGGCCTCGCCATCCTCCGCGGAAATGACGTGGTGCCCCGCTCTGGCCAACGCGCGTTCATTGCTGATGCGTAGCAACCGGCTATCGTCGACGATCAGAATATTCACAGAGGCCCCTGCCAGCACATCGTCAGGAATGGGAAAGGACTTAAGTGTTCAGCATGGCCAGCGGACAACGGCAGCTCTCGACTGCGAGAGCATCCGCCGCACGTTCTGTACGAAAAGCTCACTGCCTTTGTCCAGCAGCAGGCCCGCTTTTTCGAAATAAGAGGTCACGCCTTGCTCAATAATTTTGCGCTCGTTTGACTTGGGGAGGCTGGTAACCACCATCACTGAAATACAGGCGGTCTGCGGATTCTTGCGTAACTCGCGCAACACTTCGTGCCCGGGCAGCTTGGGCAGCATGAGATCGAGAATGACCAGGTCAGGCCTGCGCTCCAGCGCGAGCCGCAAGCCTTCTTCGCCATCCGCCGCGGTGATTACTTCATATCCCGCCTGTTGTAAAGCCCGCTCGTTGGATAACCTCAGGAAACGGCTGTCTTCGACGATGAGGACCTTCATTCGCGTTTCTTTCACGGCAAGAAAGAGATCGGCTGGGGCGACGAATACTTGAATGAACTCCGGCATCAGGCATCAGGCTTCAGGCGCCAGCTGCAGGCTTCAGTTTTCTCGTCGAGTGCGAAGCTCGATTCTTCTCTTTGAAAATGGAAGTCTTGCCGGCAGTTCAGCGACTCTGGTTGTTTGAGACCTGACGCCTGATGCCTGACGCCTGAAGCCTGAGGTAGGTAGAGTGTTCCAATCTAGCGACTTTTCCCGCGTTTACGGGTTTGCAAAGATAGGTCATGCGTTGGAGTTTGTGGGGAAAATCGGGAGGTGAGTCATGGGAAAAGTGATCGAGTTCTACATTCCGAAGGATTTTCGACCCTCGGCAAAATGGGTGGCACCGTCGAACCGCGGCCACGTCATTGAGTTCGGGCCGCGACCGAAAAAATCTGCTTAGCGCCGCATCGCGGTTTCAAAGCCGGGGCAGATTCGAAGAGCTCAGGGGCCGAGCTTCGGTGATCAATTTGATTTCCGCATCATCTCAGGAATGGTCACGAAGTCATGATCTTCTTTGTACCGGGAGATGAGGCGGTCGACGGCTTGTATCGTCCTTGAGCGGTCCGTGCCAAAGGTTTTGTGACCACCATCGTGAAGTAAAACCACACTGCCACCGCGCATCCTCGAAGTTACTTTTTTCTCGATGTAGTCAGCTGAGGGCGCATCCCAGTCGTAGCCTGTCACATTCCACATAATGGGATCGAGATCGAGCTGACGGGCAAGGTGAAATACGCCCGGGCGACGCCCTCCCCAAGGTGGACGAAACAGATTGGAGTGTTCGCCAATCGCGTCGGTGATCGCCTGCCTGCAATTCATGAGCTCAATGCGAATTTGTGAACTCGATTGAAAGGTCAGCAGCGGATGGGTGAAGGTGTGGTTGCCGATGACGTGGTTTTGGCGGGCGATCTCGCGAACTATGTCCGGCCGCTGACGCACGTATCTTCCGATTAAGAAAAACGTTGCGCGCACATTGTGCTTAACCAGAACATCGAGAAGGTGAAGCGTGTGTGGGTCGTTTGGCCCATCATCGAAGGTCAAGGCGATTGCTTTTGAGCCCCGCGGAAGCCCGCAGAACGCCCGCCCGAACCATTGGCCGGTGGGCGCCATGGATTGATATCCGGCGGAGACAAGTGCGGCGCCAGCAGCCAGAGCGAGGGAAAGCACGGGGAGATTGTAAAGGAGTCAGCATTCAGCAATCAGCGTTAGTACAAATCAAAACCCCTGCCCGCGCCGCAAAAAACACGAGTAGGGCGGGGTTCCCCAGTCCGATCTTGTCAATCACATCGGCCATCTGCAGAGAGTGTCAGCACCCTGCACCGCTGCATGCGTTGTTCCCGGTGCTGACGAGGCCAACCTCGTTGAAGAGATCTCCTTGCGCGTTATCGTCGAACTCATTGCCGCTGATAAAGGAATGGAAGCTCGAAAGACCATTTCCGGCGTTGTAGGTACTGGAATTGTCGGTTGCAGTGCATCGATTTAGAAGTATGCCCGCAACCCCGTTGCCATAGGCAGTGGAGCGTTTTACCTGGCCGGCGAAGCAGACGAATCCAGCACCCATGTTTCGGCTGGACGTACTATTCGAGACAGCCCCGAACCAGACAAAAATCCCGGATGCCCGATTTTCGGAGGCGTTCACTCCGTCGATAATGTTTCCTGTCCCGGTCAGGCTGACTCCGAGTTGACCAAAACCTCTCACGTTTCCGTTGCGGACCGTCATGTTGCCGGTGGCATTGGAACCAGTGGCGGCGATTCCGTTGCAACGCTGGTGTTGCTACAGGAAAGCGTCGTCCCAACGCCGGTGCAGGTGACCGGTCCGCGTACGGTAAAGCCAGCAAAGTCAAGCGAGACGTCGGGGACAGCGATATCAATTCCATCCTTGCCGGCAGGGACTGTCAGATTACTGCCGAGGACGTAGCTCCCTCGCTTGCAAATGGTGACCGGAAATCCGGGTGCGTCGCAGGAGCCCGAAACGCCGCCCAGCAAAGCACTGTCCTGAGTGATGACCACCGGCCCTTTACCGGCAGCGGCTACGGACAAGGTGGTTGATGTCCAGACAAGCAACACAACTCCGCGAAGAACAGACAGATTGCGCATAACTCCTCCTCTATTCATTGATCGACCTTTCAAGTGCGGGAAAGGCAGCGCAGGCCAGCGAAGCGGGGCAATTAGAAGAGCGGAAAAAAGTGTCGCAAACCGCCACTTGCGTGCGGCGATTGGCCCGGGCTGGTTTTTCTGAACAGACTGAGGAGAACCTCTGGGGTATGCCTGGTGGGCCGCTCGGTTACTCAGACAATGGTTACATTGCGCTGCGATCTCTGGAATGCCAGCCATTCCTCGGCTTGGTCGGCAAGGCGAAAAACGCGGAAGGCGGTGAAATACGCTCCCGCGATCACTTCAAGCATTCTCAGCATGCCGAATAATGCGGTGCGGGTGGCGACCACGGCGCAGATACTAAATCGCACCGTCTTCCTGATCCTGCCTATTTCCGCAGCCACAGAGGCGATTTCCTGGGGCAGGGGCACCGAGCTGGTCTCGCTCAGATCCAGGAATACGTCCAGAGGCTGCAAACAATTCGGGTCTTGCTCCAGTTCGCGGAAGTGGCTGAACACTTCGTCAAGCGTGACGTCGCCTGCGCAAGTGGTACGAATGAGTTTTTCTTTCGGATCAATGATGTAGGTAACTGGCATGGCGCAAAAGAGTTAGATTCCGCGATCTGGAACAAGGACTCAGGATGAGATGAGAATTGCGGTGCGGTGGTTGAACTTAGCGGCGCGCAATAGGGGTCGGAACAGGCGGATCAGGAAAAAGGCCGTTTGGGCACAGTGGAGGCCAGCGGTGATTGATGTAGACCACTCCGGCGACGATTGCGATGAACAGAACCATTCCTTGGAGGATGCGACTCGGCCTGACCGATGACTCACCTAGCGAGAGGTATGCATTGGCTTCAGGGACGAGCGCTGCCGAATGAGCTCCTTCAAACCAGCAACGGACGATGGCGATGCTGGTGTCGCCGAAGATCAGCGGCCACTCTGCGCGATCGGCGGCTTGCGCCAGTTCCAGCATCTCGGGCGCGAATCGCGCTCTGAAGGTGGGAGGATAAAGCCGGAGGAGCAGCCGGTACCCGAACAAGAATCCCTTCCTAAACTTCATGTGCCCCTTTCGTCGAGCTTGCCCAGTCGCAGGCGCGCCACGTTCACCATCTGACGGAGCCGCAGCACCTCCTGCCGCAGAATGCGCTCGCCGTTCGCGGTGAGCGAATACTCGCGCCGGGTTTCGCCGTCCTTCAGTTTACGCTCGGTTTCACCTACCAGGCCGGCGGCCAGTAGGCGATCGAGGTTTGCATACAGCGTGCCCGGACCGAGGCGGAAGGCGCCGCCCGACTGGCGCTTCACCGACTGCAGGATGCCGTAGCCGTGCAGGTCGGATTCGGCGAGCGCGAGAAGAATGTGCAGCGAGGCCGACGACAGCGGGCGTTCTTGGATGTCCTTGTTTTCCATGTCTACATCTGATATATCATAATGTGATATATCGAGCAATGAACTGCTAAGCGCGAATTTTACAAGAGGAGAGCCGGGCATGACATCCCCGAAATGGAGTTTTCTCGCGAGCATTCTGATTCTTGGCTTATGCGGCTTGTCGGCGTCCGCACAAACGAATCCAGCAGCTGCCAATTCCCCGCAGGCCAGCGGTGAACGCGACGGGCAGCACGATTTCGATTTCGAACTCGGCAGCTGGCACATCCATTTAAAGCGGCGTTCGAATCCGATGACCGGCTCGAATACCTGGGTGGAGTTCGACGGAACTTCTGTGACGCGCAAGGTTTGGGACGGCCGCGCGCAAATCGAAGAGTTCGAGACTGACAGTACAACCGGCCACATCGAAGGCCTCACGCTTCGCACCTACAATCCCAAAACCCATGAATGGAAACTTTATTGGGCCAATAGCAAGGACGGAAATGTTGTGGTGCCGCAGATCGGAAAATTCAAGGATGGCGTGGGTGAGTTCTACGCAATGGACACCTTAAATGACAAATCCATCCTCATCCGTTTCATTTGGTCAAAGACGGACACCAACATGCCGCACTTTGAGCAATCCTTTTCTGCCGATGGGGGAAAGACCTGGGAGGTGAACTGGATCACTGACCAGACGCGCGTGAGTGAGGCGTCAGAGAAGACACACTGAAATCAGGGAGAGTGGGCTATGAGAGCAGTCCTATTTTCGACCTGGCTTGTTGTCGCGACGCTCGCAGTCGGCCAGAGTACTGGCGCGGCGCCGCAGTCTGTTTCCGCGACGGTCGATCGGGAGGTCACCACCATAGAAAACCTGGTGATCGGCGCGGCCGAGGCGATGCCGGAACCCGATTTCAATTTCTCCCCGAGACTTTGAAAATTCAGAAGAGCGACTATCAGGGCGTGCGCAACTTTGCCACACAATTAAAACACATCGGCGCGTCCAATTATTTCTTGTGGTCGCCTGTGACCGGTGACAAGCTTCCCGACGACCTTGGCAACGGCAATGGCCCGGAAAAGCTGAAGAGCAAAGCTGAAATCATTCAGTTCGTGAAGGATTCTTTCGCGCAGGGCCACAAGGCGGCCGCTTCGTCGACGCCCGAAAACATGCTGCAAATTCCGAGTGGGAGCAAGTCGTGCCGCTTGTATCTTGCAACGTTTGGAGTCGCCCACGCTTATGACCATCACGGGCAGATGGTCGAGTACTTACGAATGAATGGGATTGTGCCGCCGGCAAGCCGGCAAAAATCGGACTGAGCCAGAGAGAGTTGGATTGTCTGATCCAAATTCGAGGAGCAAATGCGATGAAGCGTCTTTCAGTTTTACTCCCGGTGGTTCTTCTGCTTGGCTTCGCAGGAGCCCAAACCCCAAGTGCCAGCCTGATTCCCGCAGACACTCGCGCCAACGAAATGTTGGACAGGTGGAATGCGATCGGGAACAAGTTGATCGCGATGGCCCAGGATTTTCCTGAAGAGAAGTATGACTTTAAAGTTCAAAAGGACCAGCGCACGTTCGCAGAGAACCTGCTGCACGCCGCGGCCTTCGAGTTCGTTGTGGCGCGCAAGGTTGCAGGGTCGAACATTGGACCTGACTTCGGCGATGGCGATAATCCATCGCGTGAAGCTTTCAAGGCGAAGGCGGATGTGGTGAAGTTCGTGCAGCAGGCAGTGGAAGCTGGCGCGAACGTCATTCAGAAGCAAGGCGATTCTGGCCTGGACAAGACGAACCCCTGGGGAAAACGGCTTGTCCATAATTCTTATTTGTGGATGTTTGCCATCGAGCACAGTGGTGAGCACTACGGCCAGCTCGTGGTGTATTATCGCGCGAATAACCTGGTGCCGCCCGACTCGCGGCGGTAGACAGCTTCAAGACACAGTCAAACTCCCCATCCTCTCGCAAACCGGCAACAAGGGTGGGGCATCCACGTAAACGCCAGCATTGAATCTTTCTGTTTCCTAGACGAATCTCTTATGTGATTCTAGGAGTAACCACTCATGTCTCTGCTTCTTACTTCCGCTGGGGTTGCAGCCCTGTGCCTGCTGGTCTCCGTTTGGGTTACCCGCATACGAGCCCAACGTGAAATAGAGCGGCATAGCATCAGTCCGGAGGATCTCCACTCGCTGCAGAGCTCCGGTCAAGAGGTGCAACTTTTCGATGTCCGTCAACCGCTTGATTTGCTGGCGTATCCGGAAATTATTCCCGGTGCCAAGCGGATTCCTCCAAACGAGGTGATAGAAAAGCCATCGCTGATTCCCAGCGAAAAAGATGCGGTGGTTTATTGTACTTGTCCAAGCGACAAGACCAGCCGATTGGTCCTGCGTCGTGCGCTGGCGCTTAATATTCGCCGGATCAAGTTCCTCAGAGGTGGATTGGCGGGATGGAAGACGAAGGGCTATCCGGTTGAGCCATACCGGGAGGTCTTTCACCTCTACGCTCCGAGTGTCACCTCCCGTCTGCCCAATTTTTGAAATGCAATCCGTTATCAATCAAACCCTTTGCGGTCAACAAGGGATATTTTTCACAACCTCCACTTGACAAACAAGTGAAACGTAGTAATCTCCCTTTGAAAGAGATCACTTGGATGTCTAATAAAGACAAGGAACCCATCCAGCTGCTGCAGGGGACACTTGATCTCATCGTTTTGCGCACCCTCGCGACGATGGGCCCACAACACGCTTATCAAATTGCTACGCGCCTCCAGCAGGTCTCCGATCGGCTGCTCAACCTCAACCAGGGCACCCTCTATCCAGCTTTAGTGCGGCTGGAGCAGTACGGGTGGATCAAGGGAACCTGGGGAAGGACCGAGAGCAACCGGGAAGCCAAATACTACGAACTCACCAAGGCGGGACAGAAAGCCTTAAACGAGGAAACGCAGGAATGGAGAAGAATGTCAGCTCTGGTGGAACGGCTCTTGCTTGAGGAGTCGTAGCCATGATGCACCTGAGGCGCATCTTCCTTAAGTTTTATCTGCTTTTCGCCAACTCCAAAGTGGAAGCGGAACTGGAAAAAGAAATTGGCGCTCATCTGGCGTTGCTGGAAGACGAATATCTCCGCCAGGGCATGACTCCTGAAGAAGCGCGACGGGCCGCCAGACTCGCCTATGGAGGTGTGGAGCAGGCGAAGCAACTGCATCGCGACGAGCGAGGGTTTCAAGGTCTCGGGCAGATTCTGCAAGACACTCGATATACCTTCCGCCAACTGCGTAAGTCTCCCGGATTTACGGTCACGGCCATCCTGATGCTGGCGCTGGGCATTGGGGCGACGACGGCAATTTTTTCCATTGTCGAGGGAGTATTGCTACGTCCGCTGCCGTTCCCCGACCCGGGTCGTCTTGTCATCCTGGGAGATGTGCTTGAAGGCTCGCACTGCACGTCCTGCGCTCAGTCCAGCGTAACCCCTCCCGACATCCGCAATTACATGCGCGACACGCAAAGCTTTAGCCACTTGGGCGGCTATCGCGGAAGACGGTTTGAACTGTCCGGCACCGGCGAACCGGCGCCGGTGAATGGGACGCGGATGAGCGCCGAGGTCTTTGCCGCGCTGGGAGTGCCACCGCTTCTGGGACGCACGTTCACACAACAGGAAGACGAAGAGGGCCAGCAAGTGGCGATGCTGAGCTACGGCACGTGGCGGAACCGCTTCCACGGTGATGCGAACGTGCTGGGGAGCAAGATCCTTCTATACCGCAAGCCCTACACCGTGATCGGCGTGATGCCGCGCGATTTCGAGTTTCCGCTCAACCCTGGGCATGCGAACCAGAGCGAATTTTGGCTTCCCCTCAGCCTGCAGCCAGAGGAATTTACCGCGGGCAGCGCGGCGGCGTGGAACTCTCGCATGCTGGGGCGCTTAAAACCCGGCATCACTGCCGAGCAGGCGCAGAGCGATGCGGAGCGGGTGGCCCAGGAGACAATGCGCGACTATCCGGCCTACATGCGCAGTCTTCGTATTCATGCGGTGGTGATACCGCTGCAGGAAGATACAGTGGAGCAGGCGCGACCCCTGGTGCGCACCCTGCTCTTTGCAGTGATCGTTGTTCTGCTGATCGTCTGCGCGAACCTGGCGGGGCTTCTGCTGGTGCGGGCCATCCGCCGCCGAAGAGAGCTCGCGGTGCGGCTCGCCCTGGGTGCTCGTGCGGCCACATTACTCCGGCAGGCCATCGTGGAAAGCATGGTCTTAAGTATCGCCGGTGGCGCGATAGGGCTGACACTGGCGGCTGCCGCTCTGCGGTGGGCGTAAGCCTGCTACCGCAGACGCTACCTCGCATCAACGAGATTGACCTGGACTGGCCGGTCATGCTCTTTGCGATGGGACTGGCGCTGCTGACCGGCTTTCTCTGCGGATTGGCTCCAGCATTTGCCGCCATCAGGACGAGCGTGAATGAGTCGCTCAAAGAAGGCGGACGCACCGGCACCTCGGGTAGCGGTCATTCCAGACTAAGCTCGGCCCTGGTGGCAGCGGAGATTGCCGTGGCGCTGACCCTGCTTACCGCCTCCGGCCTGTTGCTGCGCAGCTTCCAAAAGATGCGCGATGTGGAATTGGGCTTCCGCTCCGACAATACGCTGGCCGCGCTCTACGTTCTGCCGCACCAGCGATACGCAACGCAATCCGCGATCGACGAATTCACCCAAACTCTGCTGAACGATCTAAGGCAATTGCCTGGCGCGGATGCGGTTGGCATCACTTCGTTTTTGCCTGCGGCCGGCAATGAATGGGGCATCGCTTTCATGATCGAGGGCCATGTTACTCCCAAGGGCGCCGGGTTGAACATGGCGGCGATGTCACTGGTCGAGGGTGATCCCTTCGAAGCGCTGGGCATTCGTGTGCTCCGCGGGCGCGTCTTTACAGAGTCGGATAACGCCGGCTCACAGTTGGTGGCTATCGTGAATCGCAAGATGGCCGAGCGCTACTGGCCAGGCCAGGACCCGAT
>Ga0075425_100005854_pt1 | contig 12819 bp, 7 predicted proteins | sample SoiMethybrSBSTD4_FD_75300 | JGI IMG/M metagenome (GOLD analysis project Ga0075425, IMG submission 75300) | Bulk soil microbial communities from a Populus tree surrounding site in Tennessee, USA - Soil MetaG P. TD hybrid SBSTD4 | ecosystem: Environmental > Terrestrial > Soil > Tree plantation...
AAGACGAAATGCATGTTCGGCGTCTTGTCGAAGAACGAATAGCCGACGGTCTGGCCGCCGCCGTTGTGCGTGCCCGGCTCCTGCTTGGCGACGTCCGCGTCGTGCTGGACGATGTAGCCGCCCGGCTTTACCGACCGGGTCAATGGGGTCGACTGCGCAGACAGCGCGGCGACGGCAGTCAGACTGAACACGAACATCCAACGCGTCATCATGTCCTCCCCCGCTGAGAGATCTTCGTCTCGGGCCGAGCAAGCTCGGTCTCGGGCCGAGCAAGCTCGGCCCCTACACGGATATCGTGAGTCCGCACGTTGCGGATTTGAATGGCTTCGGGTCTCGCTGCGTAGAACTTGTCGAGCGGAAAACATCCCGACATGAGGCCGAGCCGCGGACCGGTCGTGCAGTCGCTGAACGTGCGGCAGATCGACGCGCGCCGCAGCGGCCTGCCCGCCAGCACGTCCGCCGGCAGCTCCGGATACGCGAGCACCATCCGGCCGAGGCCGACGAAGTCGGCCATGCCGTTGCGAACCGCGTGCTGCGCGACGTGCGGCAGCCACTCCTGCAGGTAGCTGTACCCGGAGCCGACGAACACGAGATTCGGAAACGACTGCTTCAGCAGCGCCGTCGCCCTGATGTGCCGCGCCACGCCGCGCAGCGGATCTTCCGGCGGCTCGTAGCCATCGAGCGGCGGGAACATCGCCGGCCGCTGCACGTGCGGGTTGTAGTACGGGCTTCCGCCGGTTACGCAAATCCAGCGGACGCCGAGGCCCTCGAGCATCCTGACGAACGCCCGCGCCTCTTCGAGCGCAGCGTCGAGATCGTCGTCTCGTTCGACGACGCCGAAGCCGAAGGCCGCGCCAAAGGGCTGCGCATCTTCCGGCTCGCCGACGCCGTCGGGGCGCTTGCGGTACGGAACGGTGTCGAACGCCGAGACGCGGACGACAATCTGCAGCCCCGGAACGTTCGCGCGAATGCCCTCGATGATCTGGCGCATGAACCGGCTGCGATTCTCGAGCGGGCCGCCGTACTTTCCCTTGCGGCTGCGCGCGCCGAGCAGCTCGTGGCCAAGGTAGCCGTGGCATGCTTTCACGTCCACGAACTGGAATCCGCAGTCGTGCGCGAGGCCGGCCGCCGCGATGAAATCGTCGACCAGTCGATCGAGCTCCTCGTCGGTGAGAATGCGGACGGCGGACAGAAAACGCCGATCGAGCAGCGGGTGCGTCGCTCCGGCGAGCGGCGCCGGCCGATCGTACGCGTCGGGTCTCGCGAACCGGCCCGAATGCGTCAGCTGCAGCCCGATGAACAGATCGGCGTCCGCGTTCGATCCGAAGCGCTCGCGGTGCGACGCGATCAGATCGCCGCGCAGCGACGCGATGGCGCGCTCGGTCTTCCGCGTCAGCATCAGCTGATTCGGGTTCGCGCGGCCGTCGTGCCGGACCGCCACCGCCTCGCCGCCCCACATCAGCTTCGCGCCGCTGACGCCGAAGTGCCGCCATCGCCGGCGCGTCAACTCGCTCGGCTCGCCCTCGCGCGTGCCGTCCCATCCTTCCATCGGCAGAACGCAGAATCGATTGCCGATGCGCACGCCGCCAATCTCGATCGGCTGCGCGAGCGGCGACGCCGCCGGCGCCGCCAGCTGCTCGTCGAATCCCAGAGCAATTCCCGAGCGCTCCAGGTGCGCGCGAAACGCGGCGGCGGTCTTGAGCGACGCGATGCGCGGATAGCTCAATCGCTCAGCCTCCTCGACCGTTCTTTGCCAAAGCGCGAGCAGTCGCGCGCCACGACGGCCCCTTCCCCGTCGCATTAGCCGACGCGGACGGCCGCGCGTCGCGCGAGCGCGTCGCGGATGTCGATGCCGGACGCGGGATCGATCATCGCGGCCGTCGCAATCTGCACATGATGCGCGCCGGCGGCCAGCCGTTCGATCGCGTCGGCGGCCGATCCGATGCCGCCGACGCCGATCAGCCGAAGACCGGCGCCGACCCCCGTCACGATCTGGCGCAGCATCGTCAGCTCGGCGAGACATCGCTCGCGAATTGCGCGGCCGCCGATGCCCCGCTTGTGGCCCTCGAACAGCGGCGCGCCGCTCCGGTCGGTGACGATGGCCGCGATGGTGTTGGTCGTGCTGATCGCGCTGGCGTGCGGCGCGACCGCGGCGACCACCGCGGCGGCCTGCTCGCGGCTGTCGAAAGCGCCGACCTTCAGCACGAGCGGCAGATCACGCACGCGATTGCGAATCTCCGCGGCGACGGCGCCGGATGCGTCCGCCGACTGAAACAGGCTGCCCTCCTGGGTGCTGACGTTGGGACACGAGAGGTTCGCCTCGATCGCGTGGGCGCCGGCCTCGCGGGCGTATGCGGCGCAGCGCGCGAAATCGGCCGCGATCCGATCGAGCGACCAGCCGGTCTGCGGCGACGCGACGACCGACACCACGAGAATCTTGCCGGCCGGCAGTGACTTGCGCGCCGCCTCGACGTCATCCTGCCAGACGCGTGGATGCTTCGAGGGCATGCCGAACGAAATCGCCCAGGAATCCCAACCGTTCGTTTCAGCTGCGGCAGCCTTCATCCTCCCGTTTACCGGCTCCCGTTCGATCGGCAGCAGATTGGGACGTTCGTACGACGCCCGCGCGACCGACCGCACGGTCTTGTACGTCAGGACATCGAATCCCAGCGCAGCATAGTAGAGAATCCAGCGGCTGTTCAGGAGCGGGCCTGCCGGAACGCCGAGCGGCGAGGCGATCGGCAGGCCGCAGAAGTCCCATGTGCCCGGACACGCCGCGACTTGCTGATCTCGCGGCGGCGGCGGCACGTGCTCGTAGTTCCAGTCGTACGTCTCGCCGATACGGTACGCCGGCAGCGTCATCGCTTCCCCGTCCCCTGCTTCAGCTTGACGATCTGGTCGGCCTTCCCGCCGGGAAATGTCTCCTTCGCGCCGCCGGGCCATCGCACCTCGATGGCGTCGTACGTTGTGGCGTCGCCAAGGCCGATGTGCACGCGCGAGTCGTTCTGCGAGATGAACCCTGAGCCGCTCTGCACTTCGCCCGACACCCGGCGACCCGCAGCCAGCACCGCGACGCGGGCGCCGATTGCGTCGCGATTGGCCGTCGTGCCCACACACTGAACGAGAAGCCAGTGCTTCTTCGTGCCGAAATTCTTCAGCAGGCTCGGCCGCGCGCCCATGTTGCTGATGACGACCTCGAGCGAGCCGTCGTTGTCGAGGTCGCCGGCGGCCGATCCGCGTGACGACTGCGCTTCAGCGATGCCAGGCCCAGATTCGCGCGAGACGTCCTTGAAGCGGCCGCCGCCGACGTTCCAGTACAGCAGACGCGGCTGACGATAGTGGATTTCGGGCCGGCGCTCCACTTCGGGGTACACGTGCCCGTTGACGACGAGCAGATCCTTGCGGCCGTCGTGATCGACGTCGAGGAAGTGCGCGCCCCAGCCGACGTGTTCCATGTACCTGCCGATGCCCGACTGAAACACGCGGTCGTCGAAGATGCCGCCGCCGATGTTGTGATACAGGTTCGGGACGTCGTCGCTGAAGTTGGTCTTGAGGATGTCGTAGCGGCCGTCCTCGTCGTAATCGGCGACGGCGACGCCCATTCCGCCCTGCTCCTGGCCGTCCTCGTTCAGCGCGACGCCCGACACGAGCCCGACTTCCTCGAAGGTGCCGTCCTTCTTGTTGTGGTACAGCAGGCTGGGCGTCGAATCGCACGCGACGTAGAAATCGGGATACCCGTCGTCGTCGAAATCGGACGCGACGACCGTGAACGCATAGCAGCCCTTGGCGGCGCCGACGCCGCTCTTCTGCGACACGTCCACGAACCGGCCGCCGCCTTCGTTGTGGAACAGACGATTGCGCGCGAACGGCAGCCCGCGCGGACCGCACATCACCGGCATCCCTTTCCACTGGCAGTAGCCGCCGGCGCCCGGCTCCGGAATGCGGGCTCGATCGAATTCCAGATAGCTGGTGACGATGAGATCGAGGCGGCCGTCGAGATCGTAGTCGACGAACGAACAGCCCGTGTCCCAGCGTGTGGGAGCGCGGAGCCCGGCCGCCTCGGTGACGTCGCGGAACGTTCCGTCGCCGGCGTTGTGATAGAGAACGCTCTGACCGTAATAGGTGACGAACAGATCGCGGTGTCCGTCGTTGTCGTAGTCGCCCACACACACGCCCTGTCCCCAGCCGGTTCGCGCGAGCCCCGCGCGCGACGTGACGTCCTCGAATCGAAGCGATCCGCGGTTGCGGTACAGATGACCGGTCGACGCCTTGCCCTGAGCGGAGTCGAAGGGCCCGGCGCTTTCGCCGTCGAGCGTCGTCGCGTTGGCGACGTACACGTCCATCAGTCCGTCGTTGTCGAAGTCGAAGATCGCGACGCCGTTGCCGGTGGTTTCCAGAATGTACTTCTTGTGATCGAGGCCTCCCGACACGTTGACGGCCGTGAGGCCGGCGCCGGCGGCGACGTCGCGGAAATCGACGGCGATCGGCGGAAGGGTGGTTTCAACGGGCTTGAGCGGCGGCGCGGATCGCCGGGCCGTTCCCATGCCCTGGAAGCCGTCGACGGCGCCGAACGACGCGGCGGCGAGGAGCGCGGCAGCGGCGGCCGCGAACTTCTTTCTGTGCATGGCGGGCGCGGACGGTGCTTGACACCATAGATCATATACGATATACACTCGCGCGTTCGGCCGGCCGGCCGCAGGCAGGCTTCCCTTCAAAGGAGAGGGTATGAAGGGCAAGGTCGGGTTGGTGGCAGCTCTCCTGCCGATCGTTCTCGGCATCGGCTCTCCGCTGTGGGCGCAGTTCGGCAGCGCCATCGAAGGCACCGTCTTCGACCCGACGGGCCTCGTGGTGCCGGGCGCGACGGTCACGCTCCTCAATGCAGACACCGGCGTCTCTCAGAACGCGGTGACGACCGCCGCCGGCTATTATCGCTTCCCCTCCCTGCCGGCCGGCGCCTACAGCGTCAAGGTCGAACTGCAAGGCTTCCGGACGGTGACGCAGGAGGGCGTCAGGCTCGCCGCCGCCGAAATCAAGACCGTCAACGTCACGCTGCAGGTGGGCGCGACGTCGGAGAACGTCACGGTCGCCGCGGCCATCCCGCTGGTGGAGACGGCGCAGGCGCGCGTCTCGGGGCTGATCACCGAGAGCCAGGTGAAGGATCTGCCGCTCGTCGGGCGCAACTTCTTCAACCTCGTCGTGCTGACGCCCGGCGTCAGCGGGCGCGCCGCCGGCGGCGGCCAGGCCTACGCGCAGTCGAACGCCGACATCTTCATCAACGAGTACAGCGTCAGCATGAACGCGAACGGATCGCGCACCGAGTCGAACAACTTCATGGTCGACTCGTCCACGATCAGCTCGACGCAGCGCAGCGGCGTCGTCAACATCACGCCGAATCCGGAAATGGTCGAAGAGCTGCGCGTCTCGGTGAACAACTTCACCACCGAATACGGACGCAACGGATCGGTGCTGACGCAGATCGTCACCAAGAGCGGCACCAACGACTGGCACGGCAGCGGCAGCCTCTTCTTCACGAACAACCACCTGCAGGGCAAGAACAATTTCCAGAAACAGACGCCCGGGTTCGAGCATCCCGATTTCAGCCGGAAGGAGTACTCGTGGGGGCTCGGCGGCAAGATCGTCAAGGACCACACGTTCTTCTTCACCTCGGGGGACGTGCTGCGATCCGACGTGGCCATCAACCGCGCCGCGACGATCGTGACGCCGCAGTTCATCGACTTCATGAAGCGGAGCCGGCCGAACAACATCTCGACCTACGTGATGAGCACGTTCCCGGCGTCGTTCAGCGCGGAGCGCAACTTCCAGACGGCGGCGCAGCACCTCGGCGCCGCCTGCGCCGGCAGCGAGCTCATCGCGTCGCCGGTCGGGCAGATTCCCTGCAACCTGCCGGTGACCGGCGAGGGCACGTTCAACACGACGTCGCCGCGCAAAGGACTGCAGTACACCGGCCGGCTCGATCACTATTTCAACGGCAACAAGGACCGCGTCTACGGATCGTTCAACCGCACGACCGTCGACAAGGTGCTCTTCGGCGTACCGGATGTGTACCCCGACTTCAACACGATCTCGCCGACCAACAACATGCTGTTCAACACGAACTGGACGAGAGCCATCTCCTCCAACACGTTGAACGAGGCGACGTTCTCGTGGGTCCGCGTGTACGGCAACCTGCCGCTGAACCGTCCCGACGTGCCGGGCATTCAGGTGACGGGAATCGAGCGGTATCAGACCACCTGGGGGCCGAACGATTTCGTCCAGAACAACTTCGAGTGGCGCGACGTGGTGACGTGGACGCGAGGTGCGCACGCGCTGAAGACCGGCGGCGAGTTCCACCGCGAGCACGCGGACAACGAAGGATCGCGCGTCTTCAACCGCCCGATTTACACGTTCAACAGCGTGTTCGACTTCGCGGCCGACAGCCCGACGCGGCAGGACAACCTCGCGATCGATCCGCGCACCGGCGGCGCAGTCACCGATCTGCTGCGGCTGCACCGCACGCACGCGCTGGCGGCGTTCGGTCAGGACGAATGGAAAGTCAAACCGAACCTGACGTTGAGCCTCGGGCTGCGCTACGAAGGGTTCCTGAACATCAAGGACAACGCCGGTCCGATGACCGCGCTCGAATTCGCGCAGCGCACCGGCAACCTCCAGAATGATCTCAAAACGGCGCGCATCGTCGAGCGCCCGTATCCGTTGAACGGCGGGTTGTGGAGCGGCGGCCAGCACACGGTCGCGCCGCGATTCGGCGTCGCGTGGGATCCGACGAAGGAAGGCACCACGTCGATCCGCGGCGGGTGGGGACGGTTCTACGAGCGGATGTCCAACCAGCTGTGGGATTCCGAGTACACGAATCTGCCGTCGTTCGCCGTCACGTCGGCGACGATCTTCGATCGCGTCAGGCCGGTCTTCGGCCTCGGCCAGACGGATCAGAAGCCGTACAACTTCCCGCGTCCGTCCGGTCTGACCGCCGGCCTCAACGGACAAGGCGGCCTGGTGAACGGACGCGCGAAAGCCGATTTGCTCGATCCCGACATCGGCACGCAATATCAGGACAACTGGTTCTTCGGCGTGCAGCGCAGCATCGGCCGCCAGGTCGCCGTGGAAGCGGACTACCTCGGGTCGCGCGGCCGCAACATGTACTTGCGATACGACATCAACCGCTTCAACGGCGATCTCTTCGATGGTGTCTTCGACGGGATTATTCCGGGTGTGTCGTCGCTGCTGTTCGGTCAGTCGATTGACAAAGCGCACTACAACGGCGGCACCGTGTCCGTGCGGGTCAACCGCGGCGACCTTCAGTTCGGCGGGGCGTATACGATTGGCAAGTCGATCGACTTCTCGAGCACGATCACACCGGATCCGCGTCCCGACGCCTTCGGTCCTGCGCAGCAGGACGAGGGTCCGTCGAACTTCGACATCCGCCACAAGCTGTCAGCGCATCTGAACTGGAAGATTCCGGGGCCGACCTCGGGAGTGGCGAGGACGTTCGCCGGAGGCTGGCAGCTCGCGAGCGTCATGATCGCGCAGAGCGGCTCACCGTTCTCGGTGGTGTGCACCGGCCGCTCTTTCATCCCGATCCGCGACAGCGCCGGACGAATCATCGGCAACAGCGGGTGCGACTACAACGCCGACGGAACCACCTACGATCGCCCGAACGTCCCGTCGTTCGGTTCGTCGCTGTCGGGCCTGACGAACGACAATTTCCTGAACGGCATCTTCAAAGCGTCCGACTTCCCGACGCCTGCGCCGGGAACGCAGGGGAATCTCGGGCGGAACACGTTCATCGGCCCGCGATACTTCAACGTCGACGTCTCGCTCATCAAGGCGTTCCGCGTCCCGTGGATCACCGGTCCCGCGGCCGACGTGCAGTTCCGCCTCGAGGCGTTCAACGCCTTGAACACGACAAACCTCGACCCGCCGGTCAATAATCTGGCGAGCCCGTTGTTCGGGCGCTCGGTGTCGGCGCTCCCGGGTCGAATCCTGCAGCTTTCCGGGAGGCTGATCTTCTAACGAAGCGCCCACGAAAAGTTCTATTTCTTTTCGGCCGCGTGGACATGTCAGTCATCAATGTCGCGGTGTCGCTCCTGACGCTCGCGATAGCGCAGTTCGCCGTCGCCGCCGCCAGTGCGCAGTTGCCGTGTGGCTCGACCCCGTACGAGTGCGCGGTTTCCGAGGTCCAGCGCGGAGACTTCGATGCGGCCATCCGGTCGCTGAATGACCTGCTCTCGCGAGCGCCTGGAGATCTCAAGGCGCTCAACCTCCTCGGCATCGCCCTCTCGAGCGCGGGAAGGCCGGACGAAGCGAACGTCCGGTTTCGCGAGGCGCTGCGGATCGATCCAACCTTCTCCGCCGCGCTGAAGAACCTCGCCATCAACGAATTCAACCAGGGACAGATCGCGGAAGCCGAGCGCGATTTCGAAGCCGCGCTGGCGCGCATCCCGGACGATGACGTCGTGCACGTGCACCTGGGCGAGATCGCGTTCGAGCGGAAGCGTTGCGGTGCTGCGATCGCGCATTACGAGAAAAGCGGGCGCCGCGTCGCGCAGAATCCGCGTTGGACTCTGCACTACGCGACGTGCCTCGCCGGCGAGCGCGAGACCGCGAAAGCAGTCGCCGCGCTCGAGAGCGTTTCAGCTTCCGATGCCGCAACGCGATTCGACGCCGGCGTCATGCTTGGACAGGCCGGCGCGTACGCCGACGCCGCCAGGTTTTTCGCTTCGGCCCGGAACGGGTACGAGAGTCCGTACGCCGCGGCGTACAACGAGACGCTGATGCGCATCAAGGCGGCCGACTACGACGGCGCGATCGGCGTCGCCGAGAAATTCTTCGAGGGCGACAAGACGCCCGCCGAGCTCTACAACCTCGTCTCGCAGGCGTATCTCAAAACGGGACGGATCAAGGAAGCGTACGACGCGCTGCGCGCCGCGACGCGGGCGCAGCCCAGCGCGGAGGAGAACTACGTCGACCTCGCGAGCATCTGCATCGATCATCAGAATTTCGATCTCGGCCTCGAGATCATCGGCATCGGGCTGCAGTACCGGCCCGACTCGTCCATCCTGCACCTGCAGCGCGGCGTCGTACACGCCATGCGCGCCGAGCTCGGTCCGGCCGAAGAGGACTTCGATGCCGCCCGCCGGCTCACGCCCGATCAGCCCGGACCATACGCGGGCCTCGCGATGATCTGGATGCAGACCGGCCAGGCCGATAAAGCGGTCGACGTGCTCAGGCGCGAAATGCGCCGCCGCGACCGCGACCACGTCGTCCCCTACCTGTTCGCGGTGGCGCTGATGCGCTCGGGTGTCGACGCCGCGGCTCCGGAGGCGGCGGAGGCCGTCGATGCGCTTCACGCCGCGATCCGGGCGAACGCCGAGTTCGCCCCGGCGCACAGCGAGCTCGGACGTCTGCTGCTGAAACGCGGCGAGGTCGACGGGGCGATCCGCGAGCTCGAGCGCGCCGTCGCGATCGATCCGGAAATCACGGCGGCGCTCTACAACCTGGGACAGGCGTACCGGCGCAAGGGCGACACCGCGCGCGCCGCCGAGCTCCTCGCGCGCGTGACGAAACTGAATGCGCAGGAACGAGGCGATGATCCCGCGGGCGATCTGAAGCGAACCGTCATTCGAATCGTGCGCGAAGGTGCGTCCCCGAGGAACTAGCGAGAATGTCTTCGCTGAACTGCTACCCGCGCCAGAATGGCCACGACACGCACGAACACACGAAGCTCACGAAACATATCGAGAGTTTTTCGTGTGTTTCGTGATTGCGTGTGTGTCGTGGCGATGCTGTGGACGGCCACGGTGCCGGCGGCCGCGCAGCTCGCCGAAGCGGTGCGCCACGATCGGGCGGGCGTCGCGCTCGGAGATTCCGGACGAATCGATGCGGCGCTGGCGGAATTTCGCGAGGCCATCCGCATCGATCCCGGCTTTGCCGAGGCGCGATTTCATCTCGCGCTCGCGCTCGAACGCTCCGGGCAGCTGCGAGCGGCCGTTTCCGAGTACGAGCAGGCGCTCGACATCAAGCCGGAGCTGCTCGAGGCGCGCTACGGCCTCAGCGCCTCCTGCGCCAGGATCGGCGACCTCGACGGCGCGATCGCGCTGCTCCGCGACGTCGTCGACGCGCTGCCGAAGCTCGCCGAGGCACGCCATAATCTCGGCCTCGATCTCTGGAATCGGTACAAGCGATCGTCCGGGCTCCGGCGGCATCGCGATCTGGACGAGGCGCGCGAAGAGTTGAAGGCGGCAACGGCGCTCGAGCCGCGTGAGCCGCGGTTTCATGCCGCGCTCGGGCAGCTGCTTGCGGATACCGAGGATCTCCAGTCGGCGGTCGCCGAGCTCCGCACCGCGCTCTCGCTGGCGCCGTCGGATCCGGAGAACGCCTACAACCTGGGTCTGGCGCTCCGTCTCGCGGGCGACCTCGACGCGGCCGAATCACAATTCCGGATCGCAACGCGTGAGAACAGCCGTCACGCAGCGGCTCACCGCGCGCTCGGGCTCGTGCTGCGCCAGAAGGGAGACTACGCCGGCGCCGCCGACGCGCTCGGCCGTGCCGTCGACGCGCGCCCAGGCGATCCGCAGGCGCACCATCTGATGGCGACGGTGCTGCTCAAGCTGGATCGCACGGACGAAGCGGTCGCGGAGCTGCGCACGGCGATCGGGCTGGATCCGAACCTGTCGGAAGCGCGCGTCGTCCTCGCGCAGACGCTCGCGAGAAGCGGTCATGCCGGCGAGGCGCGCCAGCAGCAGGCCGAAGTCGAGCGGATCAACGCCGAGAACGCCGCCCACGGACGGACGCTCGTCCTGCTGCAGACAGCGGCCGAGCGGCTCGACAAAGGAGACGTCGACGCGGCGATCGCACAGCTGCGCGAAGCGACGGCGCTGAACCCTTCGTTCGCTGAGGCGCATTACCAGCTCGGACGTGCGCTGGAGCGATCGCCCGCGCAAGCAGCGGCGGCCGAATCGGCGTTCAGGCGTGTGCTGCAGCTGAATGCGGATCACGCGGCCGCGCATTATCGCCTCGGCGTGCTGCTCATGCGGCGCGATCGATCCGGTTCGGCGAGCGAGCTGCAGCGAGCGCTGGAAATCGAGCCGGGTTTCGTCGACGCGCACAGCGCCCTCGCCCGGCTGGCCGGTGACGCGAACGATCAGCGCACGATGATCAGCGAGTTGCGGAAGGTCATCATCTGGACCCCGCGGATCGCAGACGCGCATTTCGACCTCGCGGCCGCCCTGACGGCGCAGGGCGACGCGGAGGCGGCGGCGCGTGAGACGGCGATCGCGCGGCGGCTGCAGGAGGCGCCGCGTCCACGTCGGTAGCGGCCGGCTCCGGCCGCCCTTTCGAGCTCTTCAGGAAGTTCATGTACGACTCGAGCGCCCGCCGGTTGTGCTGCCGCACGGCGGCTTCGAGCGTCGGCAGATCGCCATCGCGCATCGCGGCCAGAATGGTCCGGTGCTCCTGCTGCGCGCGCTTCACCCGGTGCACGAGGACGCCGCTGAAGAAATAGCGCCGCACGCGATCCCAGCGCGCGAGCATCCGTTCGGTCATCTCGCGAAGCATCGGCAGGCCCGCGAGCGTGCTGATGGTGAGATGAAACCGCGTGTTGAGGGCGGCCCACTCGCCGTAGCGCTTCGCCGCGACGTCGCGGTCCATCTCGGCGACGAGCTTCGCCAGCGACTCGATCTCGCGCGGATCGGCGCGCTCGGCGACGAGCCGCGACGCGACGACTTCGAGCCCCTCGAGCACCGCAAAAACGTCCTGGACCGACTCGGGCGAGACCGGCGCGACCGTCACGCCGGTGTGCGGGACGGTGACGACGAGCCCCTCCGACTGCAGCATCTGAATGGCTTCGCGGACGGGGATGGTGCTGACCTGCAGGCGGCGCGCGAGGTCATCGATGACGAGGCGCTCGCCGGGGCGGAGCTCGCAGCGCATGATGGCGTCGCGCAGGGTCTGGTAGGCGAACTCCTGCTTGGTGCGATGTCGCGCGTCCCGATCGCCCGCCAGCGGCATGGTGCCCACAGTGTAGCGCGGCGCCTGCTGGAATATATGATATATCGCTATGCGCGATCGGGCACGCGCCCTCGCCGCCGCGTTCCTCGCGCTCTTCTCCATCGTCGGCTTCGCGCTGTACGGCCTCCCCTTCTTCTACGATTTCTTCGTCCAGGACCTCGGCTGGACGCGCCGGCAGGTGACCTCCGGCAACGCCATCAGCAAGGTCGTCGTCGGACCGGTCTTCGGGTTCCTCGCCGGCGCCATCGTCGACCGCTTCGGCGCGCGGCGCCTCATGCTCGCCGGCATCGTGATGGCTGGCGCCGCCGTGGTCGGCCTCTCCACCATCACGACGCTCGGCGGCTTCTACGTCTTCTACTTCCTCAACGCGCTCGGCTACGTCTGCGGTGGACCGCTGCCGTGCCAGGTGCTGCTCACGCGCTGGTTCGACAGCGGGCGGGGGAAGGCGATGGGGGTCGCCTACCTCGGCATCGGCGTCGGCGGCGCGCTCGTGCCGATTCTCGCGCACGCGTTGACCACGGCGTTCGGGTGGCGCGGCGCGCTCCGCTGGCTCGGCGTGCTGATGATCGCCGTGGCGTTTCCGCCCGTGTACTTCGTGAAGGACAGCAGAGACAGTGCAGGGGCGGAGCCTGCTCCGCCCGACCGGTCTGCGTCTGTGTCGCCGTCGCCTCGGGCCGAGCGAGCTCGGCCCCTACGACAGATCATGTCTTCGTCGGCGTTCTGGCTGCTCGCGATCGGCAGCATGACGTCGATCGGCGCCATCGGCGGCACGACGCAGAACCTGAAGCTGTATCT
>Ga0075425_100005855_pt1 | contig 12818 bp, 14 predicted proteins | sample SoiMethybrSBSTD4_FD_75300 | JGI IMG/M metagenome (GOLD analysis project Ga0075425, IMG submission 75300) | Bulk soil microbial communities from a Populus tree surrounding site in Tennessee, USA - Soil MetaG P. TD hybrid SBSTD4 | ecosystem: Environmental > Terrestrial > Soil > Tree plantation...
TTCGCCGCCCACTTCGCGACGATCCTGCTGATGTTCGGCTTGATCGCCTTCTATATCGTGTTTCTCTTCAAGACCGATCGCGTCCCTCAGGACAAGAAGGCCCTGTGGGCGGCCGTCCTCTTCCTGGGCAATATGCTCGCGATGCCTGTGTTCTTCTACCTGTATGTCTGGCCGGACGAATGGCCCAGGCGCAAGGCCAACACAGTGACCGGGAGCCCTGCATGAAGAGGGGGCCGCAGAACAACAAGATGCAGCGGACGAGCCACGGCCAGAATGGAGGCTCGCCGCTGATCTTGGTGTTCGACGAACGCCAAGAGCGCCGGACGCGACCGATGAGGAGTGCCTGGTCCATACTCGGCGCGGCGGTCTTCACTTTACCGGCATGCGTGAGGCTCTGGCACAATGAGGCGGCGCACCAGGAGTTGCTTAGCATCTCCCGTCAAGTCCGCCTATGTATGCCTTCCGGTGAACTGGATGCTGTCGTCCGAGCAGCAAAGACGAATCATCTAGAGCGTCTCGCCGGTGACTCCGGCGGTTGGGTTCTTGTGACGCCACTCGAGTTTGGCGCAAAGAACTGGTACCTCTATGTTGACGCGGCTGGAGGGTATGTCACCTCCGTACGGTTTCGAACGGAGGATAGTTACTATGAGCACCCTTCTGATGCTCCACCGGACCGATTCACCGCTCTTGGGCAGGCTTGTCATCCAGCGGACAGCGTCGTCGAACGAGCGGATGGAGCTGACGGCGCCTCTCGGCGGCCGCGCCGGTAACGGAGTGGTGGACGCGGCCGCCTCGCGCGCATTCGCGCGCCGGCGCCGCAGCTCATCCGCGGTGTTGGGCCGACTCTGGAGCGAGGGAGGCCTCATGAATCTCGACGGGCGGCTCATGTACGTCAGCTCTTCCGCGGAGCTAGGTGTGGTGGGTTCAGACACCCGACTCTCCTTTGTCCAAAAGGGCTCGAGGGTACTTGGTCGATACCGTGGGGGCTCCGTGCTGCGTGGATGCCTGGTGGGCACGGTGCGGGGAGCGACTCTCGTGTTTCGATATGTACAGCGCGAGGCGTCTGGCGAACTGCACGCCGGGCGTTCGACGTGCGAACTGAGACAGCTTGAGAGTGGCCGGATACGGGTGCTTGAGCACTTCAGGTGGAGCACACGGGACGGCGCGGGTACCAACGTCTTCGACGAAGTCGTCAGTGAATGATCGCGGCGCGATATCGCTGCCTGAATGCGGGCGGCCCAACAACGCGTTGAAGCCGGCGAGGTCCGCGCTGGCAAGGAACCGCGGCCCTCGCGGCTTAACGCGGTGTTATGCCGCTCGGTTCACATCTGCGCGGATGACTCTAACCGGGAGATTCATTATGAGGCGGAAAGGGTACATCTCAGAAGCTTTGTTCCTCTGCCTGCTGACTGCGGGACTTGCCTCCGGCGCAGGGGCGCAGCCTCTCAAGCAGACTCCGGCGGAGTCTCAACGCCCGAACCTTCTCCTAAAACTGACGACCCCGCAGAAAACGATTCTGGTCTTCGGGCAGCGGATCGTTTACTACGAAGCGGGGCGGGGCAAGACACTCGTACTCCTCGCCAATCTCGGCTGGGATTCTCAGATGTGGGCGCAGAATATGCCGGCCCTGGCCCGGAACTACCACGTGATCGCCGTTGACCTGCTCGGCACCGGCGCGTCGGCCAAGCCCCACATCGACTACAAGATGGACACCTGGACGGACTTCATCGCCGAGTTTCTCCGCAGAAAGGGAATCGGCAGGGCCACGATAATCGGCGCCGTGATGGGCGGCGCGCTGGCCGTTCAGTTCGCCCTCGATCACCCGGAGATGTCGGAGGGGTTGGTCTGCGCTGCGTCAAATAGCGGGCCCGGCAAGCACGAGGGAGCTCCACAGGCGTCCGCGCCCTCGCCGAGTCTCAAAGGCATAAGAAGGAGCCTGATGGCGGCGTTGCATGACGAATCGTTAGTGACCGATGAGCTGGTGCGGTCGCGCTTCGAGTATCGCCTGCGAGTGGACGACGGATACACGATTGAGCGGCACCTGAACGATCACCGCGCGCCTTACTCGGTGCAGGAAGTGTCGGCCATCCGAGTCCCTGCGCTGTTCGTCTGGTGTCGTCAAGATTTGATCACGCCGGTGAAGTGGGGTGAGGACTTCGCGGCGGCAGTTCCTGGAGCCAATCTCGCCGTGATTGATGGGTGTGGTCATCTTCCCAATCTGGAGAAGCCGGTAGAGTTCAATCAGGCCATCATCAACTTCCTCGAGAAGCAAAGGGCTCCAGACCGGTAAGACTGTGAATTCTCAGGATCCTTGACCAACGGCGCCACAGTGAAACAGGAGTCTCGTCGCCCAGAGCAAGCGCGAGGACAAGGCCGGGTGGGACGAGCAGTGCCGCGCCGGGTCAGCCATGAGGAGGGATTGCCCTCTCGCTGATGGTGTGCCGGCAGGGATCGAAGTCAGGATGAATGAGCCAGCCGGCGGACCGGAAGGTCGACGCGTTCATGACCGTCCCGCGCTCGCGCCCAGGGTGACGAGAAGCTCGTCCAGTTGCTCGAACGTCTCGCTCATCATGTCCGCCGCCCCGGTGCCGGCGGCGTCGAGGGCTTCCTTCGAGGGATAGAGCTCGCGCATGACCAGCAGGGTCTTGCCATCTTTTTCCTCGAAGGTCACCGTGGTGACGGACCCACCCTCACCACCTTCGTCATTGGTCCAGACGAGGCGCGAGTGCGGTGTCACTTCGAGATACCTGCCGAAGAACTCGTCGGGCTTCGAGGGATCGTGGCCGAACACCAGACGGTACGTGCCGCCGGTACGAACATCCATCTCGCAGGAACGCAGGAACATGCCCATCGACTTCGGCACCCACCACTGCTTGAACAGCTCGGGCCTGGTCCAGGCCTCGAACACGATCCGCGCCGGACCGTTGAAGGTTCGCGTGACGACGAGCTCACGCTCGGACTTCCGTTCGACGGTCGTGCGGTTCTTCATCGGTGACAGCTCACTCTCTCTTCTTGCGTCCATCGAGTTTCTCCTTCCGTTTCAATTCCTCGACAACCTTGTCCAGCTCGTCGAAGCGTGAGTCCCAGAGCTGGCGGTACCTCTCGAGCCAGGCGGTCTCTTCCTCCAATCGGCGCGGGCCGAGCGTGCAGGTCCGCACGCGCCCGACCTTCTCGGTGGCGACGAGGCCGGCCTGCTCCAGGACGCCGACGTGCTTCTTCATGCCCGTGAGGGTCATGTGGAACTTCTCGGCCAGGTCCGTGATCGAAGCGCCGGAACGGCCGAGCTGCTCCAGAACCCCGCGTCGGGTGGGATCCGAGAGCGCGGCGAACGAGGCATCGAGCCGGGCCCGCGAATACTGAACCATTCGGTTCAGTATTTATCACACGGACGGGCGGCATGCAAGGGGGGGCCGAGGTCAAGGCGGGACTACGTCTTCCGCAGCCGCGACTGGTACATCTCGCGCAGCTTCAGGGCGAACTCCATCTCCAGGTCCACCGACCGCAGCGACAGGCGGGTCTCCCCGATCAGCATGACGCAGCCGTAGAAGAGGACCACGGTGCCGGTCGCGCCCAGCGTCGTGGGCAGCCAGGCGATCCGCGGGGCCAGCGCGGCCAGGCCGATCCCGATGGTGGTGGCCACGAAGATCCCCAGCGAGACGTAGAAGCTGGTGAGGGCGCGCTGGATGAGCCGGCCGCGGCCGGCCAGCAGCACGAGCTGCCGCTCCACCTCGGCCCGGCGCTCCTCGGGGAAGTCCGCTTCCGGGCCCGAGCCGGTGTAGAGATGCTCGAAGGACTGCGAGAGCTGGCGCACGCGGTCCACGATGCGGGACAGGCGGGTGGACGTGGAGAAGATGAGCGTGCCGCAGGCGGAGATGAGCACCGCCGGCGTGATCATCGCGGAGAGCAGGGTCAGGTCGGCGGAGGCCTCGGACACGGCAGGATCCCCGGCCGGCTATCTCCCGACGATGGCGTGGATGACCCAGTTCACGACCGTCATCACCAGCGCCCCCAGGATTCCGGCCACGAGGCCGCTGACCGCGTAGCCGGGCAGGACGAACTGGGCCAGCCAGAGCAGGATGCCGTTCAAGATGAAGTAGAAGAGGCCCAGGGTCACGACCAGCAGCGGCAGCGAGAGCAGCATGGCCAGCGGCCTCACGATCAGGTTGAACAGGCCGAGGATGGCGCCCGCGATGACGAGCTGGATGAGGTCGCCCTTCCACGTGATGCCGGGCACGAAGGTGGTCGCGTAGAGCGCCACGGCGTTGACCAGGACCCGGACGATGATCCCCATGCGAACCTCCTAAGGCTGCGCGGCGGGCTCCGCCTGCAGCCGGTAGTCCGCCGGTCGCTCGAAGAGCGCCGGCGACAGCGGGCCGACCTTCACCCTGGTTACGGTGGAGACGGTGTCGTGCTCCGTCCCCATGACGGTGACGCGCGAGCGGGTCAGGAGCGGGAACCCGGGCAGCCGGCGTAGCTCTTCCATCAGGCCGGCCAGCGACTGCGTGGCCCCCGACCACTCCAGGAAGTCGGCGAACGCCTCCATGCCCACGGGCAGGGCGTCCGTCACGTAGACGTCCATGACGCTCGAGGCGGACCTGATCCGGTAGCCGTGGCAGGGATAGCCGGCGATCGTCTTGGCCTGGCGGAGCGGCGTGGTGCGGGCCGCGCCCTCCTCCGCCCCCATCAGGTCGCCGGCCATGGCCAGGTCCATCTGGGCCTGCGTGCGCAGCCGCTCCACGTCGATGGCCACGGCGGCCTTCTTCACCGGGTCCAGCCGGAAGGCACGGCCGGTGTCGAGGCGAAGGACGAAGGCCGGCCCGCCCGGCTGGTCCCCGGCCTCCATGCGCATCTTCTTTCCCGAGTACCACACGCGCGAGGCCACGCCCGGGCCCGGGGCCTCGCCGGGCGTGGTGGAGACGGTCGTCTGCTCGAAGTAGACGTCGCCTCCACCGGCGGCGCCGGCGGCCAGGGCGAGGGCGAGGACGGCAGCAGTGGCCATGGGACGTTCGCGCGCTAGTCGGCGCCGGTCAGGCCCGCGCCGTGCGTCTTGGCGAGCTCGTTGATGCAGGCGGACGCCACGTTCATGACGTCGCGCCAGCGCTGGTCGTCCACGGTCATGAACACCAGGAACGGCTCGTCGGCGCGGTAGCGGTGGAACTGCGTGCAGGGCGCGTCGCTCCACCAGCCGGGCTTGGGCCAGTCTGAGGGTACAGCCTGGAGGGCCTCCGGCTTGAGCTTCCCTCCCGCCGACACCCGATAGAAGAAGTACTTCGGCCCCACGGTGAGCTTCGAGGCGCCGTAGCGGGCGATGGCCTCCAGGACGAGGTGCGCGTCGGCCGCGCTCTCCGCGAGCACGACGTTCTCCTTCACCCCGGCCAGGCCCTTCCCCACCACCGAGTTCTGGATGTCGCGGATGGAGTCCTCGAGGTCCTGGGGCTTGATGGTGAACAGCAGGTAGTCGAGGGCCTTGCCCACGTACTTCTCATAGGAGAGGTTGGCCTTCTCCTTCACCTCGGGCGGCCACTTCTCGTACTTCTTCCCGTTCTCCTTCTTGAGCTGCTTGTCGAAGGCCTCGTACTCCGCCCAGGCGGCGTCCCGGTCCCGCTTCAGGGCCTCGGCCTTGGCCTTGACGTCGCCGGCCGCGGCGGGAGCGGCGGCCACGGTGAAGAACACGCGCAGCGGCTCTGCCGCCATCGCGGGGCCCGCCGCCAGCACGGCGGCCAGGGACAGCGCCACAGCCCTCATGCATCCTCCTCGAGTTGCGCCCTATTCCACCGCGAAGCCGGTCAGCTCCACCGGCATCACGTCGGCCGTAACGGTGACGTTGTCGAGGCCCACGTCCCACATCTGGAAGATGAAGACGAACGTGGGATCGCCGTAGAAGAAGCGGACCTGGTCCACGTTCGTGATCAGCGCGTTCCAGTCCGGCGGCGGCGGGTTCGGCCCCAGGTCGATCGTCTGCCATCCCGGCGGCAGGGTCGGCGACTGCGAGGGGACGTCGAACGAGTACGAGAGCCAGCCTTGGCCGGGCACGGGGATGTTCTGCGCCCCCAAGAAGTACGCGGCCCAGTCGTCGTTCGGGTTGCCCGGGGTCCCCGCCTCGCTGACCAGCATCAGCGTCAGCGGACGGCCGGCCGCCGAGAAGTCCACGTCGATGGTGATGAGGTCGATCCCGATCACGCTGACGTTGCGGGCCTGGAAGTCGCCCGTGAAGACGGAATCGGCGCCCGAGGTCCGCGGTTGCGGCGCGAAGGTGTCGATCGCCGGCGAGTGCAGCAACCAGCCGGGGTTCCCGCCGGTGGACTCGATCGTCTCGCCGGGGCCGCCGTAGAGCCATCCGCCGACGTTGCTGCCGTTGTCGAACGTCTCCGTGAACGTGTCCGCGGTCGCGGGCCCACCCGCGACCAGGACGAGCGCCAGGGACGAGAACAGCCGGAAACGGTTCATGGAACACCCGCCCGGAGAATTGCCTGGCCCGATCTTACATCCTGGGAAGGGACGCTAAGATGAAATCGTGGGCTCCCGCATCGCCGGAATCCTGATCGTCCTGCTGACCGCCACCGCTGCCGCCGCCGCGGACGAGCCGCGGATACGGGACATCGAGGTGCGCGGGGCCCAGGCCTACGACAAGGCCGCGGTCCAGAAGATCATCCGGCTGAAGCCCGGCGACCTGATGTGGCGGGACGCGGACGCCGTGGCCCGCGCGCTCGAGACCCGGTACCACATCCAGGGCTTCCCCGCGGCGCGGGTCAGCGGGTCGTTCGATCCCGCCACCGGCGTGCTGGGCCTGGGCGTGGACGAGGGACGGCTGCTGGCCGTCCACGTGGAGGGCCTGCACGGCGCGGCCGAGCGTCACGCGCTCGAGGTCCTGGGCCTGCAGACCGGGAAGACCCTGCGGGACCGTGACGTGACCAAGGCCCTGCATCGACTGGAGAAGGCCTCGGACGGATCCATCGAGGTCGATCCCGAGCATGCCTACACGGTCGAGCGGCTCCCCGAGGGGGGAGAGCTCACGGTCCACCTGAGGCCGATACGGGGCCGCGTGGAGCTCCACGTCGGATCGAGCGGCGCGGGCGACTACCTGAACCGGGTGGACGGCCTCACGCCCTGGGTCGGCGTCGAGGGGACGCTCCACGACCACGCGTCCTTCGACCATCTGCACGCCTACGGCCGGATCGGTTACGGCTTCGCGTCCAAGGACCCGCGGTTCACGGTGGGCGCGCTGCGGCCCTTCGGGCCCGAGCGGCTGTTCACGCTGGGGTACGAGTACCACGACATCGCGGACAGCGACGACCTGTTCCGGCTGATCGGCTTCGAGGAGACCCCGTCCTGGATCATCACCTCGGAGCAGGTGAAGGACTACTACCGGCGGCGGGGACACGAGGCCTACGGCTTCCTCCGCCTGGGGCAGCGCGCGCAGCTGGGCCTCACCTGGCGCAGCGACGAGCTCGAGAGCCTCGACGTCCACTCCGACGGCGTCCTGTTCGCGAACAAGACCCCCGACCCCAATCCCCCGATCGACGACGGCACCCTGCGCTCGGGCATCGTGACCCTGCGCTGGGCCAACCGCGACGACCTGTTCGGAGATTCGCGCCGCCGGGAGCGGGAAGCGTTCCTGGTGCGCAGCCTGTACGACACGCGGATGGAGCAGGGGCAGGAGGTGCGCGCGGAGGCCAGCTTCGAGTGGGCCGACCCCGACACCCTGGGCGGGGACTTCTCCTTCCACCGTTTCATCGGGAGCGTGCGCGCGGCCCACGATCTGAGCCCGACCCATTCCGTCCGCGCCCGTGTCCTCCTCGGCCTCACCGGCGGCGAGGTCCCGCTGCCGCGGCGCTTCTTCCTGGGCGGGCTGGGCACGCTGCGCGGCCGGGAGAACAAGGTGTACGGCGGGGACAACGCCGCGCTGGCCACCGTCGAGTGGCTCATGCGCCTGCCCTCGCCGTTCCCCGGGCTGGTCGGCTTCTACGACGGCGGCTCGGCGTGGGACGAGGGCGGGGACCGCTCCTGGAAGAGCGACCTCGGCGCGGGGTTGGAATGGCCCGCGGGCCGCGGCTTCTTCCTTCGGGCCGACGTCGGGTTCCCGCTCCAGAAGGCCGACTGGGAAAAGTCCGCTCGCTTCACCTGGCGGCTCCGCCTCCCCTTCTGAGCCGGGCGCCGGTCCGTACAATCCTGTTGGCCCTTGAACAAGGGCCGACAATTCCGTAGCATCGATCGTACCCCCGTGCCGCCCCCCTCCGAAGTCCGCAAGCTCTCCGACCTTCTCGAGGTGAGCCAGACGCTCGGCTCCGCCCTGGACCTGAAGTCCGCCCTGCTCCGGGTGCTGGAGATCCTGGAAGAGCACCACGGGGCGCGCAGCGGCACGGTGGCGCTGCTCGACGAGGCGAGCGGCGAGCTGGCCGTGGAGGCCGCGGTGGGCGTGAGCTGGCAGGCCGCGCGGCGGGCCCGCTACAAGCTGGGCGAGGGGATCACCGGCCGCGTGGTGCAGAGCGGCAAGGCGGTGGTCGTCCCCCAGGTGAGCCGCGAGCCGCTCTTCCTGAACCGCACCGGGGTATGGCGGGAGTCGGGAAAGGAAGAGCTGTCGTACGTGTGCGTGCCCATCCGCGTGGACAACCGCACGCTGGGGGCCCTGGGCGTGTCCCTCCCCTATCGCAAGGACCGCGCCTGGGAGCAGGAGTCGAGCTTCTTCGCCGTGGCGGGATCGATGGTGGGGCAGGCCGTGCGCGTCCACAAGCTCGTCGAGGCTGAGCGCCAGCGGCTGCTGGAGGAGAACACGCAGCTCCGCCAGGAGCTGCGTGAGCGCTATGACATCCGCAACCTCATCGGGAACAGCCGGCCCATGCAGCAGGTCTACGAGCAGGTGGCGCAGGTCGCGCCCTCCGCGACCACCGTGCTCATCCGGGGCGAATCGGGCACGGGCAAGGAGCTGGTGGCCCACGCCATCCACTACAACTCGCCGCGCGCGGGCAAGCCGTTCGTGAAGGTGAGCTGCGGGGCCCTGCCCGAGAGCCTGATCGAGTCCGAGCTGTTCGGCTACGAGCCCGGGGCCTTCACCGACGCGCGCGCGCAGAAGAAGGGCCGCTTCGAGCTGGCCCACGGCGGCACCCTCTTCCTGGACGAGGTGGGCGAGCTCTCCCCGCCCACGCAGGTGAAGCTCCTGCGGGTGCTCCAGGAGCGGGAGTTCGAGAGGCTGGGCGGCGTCCGCCCCATCAAGGTCAACGTGCGCCTGGTGGCGGCGACGAATCAGGACCTGGAGGCGGCGGTGAAGGCCGGCGTCTTCCGCGAGGACCTGTATTACAGGCTGAACGTCTTCAGCATCTACCTTCCGCCGCTGCGCGAGCGACGGCCCGACGTGCCGCTCCTGGCCGACCATTTCGTGGAGAAGTACGCGGCGGCCCACGGCAAGGACGTGCGCCGCATCGCCACCACCGCCATCGACATGCTGATGAGCTACCACTGGCCGGGCAACGTGCGCGAGCTGGAGAACTGCATCGAGCGCGCCGTCCTCGTGTGCGAGGGCGGCGCCATCCACGCTCACCACCTGCCGCCCACGCTCCAGACGGCGGAGGTGTCGGGCACACTGCCGCGGCTGTCGCTCGAGGCCGCGGTCTCGAGCTATGAGAAGGACCTGATCCTCGATGCCCTGAAAAGCGCGCGCGGCAACCGGGCCAAGGCGGCGCGCCTCCTGGATTCGACCGAGCGCATCCTCGGATACAAGGTGAAGAAGTACGGCATCGACGGGCGGCGGTTTCGAGCGTAGAGGTTCGTTTTCGTCAGTGCCCGCCGGCAGTCATTCAAATCTGTAGGAATCACTGGACGGCCCAAAACGGGCCTGAACGGGTGAAACCCTTCGACAAGAGCTGGTTATGAGAGACCGGCTCTCGAAGGGTACGACACGCACAATTCTTGCTCTCCTCGCCGGGCATGGGCCGGGACTGCGCCCGGCGAGGAGAGTGAATGATTGGAGCCGACGTAGCCTTCATGCTCGTGGCCACCGCGCTCGTCCTCCTGATGACGCCGGCCCTGGGGTTCTTCTACGGCGGGCTCGTGCGGTCGAAGAACGCCCTCAACACCATGATGATGAGCGTCTCCGCGCTCGGCTTCGTCGGCATGGTCTGGGCGGTCGTCGCCTACTCGCTGGCCTTCGCTCCCGGCAACGCCGTCGTGGGCGGGCTCTCGGCCGCCTTCCTGCGCGGGGTGGGCCTGGAGCCGCAGGGCACGATCCCCGCGCTCCTGTTCATGGCCTACCAGGGGACGTTCGCCATCATCACCGCGGCTCTCGTCTCGGGCGCGGTCGTGGAGCGGATGCGCTTCGGGGCCTACCTCCTCTTCCTGACGCTGTGGACCCTCGTGGTCTACGCGCCGGTCGCCCATTGGGTGTGGGGCGGGGGCTGGTTGTCCCAGTTGGGAGCGCTCGACTTCGCGGGCGGGACCGTCGTCCACGTCAACGCGGGGGCGGCGGCGCTGGTGGCGGCGATCGTCCTGGGCCCGCGGAAGGACTACGCGCGGAAGGCCATGCTGCCCCACAACGTGCCCTTCACGTTGCTGGGCGCGGGCCTGCTCTGGTTCGGGTGGTTCGGCTTCAACGCCGGCAGCGCGCTGCAGGCCAGCCCCTCGGCCGTCCTCGCCTTCGTCAACACCATGCTGGCCCCCGCGGCGGCGCTCGTGGTCTGGACGCTGCTCGAGCTGCGCCGAACGGGACGGGCCACCGCGGTGGGCGCCGCCACCGCCATCGTGGTGGGCCTGGTGGCGATCACGCCCGCGGCCGGGTACGTCGGGCCCATGGCGGCCGTGGCCCTGGGCGGGCTCTCCGCGATACCCAGCTACTTCGCGCTCTCCTGGCGGGCGCGGACGCGCCTGGACGATTCCCTCGACGTGGCCGCCGCGCACGGGCTGGGCGGCACCGTGGGCGCGCTGCTCACGGGGGTGCTGGCGCAGAAGTCCTGGAACGGGGTGGCCGACGGCCTGCTCTTCGGCAACCCGCGCCAGCTCGGCGTGCAGGCCCTCGCGGTCCTGGCCGCCGCCGCCTACAGCGCGGTGGGGACGCTGGCCGTCCTCAAGCTGGTCGCGGCGCTGGTCCCGCTGCGCGCGTCCGCGCGGGAGGAAGGCCTGGGGCTGGACATCAGCCAGCACGGCGAGGAGGGATACACCCGCGGCGAGGGGGCGATCCTGGTCCTGCCCGACGTCGCTTCGCCGGCTCTCGCGCCCGCACCGGCGCCCGCGTCGCAGCTCGAGCCCGAAGGAGGCCGCGCATGAAGCTCGTGGTGGCGATCGTCCGTCCCGAGAAGCTGGGGGACGTGCTCGAGGCCCTGTTCCGGGCCGAGGTGCGCGGGCTGACCATCAACCGCGTGCAGGGCCACGGCGGCGAGACCGAGCGGGTCCAGAACTACCGCGGCACCACGGTCAAGATGGAGCTCTCGGAGAAGGTGCGCCTGGAGATCGGGGTCTCCGACCACTTCGTGGAACCCACCGTGAGCGCGATCCTGGCCGCGGCGCGAACGGGGGACGTGGGGGACGGCAAGATCTTCGTGCTGCCCGTGGAGAAGGTCTACCGGATCCGCACCGGGGAGGAGGACCAGGCCGCGGTCACGCCGGTCGAGGACGAAGCCCTGGCCTAGAGCCCGCCGTCGGCGTCGCGCAGCGTCCAGTGGCCGGGGCGCGGCACCTGCGAGAACGGCACCTTCCAGCGCGGCATGGGCCCCTTCGAGGGATCGACCACCATCAGGTCCGCGGCGCCGCGGGGGTGCACGCGGGCCACGATGGCGGCGAAGGTCTGCATGTCCGAGCTCAAGGGGAAGGCCGCCAGCTCGGGGGCGTCGTCGCGGTCCGCCGCGTGGTACAGCACGACCTGGCCCAGGGACGGCTCGAGCGTCTCGCGGGACGGCGTAATGCTGGCAGCCATGCGCGGGATCATACTCAGGGCCCCAACCTCTCCAGGTCCGCCACCGCGTTGTAGTCCGGCTCCATGGAGGCGGCGTCGATCTGCTCGCGGGAGAGCAGGCCGTTGCCCTCCGGCCAGTGGACCTCGACGTTGCCCGGCTTGATGGCGTCGATACGGGCCCGCCCCTCGAAGCGGCCGGCCGCGGCGGTCAGACGGACCCGGTCCCCGTCGGCGATCCGCAGCCGCGCCGCGTCCTCGGGCGAGATGAGCACGTCCTCCCGCGCCGCCCCCGTGAGGGGATCGACCCGGTGCTGGACCATGGAGTTGAACTGCTTGCCCCGCCGCGTCGAGACGTAGACCTGCCCCGGCGCGGCCCGCCGCTCCGGAGGGGTGACCGCGGAGAAGTGCGCCTTGCCGTCGGGGGTGTGGAAGCGGCCGTCCGCGAAGAGCCGCGGGCCGCCCCACTGGAACTGGTCGCCCTGCCGCCGCAGCCGCTCGATCCCGGCGTAGAGCGGGACCGCGCGGCCGATCTCCTCGCGGATGGCGTCGGACGACGCGAAGCGGACCTTGTCCGCCAGCTCCGGCCGGACGCGCGCGGCCACCTCGCCGAAGACCTCCCACTCCGGTTTCGCGGACCCCACCCGGCGTCCGGCCACCTCCGGCGAGAAGATGATCCGCCGCTCGGTCGAGGTCTCCGTCCCTCCGCCGGGCGACTCGTAGCGCGTGGTGGCCGGGAAGAGGACCACCGTGTCCTCCGGCGGGAGGAGCATCATCGAAGAGAGCAGGATGTCCTGATGGATGCGCGTCCCCACGCGGCGGAGCGCCCGTGCCACGGCCGCGGGGTCGGGCAGCGTCTCCAGGAAGTTGCCGCCCGTCATCCAGAAGACGTCGAGGTCGCCGCGATAGGCCGCGTCCACCATCTCCGCCGCGGTCAGGCCGG
>Ga0075425_100005857_pt1 | contig 12817 bp, 4 predicted proteins | sample SoiMethybrSBSTD4_FD_75300 | JGI IMG/M metagenome (GOLD analysis project Ga0075425, IMG submission 75300) | Bulk soil microbial communities from a Populus tree surrounding site in Tennessee, USA - Soil MetaG P. TD hybrid SBSTD4 | ecosystem: Environmental > Terrestrial > Soil > Tree plantation...
CCGACGGCGTCGCGCCGTACTCGATGCCCTGCTGGCCGTTCCACAGCTCGCGCCCGCCGGTCACCGCCTTCGCCTCGCGGAACCGCAGATCGTCGCGCATGTCGCCCTTGCCGTAGCGCGCGTGCAGCCGGGTCAGCACGAAGCTGCCCTGCGCGATCTGCCCGCCGACGACGTCACCGCCGAGCGTCATCAGATCGGGGTTCGAGATGTCGGCGTCGGTGCACGGATCGCAGTGATAGTTCGGCACCGCGGTCCACGCGTACTCGGTCACGACCGCGCCCGGGTTCGCCTCGATCGTCTTGTCGAACAGCGCCGCGTAGAACTCCGCGAACCGCGTCTTGACCTCGTTCTTGACGTCGAAGTTGGTCGGCACGAACACGTTCTTGTAGTTCGCGACCTCGTACCGCTTGTTCGCGCTGATGATGTTGATGATCAGGTCCTGCTTACCCGACGAGTTCGCCATGCCGAGCCGGATCGGCAGCGCGAACTCGTCGCTGTCGTAGTGGAAGCGCAGCGGGGACAGCGCGGCGCGCCCCGCCACGACCTGCACCTTCTTCGGATCGACCTTCGCGACGAAGAACTTCGAGCCGCCCTCGACGTACGGCCGCAGCAGCGGCTCCGCGCCGGGCGGGATCTTGTAGCGGTTCGCCGCGAGCCAGCGCTCGAGCCCGGTCGAATCGGTCGCCGACAGGATCAGGATCTTGTACTCGGCGACGTCGAACTTCGCCTCGATCTTCACCGAGTCGCGCGGCGCCGGCTGGCTCGCCATCCCACCCTTCTGCATCACGCGACCCTCGGTCATCGGCGCGTCGTCCTTCTCCTTCTCGAGGTCGGGCGACGGACACGGATCCTGCTCCCAGTACTCGACGAGCCGCGGCGACCCGAGCGAGTCGGTGTGCTGGAACACGTCCTTCGGCAGCGTCTTGACGTCCTGCTCCTTGAGCACGACCGGCACCGGGACGACCATCGCGAAGTCCTCGAGCGGACCCTTGTAGTCGTTCTGCATCGACAGCACGGTGCGCGTGCCGTCGCGCACGAGCACGACCTGCGTCGCATCGTTGAACATTCGCTCGCCCGAGCCGCTGACGTAAAAGCCGCAGAACGCGTGCGCCGGGCCGACCTGGGTCGCGAGCGCGAGCGCCAGAGCGCCCGCCATGCTGATTCGCTTCATCCTGGGCTTCTACGCGCGCCCCCCGCGGTCCGGTCTATGCAGCGAAGCAATAGAAGTAACCGCTCGCGCCGCCGACCCAGATGTGGCCGTCCTCGATCGCGGCGCCCGAGTGGCTGCGATCCTCGATGTCGTACTTCCAGATCAGCGCGCCGGTCGCGGCGTCGAGCATCCGGTAAAAGTGGTCGTAACTGCCGAACAACACCTTGCCATCGACCACCGACGGCGAGGACCAGATGCCGGCGCCCGACTCGAACATCCACACGAGGTCGCCGCATGCCGCGTCGAAGCAGTACAGCACGCCGTCGTTGCCGCCGACGATCACGTTCTTGCCCGACACCGCGGCGCTCGACCACACACCCTCCCGGATGTGGTGCGTCCAGATGTCCTTGCCGGTCGCGCGATCCATGCAATGGAACGTCGGCCGCCCGTCCTCGACGCCGACGTACAGCCGATCGCCGAGCACCAGGCACGACGCGTCGACGTCGACGCCGAGGTGGTGCTTCCACAGCACCTTGCGCTCGCCCAGCGAGTACGCGCGCACGAAGCCGTCGAGGTGACCGAAGTACGCGATGCCGTCGACGATCGCGAGCGAGCACTCGATGCCGGTCGAGCCGGGCTCGTCACCGGTGCCGACGCCGAACTCGTGCTTCCACTGCATCACGCCGGTCTCGGCGTCGAAGCACTTGAGGTCGCCGTCCTCGCCGCCGACGTAGACCATGCCGTCGTAGATGCGCGGCGAGCTGTCCATGTCGTAGTCGCCGCACCAGTCCCAGATCAGCGCGCCGGTCGCCGCGTCGAGGCAGCGCAGGTGGTTGTCGACGTTCGGGACGTAGATGCGGTTCTTGTAGAGCGCCGGTGAGCCCTTGAACATGCGCTCGGCCGTGTAGACCCACACCAGCTTGCCGGTCAGCGCCTCGAAGCAGTGAAAGTGCCCGCCGGTCGAGCCGACGAATGCGTAATCTCCGTACTTGAGCGCCTGGCCGGTCCAGCCGGTGCCTTTCCACACGATCGGCTGATCGCGCAGCGTGGTCGGATAATCGGCCATGCGAAACTTCCACGCGAGCCGCGGCTGCTCGGGGACGGTGCCCGAGCCGTAGTAGGTGTGCGTGAGGTTGCCGCGGAACATGCGCATCGACCCGGGCACCGACGCCGAGCTGGTCGCGCCGTCCCACGCGGGCAGCCGCGCGACCGCGTTCTCGATGCCGTAGGGGTGGCGAACCGGGAGGCTATGCCGGGCGTACGCGCGCAGCGGAACGGCCGCCGCCCCGGCGGCCGAGAGCTGGAGGAAGCGGCGGCGATTCACAAAAAAGATCGTCCGCCGCGCAACCGAGCCTGGCCAAGTTTCCAGCTAACGTCGCGCCATGGCCGTCTACGACAAGGACAAGTCGTTCAGCTTCGGCTGGACGGTGGGTGGCGCCGTCATCATGGGGCTGATCCTCTTGTTCTCGCACTTCATCCTGCTCGGCTCGGGGGTCGAGAACCTGTGGATCTACGTCGGGGTGTGGAGCGGCGGGTTCGCCGCCGGCGGCTTTGTCATCGGCTGGCAATCCGAGGGGCAGACGATCATCGAGGCGGGGATCGCGGCGATCCTGGTGCTCGGCGCGGCGGTCGGATTCGGCGAGCTCGCCGCGCTATCGGTCGTCAAGCCGGTCGCGGCGGCGGTGGTCATCGGGCCCCCGTTCGCGTTCAGCGTCCTCGGGGCGTTCATCGGCGAGAAGGTGCAAGGGGACGTCATCGAGACCGACGACGGCTGATTTTCGCAACCGTACCCGGGGACGAGCCCACAGCTCAGATCGCCCGGCCCCCCTGGAGCGAACCCGCTCCGGAGGTGGTATCGTCGGCCGCGAGCGGGGATGTCCGAAGACACGCATCCACACCAGATAGATCCGCTCGAAGCTCGGGTGGTCGGGTTCCGCCAGCACCCGGAGGCGAGGCGATTCAACGAGCTGCGGCAGCAGTTGCGCGAGGCTGGACGCGGCGAGCTGCTCGCCGATGTGTGCGCGACCTGGGCGCAGCACGAGCGCGACCCGATCCGCGCGGCCGATGCGTGGTCGGAGGCCGGCGAGGCGATGTACGTGCTCGGCGAGCAGGCGACGGCGATCGAGTACCTGCGGACCGCGCTCGAGCTCGACCCGGCGAACGAGCGCGCGGCCGACCGCATGCTCGAGATCGTCGAGCCGAACGACCCGGCGGCGGCGGTCGAGATCATCGAGCACCAGCTGACCGAGCTCGCGAAGGGCGGCGCCCGGCCCGGCGACGGCCAGCGCAAGCGCGCGGATGTCAACGCGCGGCGCGCGGCGCGGCACCGCCACGCGGCCGAGCTGTGGAACGATCACCTCGGGCGCGTCGACCGCGCGCTGTGGCACTTCCAGCAGGCGTGGAAGCTCGAGCCGCAGGACACGCGCGCGCTGGATTCGGCGCGCCAGCTGTACCTGTCGCTCGGCGACGAGGCGATGGTGGCGAAGCTCTACCAGGCCGAGCTCGAGGTGCTCGGCAACTCGCCGCAGAACAACGAGCGCAAGGCGCAGCTGCGCTACCAGCTCGGCGTGCTCGCGATCCGCGGCGCCGACCTCGACGCGGCGGCGAACCACCTCGAGGAGGCGAGCAAGCTCGACCCGACGTCGCTCGACATCGCCGAGAAGCTCGCCGAGGTGTACGCGAGCCCGAACTTCCGCGACGGCCAGACCAGGCACAAGGCGAGCGAGCTGTTCGTCGAGGTCGGCCGCCGGCGCATGACGCGCGACGACTCGACGGGCATCAACTACCTGCGGCGCGCGATCGGCATCGATCCGTACGCGAAGAACAGCGCGCAGGCGCTCGAGGCCGCGCTGTCGGAGACCGCGCAGTGGCAGGAGCTCGATCGCATCCTGCGCCACCGCAGCGCGGTCGTCCAGGAGCCGAAGGAGCGCTCCGAGATCCTCCGGCGGCGGGCGGCGCTGTACCGCAACCAGCTGCCCGATCACGAGGCGCTCGTCGAGGTGCTGACCGAGCTGATGGCGTACGAGCAGCCGGGCAGCAAGATCGCGCGCGAGCTGCGCGAGCTGCTGCGCGACGACCAGGACTGGGACGCGCTCGCGGGGCTGATGGAGGCCGAGATCAACGCGCTCGGCCAGGACCCGAACGTGCCGGGCGAGGTGCTGGTCAGCGAGATCCTCGAGCTCGCGACGGTGGTGCGCGAGCACATGGGCGATCGCGACCGCGCGGCGGAGCTGCTGCACCAGGCGCTCGGCGTGATGCCGACGCACGAGGAGGCGCTCGCGCGCTACACCGAGCACTTCCGCGAGCGCCGCGACTGGCGCGGGCTGATCGACCTGTGCGAGTTCGCGCTCGACAACGTGCGCGAGGCCGGCGCGGATGTCGACGAGGTCGTGCGCCGGCTCGAGGAGGTCGCGCAGCTCGCCGAGCTGCGGCTCGGCGACATCCCGCGCGCGATCGATGCGTGGCAGCGGATCGCCGAGCTCGAGCCGCACAGCCCGAAGGTCGCCGAGGCGCTGCGCCGGCTGACCGCGCGGAGCAAGATGTGGGACCAGCTGGTGACCAGCCTCGAGCAGGAGGTCGCGAGCGCGGGCGATCCGGTGTCGCGGACGCAGGTCGTCAAGAAGATGGCGCAGACGTATCGCGAGCGCCAGATCCAGCCGCGGCGGGCGATCGAGCTGTACGAGGAAGTGATCGCCGAGAATCCCGACGACGATCAGACGCTCAAGGCGCTGACCGAGCTGTACGAGCGCGAGGGCGACGACGCCGGCGTGGCGCAGTCGATCCGGCGCGTGCTCGAGCTCGAGGAGCGCCGCGTCGTCGAGAACATGCGGCGCGCCGGCAAGGCGAAGGACGCGATCAAGGAGTGGCCGGTCGCCAAGCGCGCCGAGCGGCTCACGCAGCTGCGCCGGCTCGCGCTGCTGTACGAGACCCGGCTCGCCGACGTCGAGGGCGTGGTGTTCGCGTCGAGCGCGGTGCTCGAGCTGCTGCCCGGCGACCGCGACGCGCTCGAGCGCATGGAGCGCGTGCTCGAGAAGGCCGGCGACCCGCGGCTCGAGCAGACGCTCGAGTACCACGCGGCGGCGTCGGGCTCGCCGGCGGAGCGCGCGAAGCTGCTCAAGCGGCTGGCGCGGCTCGCGGTCGCCCGCAACGACGACGTCGCCGCGCTCGAGCGCTGGGAGCAGACGCTGCGCGCGTCGCCGGCAGACCCCGATGCGCTGCAATCGCTGGCGGAGCTGTACGAGCGCGCCGAGCGCTGGCCGGAGCTCGTGCAAGTGCTCGAGCGTCTCGACGGCGGCAAGCCGCTGCCGGCGCAGGGCACGCCCGACGCCGCGGTGCGCGCGCTCGAGCTCGAGCGCTACGCGACCGTGCTGCAGGAGCACTTGAACGACGTGCCGCGCGCGATGAAGGCGTGGCACCGCGTGCTCGAGCTGACGCCGAAGAACCGCACGGCGATCGAGTCGCTGATCGCGATCTATCGCAGCACGTCGAAGTGGCGCGAGCTGTCGGAGATGCTCGGCGCGCAGGTCGCGATGGCCGCGGCATCGCCGGTGCCGGAGGATCGCGAGCACGCGTGCGCGGCCGCGATGGAGCGCGCGGAGCTGCTCGAGGAGAAGCTCGGCGCGCCGGGCGACGCGATCCGCGTGCTCGACCACCTGATCCGCGAGCTCAACCCGAACCACCTCGAGGCGCACACCGCGCTGCGCCGGCTGCACGAGGCGCGCGGCGACTTCGACGCCGCGGTGCGCATCGCCGAGCGCGAGATGTATCTGTCGCCGGAGCCGCAGCGCAAGGTCGCGCGCGGGCTCGAGATCGGCCTGGTCTGCCGCGACCGGCTCAACAACCCGACGCGCGCGCTGCAGGCGTTCCGCCGCGTGCTCGAGCTCGATCCCGAGCAGGACGAGGCGCTCACCGCGACCGCCGACCTGCTCGCGCGGCTCGGCCGGTGGAAGGAGCACGTCGCGATGCTCGAGCGCATGCTCGCGCTCGTGCCGGGGCGCGATGCCGGCCCGGAATCGGCGCAGTACGCCGAGTACCGGCGCGCGCTGGTGCAGCGCATCGCCGCGGCGACCGCCGACAAGCTCGGCGATCCGAAGGCCGCCTTCCGGTGGTGGCGGCGCGCGCACGACGAGGCGCCCGACGAGCACACGCTCGCGGACGTGCGGCGCGCCGGCGAGGCGTACGGCGCGTGGCGCGAGCTCGCCGAGGTGATCACCGACGAGCGCAAGCGGCTGATCGCCGCCGGCGTCGAGGGCTATCCGACCGAGCCGGTGCGCTTCGTCGCGCTGTCGCGCGAGCTCGCCGCGCTGTGCGACCGCAAGCTCGGCGACAAGCCGCGCGGGCTCGCCGTGATCGCCGAGGCGCTCGCGGTGACGCCGCGCGATCCGAGCTTGCTGGCCGACGTCGAGCGGATCGCGGCCGAGCTCGATCAGCGCACGCACTACCGCACCGTGATCGAGGCGTTCGAGACCGCGATCAACGCGGCGACGCCGGCGGAGCGCGTCGATCTGCACCTGCGGCGCTCGAAGATCCTCGAGGACCGCATCAGCGATCCGAAGGGCGCCGTGATGGACGTGCTCGCGGCGTTCTCGTGGGCGCCCGATCGCGAGGACGTGCGCGACGCGCTGCTCGCGCTCGCGCCGAAGTCGCGGTCGTGGACCGAGGTCGTCGCGGTCGACAGCGCGCTGGTCGAGCGCGCGGGCAGCACGCAGCGCCGGGTCGAGCTGCTGCGGCGCAAGGCGCAGGTCATCGAGGAGCAGCTCAAGGACGGGCCGCGCGCGTTCCGCACGCACCTGGTCGCGCTGCTGCTGTCGCCCGACGACGCCGATACCGCCTCGCACCTGTGGCGGCTCGCGCGCGTGATCGGCAAGTACCGCGAGGTCGACCGCACGCCGCACGCCGAGCCGGCACCGGCCACGGTGCAGGGCGAGGTCGCGGTCGCCGAGGCGGTCGCGGCGGCGTCGCGCGCCGAGATCCACGGCGCGGGCCTGACGCTCACCGACGCGGCGACGATCTCGACCAAGATCAAGGTCCCGAAGCGCGCGTCGACCGAGCCGATCGCCGAGGACGATCTGGCGAGCTTCGAGGTCGGCGACTCGACGATGCCGCTCGACCTCGAGGAGGTCGAGGACGCGGTCGGCGAGAAGCGCAAGGCGGCGTTCACGCCCGAGGGCGGGACGATGACGCTCTCCGCGAACGACCTCAAGGGCATGATGGTGCCGCCGCGACTGCCGCCCGGTGCGAAGGGCCCGCCGAAGCCGCCGCCGCGGCCGCCGCAGATCAAGCGCGCGCCCGCGCCGCCACCGGCGCCGCGCAAGGCGCAAGCCGCGGTGCGCCGGCCGCCGATGCCGACGCTGCCGGCGCGGCCGTTCGAGTCGCCGTGGGAGGAGCTCGCGGTCGCGTACGAGAGCCTGCCCGCGCCCGACGCGCTGACGCGGCTGCGCTGGCTGTATCGCGCCGGCGAGGTGTGGGAGACCGGCGCCAAGGACATCGGGCGCGCGTTCGATTCGCTCGCGCGCGCGTTCGCGCAGGCGCGGCGCGCGCCGCAGGGCGACGCCGAGGTGCGCGCGCGGCTGCACCGCATCGCGCAGGATCACAAGGCGTGGGATCGGCTCGCCGACCTCTACGAGGGCATGGCGGAGCAGGCCGACACCGCGGTGGCCGCGGCGGATCTGTTGATGGAGGTCGCGAACATCCGCGCCGGGCAGAAGCGGCCGAAGGACGCCGAGGCGCAGCTGCGCCGCATCCTCGGCATGCTGCCGAGCGACGTGGTCGCGCGCGCGCGGCTCGAGGAGCTGTACCGCGGTGAGGGCCGCTGGGTGGAGCTCGCGGCGTCTCTCGAGGAGCGCACCGATCCGCGGCTCGGGACCGCGGCACCGGAGGCCGAGCGGCCGCAGCTGTTGCGCGAGCTCGCGGAGATCTACACGCAGCGGCTGCAGCGCCCGCACGACGCGATCGACGCGTACGAGCGGCTGCGCCAGCTCGCGCCGTCGGATACCGAGGTGCTTGTGCAGCTCGCGGCGACCTACGCCGGCATCGGCCGGTGGTCGAAGGTGATCGAGACGCTCGGGCGGATCAACGAGATCGCCGAGGGCAGCGAGGACGCGCGCGAGGCGCACCACCAGATCGCCGCGATCTACGTGCGCGAGCTCGAGCTGCCAGAGCGCGCGATCGAGACGCTCAACAACATCGTGTCGTTCTGGCCCGACGACACCGAGGCATGGGCGCAGCTCGACAAGCTGTACGCCGAGACCGCGCGCTGGGAGGAGCTCGCGGACGTGCTGCGCCGGCGCGCGGCGCTGACGCGCGACCCGGCGGAGCGCTCGGCGCTGCTCGCACGGCGCGCGCAGATCCTGATGGAATGGCTGCAGGCGCCGGAGGAAGCGGCGGCCGCGCTGCGCCACGCGCGCACGATCACGCCCGAGGATTCGAAGCTCTCCGACGCGCTGGTCAACGCGCTGATCAAGGCGGGGCGGGACCGCGAGGCGGCGAGCATGCTCGAGAGCCGGATCCAGTCGCTCGAGCAGAGCGACGAGGACCCGCCGCGCGGTGATCTGGCGGCGCTGTACATCCGGCTCGCGCAGCTGCGGCTCGAGAAGCTCGAGGACCGCGACGGCGCGCGCACGGCGGTCGACCGCGCGCTCGCGCTGGTGCCGGAGCATCCGACCGCGCTGTCGGTGCTCGCGGCGGTGGCGTCGCCCGACGAGGATCCGCGCGCGTTCGCCGACGCGAAGCTGCGCGAGGCCGAGCACGCGCACGACGACGACACGCGGATCGCGGCGCTGATGGCCGCCGGCGAGGTGCTGCAGTCGCGGGTCGGCGACACCGAGGCCGCGCGCGCGGCGTTCCAGCGCGTGCTGAAGATGCGGCCGTACCACGCCGACGCGACGTGGGCGCTGGCCGGGCTGATCGAGAAGGGCGGCGACCCCGAGACGGCGGCGCGGCTGCTCGAGAAGCGGCTCGAGGACGAGACCCTCGTCCCGTCGGAGAAGGCGCGGATCATGACCGAGCTCGCGGCGCTGTCGCGGGCGGCAGGCGTCGAGCCGGCGGCGGAGCGGCGGCTGCTCGAGGCGCTCGGCTGCGCGCCCGATCACGTGCCCGCGATCATCGCGCTCGCCGATTTCTACGCCGACGCCAACCGCTGGGAGGACCTCGAGGCGTTCCTGCGCGAGGTGCTCGACGGTACGCTGCTGCAGGCGCAGCCGACGGCGCTGATCGCGGACCTGCACCGCCGGCTCGCCGGCGCGTACGAGAAGCTCGGCCGCGAGGAGGACGCGTACCAGACGCTGGTCGCGGCGGACCGCATGCACCGCGGCCACCTGCTCATCAAGCTCGCGCTCGGCGAGAACCGCTACAAGGCGCGGCGCTGGCGCGAGGCGGCACTCCACCTCTCGCCGCTGGCGGCGCACGAGGACGGGCCCAAGTATCCGAGCGAGGTCGCGCAGGGCCTCTATCACGCGGCGCTCGCCGAGATCCGTTCGCTGCGGCCGGAGAAGGCGCCGCCGCTGTACGCGCGCGCGCTCGAGCTCAAGCCGGCGTACGCGCCGGCGCTGCAGGCGCTCGCCGAGATCGCGATGGAGCAAGGCGATCACCGCAAGGCGGCCGACTTGCTCACGCGCCAGGCGACCGCCACCGAGGACCCTGGGGAGCGCCTCAAGCTGTTCGAGGCGCTCGGCGACATGGCGCACACGATGCTCAAGGACGAGGAGCGCGCGCGCACGTGCTACGCCGCCGCCGTCGCGTCGGCGCAGCCGCTCGAGGCCAAGCACGTCCCCCTGCTCGAGAAGCTGCTCGAGCGCCAGAACGCCGCGGGCGACCGCGCGGGGGCGGCGCGCTCGAGCGAGCTGATGGCCGCGTTCGGTGGCTCCCCGGCCGATCGCTCCGCGCGCTACCTGCGCGCGGCGCGCGCCTACCTCGCGGAGGGCGACCGGGTGCGCGCGCGCGGCGCCGCCGACCGCGCGGTCGAGAGCGATCCGTACGACGTCGATGCGGTCGACCTCGCCTCCGGCCTCGCGATCGACATGAGCGACGTCGACGCGGCCGCGACGATGCTCACGCGCCTGCTGAGCGCGAAGGACGATCGCGTGAGCGAGGCGCAGGCCGGCCGCAAGGCGATGCTGTTGTTCCGGCTCGGGCAGGCGCGCGAGCAGCGCGGCGACGTGCGCCAGGCGGTGCCGGCCTACGAGAAGACGATCCAGATCGCTCCCACGTCCGACGCGGCGACGGATGCGCGCCGCGCGCTGCTCGGCGTGGCACGCGCGCAGCATCAGAGCCCGGTCGAGGACAGCGGGCGCCGCGAGATCCTGCTCGGGCACATGCAGGCGATCACCGCCGCGACCGGCCAGCTCGCGGACCTCGTCCTGTGGGCGGACGACCTGCGCCGCCTGAACAAGCCCGAGGCGCGGACGGCGCTCGAGGTCGCGATCGCGTGCGGCCACACCACCGACGTGCACCAGACGGCGTATCTCCAGACGCACAAGACCATCCCGATGCGCGACGACGAGCCGTATCGCGCCGCGCTCGACCAGGAGGATCGCGGGCTGATCACCGACGCGGGCGAGGCGACGCTGCAACCGATCTCGGCGGCGCTGAGCGAAGCGGCCGCGCTGCTCTGGCCCGACCTCGAGCAGATGCTCGCGCGCTGCGACTGCGCGGGCGCGCGCCGGGTGCCGGCCACGCTCCACGTGCCGGCGACCGCGATGTTCCCGCGCCTGACCACCGCGCTCGGCACCGGCGCGGTGATGCTGTATCAGCGCGACAGCGGCCCCGACATCACGGTCGTGGCTGCGGCGACGCCCGTGATCGTGCTCGGCCCGCGCCTGCTCGATCCCACCGCGTCCCCCGGCGAGAGCCGCGCGTTGCTCGCGCGCGCGGTCGATCTGACGCGCCCCGAGCACGTCACGTTCGCGGGCATGCCGCTCGCCGAGGCCAACCGCCTGCTCGCCTCGGTCGCGCGCCTGTTCGGCCCGCCGATGCTGCGCGACGCGGCCGAGAACCTGGTCGACGACGACGAAGACGTCCTGCGCGCGCACGACGAGGTCACCAAGGCCGCCCTGCCGGTCAAGATCCGCAGCCGCCTCGAGCAGCTGCTCGCCAACCTCGAGCCGCACGCGCTCGACGTCGCCGGCTACGTCGCCGCGTGCGAGCGCACCGCCGACCGCGCGGCGCTGCTGCTCGGCGGCGACCCCGCGCCGATCGCCCACCACTGCGCGGCGCGCGACGAGAGCTGCGCGCACCTGATCGCGGCGGTCGCCCAGCCCGGCTGGCTGCCGCTGCGCATGAAGCTCGGCCTGCGCTGAGCTAGGGGTTCACGCAGCGCTGGCTCTGGGTCGTGCCGCTCGGGCCGGTCGATTTCACGGTGTTGGCGTCGTAGCCGCAGCTGCCGCCGCACTTCAAATACGCGGACGAGCTGCACCAGTCGCTGCCGGTCGTGTTGATCCATCCACCGGCCACACGATCGAGGCTCGTGTCCGTCAGGACGCGCAGCTTCTCCTTGTTCAGCGTCAGCTTTCTGGTCGCCTTCAACATGCCCGTCGTACGAGCAAGTGTGGTGCCCGCGGCCGTTCGTGCACTTATCGCGAGAACGCCGTGCAGATTCGGCAACCATGCAGGTTCTGCATGTCCGTTCTGCAGGGTCAGCGTTCGCAGCTACCCACGGTCTGGTGCGGAGGCGCCTTGCACGCGAGGTCACGCTCCGCGTCGGCGAGAGGCGCCCGATCCCGCGGCACGCGCCACACGACGACGCTGCCGCGCTGGTCGAAGCCCATCACCGCACCGTCGGCGGCGGCGTGCAGGCCGGTCGGCACGCTGAGCCGTCCATCGATCGTCGCGAGCGGATCGCCGGTCGCAGCGTCGAACAGCTCGAGCGCGCCGTTGCCGTCGAGTGCGACGATCACGTGATCCGATGCGTCGAACACCGCACCGGCGAGATATTGCGATCGGCTGACCAGCCTGCGCAGGATCTGGCGGCTCGCAACATCCCAGACGAGCGCGCCACCATCCTGGCTCGTCGAGACCACGCGCGCCTCGGCGTGATCGAAGCTCGCCTGGATCGTCGCGGCCTGATGGCCCACCAGGGGCGTCAGCGAGGGCGCGCCGGCGAGCTCGACGAGCCACACATCCCGCAGACCGTGCAGCACGAACCGTCGGCCCGATGGTGACAGCTCACCGCCGACGGCCTGATCGGTGAGATCGATGTCGTGCGCTCCGAGCGCGATCGCGCGCTCGTAGAGCGTCAACCTCCGTCCGTGGAGGTCGAGCCAGCGTTCGTCGGGCAGGAGCACGAGCGCTCTCGTCGGTCCGACTCCAGTTACCCGCGTCTGCTCGCGGCCGTCGAACGCGAGCACGGAGACGACACCTGCGTCGTCGCCGACCGCGACCCGGTCCGCTGCGGCCGCGACCACGGTCGCGCCCGCGAGCGGTACGTGGGCGACCGTGCGCCCGGATGGCAGCTCCTCGATGCGAGCCTCCGTGCCCGTCGCTACCACGGCACGGTTGGTCGACGCTGCCGCTGCCGTCGCGCCCGGGAGCCGCGCGATCGCACGGTGCTCGACGACATCCCACACCGCGACCTCGTCGGGGCACGCGACGGTGGCCCGGCGTTGATCTGGAGACACGTCGAGCCCGCACCGCCCCGCGTGTTGTGCGGTCGCATCGACGATGACGTAGGTC
>Ga0075425_100005858_pt1 | contig 12815 bp, 13 predicted proteins | sample SoiMethybrSBSTD4_FD_75300 | JGI IMG/M metagenome (GOLD analysis project Ga0075425, IMG submission 75300) | Bulk soil microbial communities from a Populus tree surrounding site in Tennessee, USA - Soil MetaG P. TD hybrid SBSTD4 | ecosystem: Environmental > Terrestrial > Soil > Tree plantation...
CGAGCCGCGGCTCGCGCCGCAGCCTGCACCGTGCGCGGCTCGGTCCCTTCCGGAAGGACGATGCGCTTGCGGGCCTCGCGGGCCCGGGCGGCCAGCCGGCCCAGGAAGTCCATGAGGCGCTGACCGTAGCACAGGGCCCGCGGCAGGTCACCGGCCGGCCTTCCGTTGACAGCCGCGAAGACCGTGTGATACGGTGATCGCTCCTCGCAACTGGTTGCTCCGCAGGGAGAACGCTGCCATGAAGATTGTCGAACGTCAGGTTGGTAACGTGGTCATCCTGGACCTCCACGGCAAGATCCTGATCGGCGAGGGGGACGACGCCCTGCGCGATGCGGTCACGCGGGTCGTGGACAGCGGGAAGACGAAGATCCTGCTGAACCTTGCCGACGTGCCCTACGTGGACTCGGCCGGCCTGGGCGAGATCGTGCGCTGCTACACCACGGTCAGCCGCAAGGGCGGGCGCCTCAAGCTCGTGAACCTGACCAAGAAGATCCAGGACCTTCTGGCCATCACCAAGCTCCTGACCGTCTTCGAGTGCTACGACAGCGAGGAAGAGGGCGTCCGGAGCTTCGCCTAGGGGATTCCCGCGCAGCGTAGCGACCCATCCCGGACCTCCGTGGACGTCGCGACGCCCGGTCCCGCCGCCGCCGCATCGAGCCTGAAGATGGGGCCGGTCCTCGTCTCCCTCCGCCCGCACCAGTGGACGAAGAACCTGGTGCTGTTCGCGGCGCTGGCCTTCTCCAAGCACCTGTTCGAGGCGGGACCGCTCGTGCGCGCGGTCGTGGCCTTCGCGCTCTTCTGCGGCCTCTCCGGCGCGGTGTACCTGCTCAACGACGTGGCCGACCGCGAGCGCGACCGCATGCACCCGCTGAAGCGGCTGCGGCCCGTGGCCAGCGGCGCGCTGTCCCCGCGGACCGCGGTGGGCCTGGCCGCGCTCATCGGGTTCGGCTGCCTGGCCCTCTCCTTCACGCTGGGCGTGCCCTTCGCCGCCTGCGCGGTCCTGTACCTGGGCCTGAACCTCCTCTACTCGTTCAGCCTCAAGGAGGTGGTGATCCTGGACGTCCTGGCCATCAGCATGGGCTTCGTGCTGCGGGCGGTGGCGGGGGCGGTGGCCATCGGGGTGCTGATCAGCGACTGGCTGCTCATCTGCACGATCCTGCTGGCCCTGTTCCTGACGCTCTCGAAGCGGCGCCACGAGCTGACGAGCCTGAGCGACACGGCGGTCAGCCACCGCCCGACGCTCCAGGAGTACAGCCCCTACCTGCTGGACCAGATGATCGCGGTGGTCACGGCCTCCTGCGTGACCTCGTACGCCTTCTACACCACCGCCCAGGAGACCCGGGACAAGTTCCAGACCGATCGGCTGGCCTGGACGCTGCCTTTCGTGCTGTACGGGATCTTCCGCTATCTTTACCTCGTGCACCGCAAGGAGCAGGGCGGCAGCCCCACCGACGTCCTGCTGACCGACCGGCCGCTGCTCGTGGCCGTGGCCCTGTGGGCCGGGACCGTGGTCCTCATCCTCTACACCGCCAAGGGGCTGCCCGTGCCCCTGCTGCGCTGAGCGCGGCGTGAGCTTCGAGATCAAGTCCGGCGACGTGGACGTCGACGCCATCATGCGCATGATCCGCAAGCGCATCGAGGAGAAGAAGCAGGGGCTCTACACCGACGAGGAGATCCGGGAGATCGCCGAGCACCGCCTGGACGCCGTCCTCGACGCCCACGAGTTCAACAGCGATTTCATCGCCGACCTCCGCTCCCAGGAGGGGCGGTGGAACTACCACTTCGGCCCGGAGACGATCTACCGCAGCAGCCGCGGCGGCGTGGGCGGCCTCCTGGAGGGCGTCCGGCGGCTGCTCCGGCCGCTGCAGAAGCTGGTCTGGAACCCCAACCCGATGATCGCCGCGCTCTCGCGGCAGTCGGACCTCAACACGTACTACGTCCACCTGCTGCACAACCTGGCGGTGGAGATCACCAAGCTCAACCTCGAGGTCCAGGACCTGAAGAACCGCAACCTCCAGCTCCAGGGCCGGCTGGAGTTCCAGGCGCGGCGGGAGAAGACGCTCGAGGAGATGGTGGTCTACCGCGACGACGCCGTGGCCAAGCCGGGGAGCGGGGGCGGAGGAGCGGCCGGGAACGACCCCGCTTGAAGCTGGCCTTCGTGGTCCAGCGCTACGGCCTGGACATCGCGGGCGGCGCCGAGTACCACTGCCGGCTGGTGGCCGAGCACATGGCGCGGCATGCCGAGGTCTGTGTCCTCACCACCTGCGCGTCCGACTACCTGACCTGGGCCAACCACTATCCGGAGGGGCGTGAGCTCCTGAACGGGATCCCCGTCCACCGGTTCAAGGTCAAGCGGCCGCGGGACCCCGGGGCCTTCGCGGACTGGACGGACCGGGCCTTCCGCGCTTCGCACGACCCGGCCGACGAGCTGCGCTGGCTGGAGGAGCAGGGGCCGTTCGCGCCGCGGCTCGTCCGCCACATCGAGCGGCACCGCGACGACCATGACCTGTTCGTGTTCTTCTCGTACCGGTACTACCCGACCTGGCACGGCCTGCGCGCGGTGCGCGACAAGGCACTGCTCGTCCCCACCTGCGAGGAGGACGGCGTCTACCGCCTGTCGATCTTTCCGCCGTTCTTCAAGCTGCCGCGGGCCATCGTCTACAACAGCGTCGAGGAGCGGGCTTTGATAGAGACCGTCTCCGGAAATCAGGACGTGCCAGGGGACGTGGTAGGGGTAGGGTCGGCGCTGCCGGACCGGTTGGACGCGCAGGGATTCCGCGAAAGGTCCGGTCTCACCGGACCTTATGCGCTCTACGTGGGGCGGATCGACGAGAACAAGGGCTGCCGGCAGCTGTTCGATTTCTTCCGCCGCTACCGCGCCGAGACGGGATCGAAGCTGGCCCTGGCCCTCATCGGCAAGCCGGTGATCGAGATCCCCAAGGACGCGGGCATCGTCCACCTGGGATTTCTCTCCGACGAGGAGAAGTGGAACGCCCTGGCCGCCTCGGACCTGCTGATCATGCCCTCGCGCCTGGAGAGCCTGTCCATGGTCACGCTGGAGGCCTGGTGGGCCGAGCGGCCGGTCCTGGTCAACGGCCGGTGCGAGGTGCTGCGGGGGCAAACCCGCAGGGCCAACGCCGGTCTGTACTACACGAGCTACGAAGAATTCCGTGAGGCGTTGGCCCTGCTCGAATCCAACCCGTCGTTGCGCGCCGGTCTCGGCAGGAATGGCCGTTTGTATTTCGATCAGCACTACACGTGGGACATTGTCGAGAAGAAGTATTTGTCCCTGATCGCCCAAGCGAGCTCCGGCACGCGTGTCCGCGAGCTTGGGCGATCCCAGCCCGATCCAGCCTCCGTCTCATGACCGGTTCTCGTCCGTCGTTCAACGTCGTGGAGATCATGTCCGAGATCCGCGAGCAGAACCGCCAGAAGCGCGAGCGCGGGATCCTCACCGAAGAGGAGCTGGACGGCCTGGCCCGGGAGAGGTTGCGCGCGTTCGCGCAGACCGCCCACATCGACCCCCGCCTGCTCGACCGCTTCCTGGATCCCGGCCACGACTGGAACATCGCCACCGACTACATCATCCGCACCCACCGCCAAGGCCCCGCCGCCCGCCTGAGCCTGGTGGGCAAGCGCCTGGTCCGCCCGCTGGTGCGCCTCTACACCGACCACCTCCTCAACCGCCAGACGCAGATCAACCAGTACTTCTGCGAGGTGCTCCACCACTCTGTGCGCGAGATCGTCCGCCTGGAGGCGCAGGTGGCCGCCCTCAGGAAGCGGAACGAGGACCTCGAGAGCCGCCGGTGAATCTGTGCTTCGTCATCCAGCGCTACGGCCTGGAGAGCCCGGGCGGCGCCGAGACCCATTGCCGGTGGCTGGCCACCCGCCTCTCGCGCGCGCACCGGGTCGAGGTCGTCACCACGTGCGCCCGGGACTACACCGACTGGCGGAACCACTACCCGGCGGGGACGAGCGACGTGGCGGGCCTGCGGGTCACGCGCTTCCCGGTGGACCGGCCGCGATCCGAGCGGGCCTTCGCGCTGTACTCGGACATCGTCTTCCGCGACCACCACACGCCCGCGGACGAAGAGGAATGGGTGGACCAGAACGGCCCCTTCGCGCCCGCCCTGGTGCAGTCCCTGCCCGCGATGCCGGGCGTGGACCTCTTCCTCTTCTACTCGTACCGGTACTACACGACCTTCCGCGGCCTGCCGGTCGTGGCCGATCGCGCGGTCCTCGTGCCCACCGCTGAGGACGACCCGGCCCTGCGGCTGCCCATCTTCCGCGCCCTCTTCCAGGCGCCGCGCGGCCTGATCTACCTGACGCCCGAGGAGCAGTCGCTGGTGGAGTCGGTGGCGGGCAACGGCACTGTGCCGTCCGTCGTGGTGGGGAGCGGGGTGGACCTGGCGACGGAGTGGCGCGGCGTGGACGTGCCGCAGCGGTTCGGCCTGTCGGGGCCGTATGTCGTCTACGTGGGCCGCATCGACCGCAACAAGGGCGTCGACCGCTTGCTGGACTACTACCGCGAGCTCGCGCGCGAGTGGCCGGAGGCGCCCCTGCTCGTCCTGGCCGGGGCGCCCACCCTCGCGATCCCCGAGCATCCGAAGGTCCGCCACCTCGGTGTCGTCTCGGACGCGGAGAAGCACGCGCTCATCGCGCGGGCCGCCGTCCTGGTGATGCCCAGCGCCTACGAGAGCCTGTCCCTGAGCGTGCTCGAGGCCTGGGCCCTCGGCCGCCCCGTGCTGGTCAACGCGGAGTGCCGCGTCCTCGAGGGCCAGTGCGTGCGCAGCAACGGCGGGCTCTTCTACCGCGGCTACGCGGAGTTCGCGCCCGCGCTGCGCATGCTGGTCGAGCGCGCGGACCTGCAAGAAGGGCTCGGAGAGGCGGGACGGGCCTACGTGGCCCGGGAGTACGATTGGGACATCGTGGAGCGCCGCACCGCGTCCTTCCTGGAGCGGATGGCGGGGACCCGGACGGCATGACCCGGCCCGGCGCGCCGCAAGTCCACCAGGTCCTGGCCGCGCTGTCCTACGGCGATGCCATCGGCAACGAGGCCCTGGCCATCCAGCGGCACCTGCGCGGGGCCGGCTTCGCCTCCGACATCTTCGCGGAAGGCGTCCACCCGCGCATGTCCGGCCTGGCCCGGCCGCTCTGGGAGTACCGTCAGGTCTCTTCGCCGGAGACCGTGTGCCTCTTCCACTTCTCGATCGGCAGCGCCGCGGGCCGCCTCGTGCACCACGCGCCCGACCGCCTGGTCTGCATCTACCACAACATCACGCCGGCGGACTTCTTCCTCGGCTTCCATCCGCACCTGGCCGGCCTCTGCTACCACGGCCGCCGCGAGCTCCAGGCCTTCGCGCCCCGCGCCGAGCTGGGCCTGGGGGACAGCGAGTTCAACCGCCGCGAGCTGGAGGCGGCGGGCTTCCGCCGCACCGAGGTCCTGCCCATCGTGCTGGACCTCGAGGCCTACCGCCGGCCGCCCTCGCCCGTGATCCGCCGGATCTACGACGACGGGCGCGTGAACATCCTCTTCGTGGGCCGCATCATCCCCAACAAGCGCATCGACGACCTGATCCGGACCTTCGCGGTCTACCAGCGTTACCTGGAGCCGCGCAGCCGCTTGCTGCTGGTGGGGGACCACCGCGGCCACGAGCGGTACTACGACCGCCTGCAGGAGATGGTCCGCACGCTGCGCCTGGACGAGGTGGTGTTCACCGGCCACGTGGACGACGACGAGCTCCTGGCCTGCTACTCCGTGGCCGACGTCTTCCTCTGCCTCTCCGAGCACGAAGGCTTCTGCGTCCCGCTCCTGGAGGCCATGACCTTCGGCATCCCCGTGCTGGCCTACGACGCCGGCGCGGTGGCGGAGACGCTGCGCGGCGGCGGCGTCCTGCTGAAGGACAAGAGGCCCGAGGCCGTGGCCGAGTTGGTGCAGGCGGTCCGCACCGACCCCGCGCTGCGCCGCGCGGTCCTGGCCACGCAGGAGCGGGCCCTGCGCGAGGTGCGGGCCGTCGACTTCCGCGCGCTCCTCATGGAGCGCCTGGCGCCGGTGCTGCCGGCCCGGGAGGCCGCGCGCCGGTGAGGGTGGACCAGTGGGTGCCCGCCCTGCACAAGGGCGACGCCATCGGGGACTCCGCCCGGCTGATGCGCGACGCCTTCCGATCCTGGGGGCTGACCGCCGACGTGTACGCGCTGGAGCTGGACGAGGATCTGAAGGGCGACGGCCGTCCGTGGTCGGAGTGGCGGCCGGGCGGGGCCGAAGACGTGGTCATCCTCCATTACGCGCTGCCCTCGGCGCTGACCGCCGCGCTCAAGGAGCACCGCGGCCGGCGCGTCCTGCTGCACCACAACATCACCCCGCCGGAGTTCTTCTCGGGCTACGACGCCGAGATGGCGCGGATCTGCGCCATCGGCCGCGACGAGCTGCGCGGCCTGGCCGGCCACGTGGACCTGGGCCTGGCCGACAGCGAGTTCAACCGCCGCGAGCTGGAGGCGGCGGGGTTCGCCCGCACGGGCGTGTTGCCCATCTACCTGGACTTCGCCCGCTACCGGGAGCCGCCGAGTCCCGTGCTGGCCCGCGCCCTGGGCGACGGACGCACGAACGTGCTGTTCGTCGGCCGGGTGGCCCCCAACAAGCGCCACGAGGACCTCATCCGCCTGGCCTCCTACTGGAAGAAGTTCATCTCCCCCGACCTGCGCCTCCTCCTGGTGGGCAAGCTGCCCAGGCGCCGCCACTACTTCGACGCCCTTCAGGCGTTGATGTACGAGGAGGGCTTCACGCCGGCCGAGGTGGTCTTCACCGGACACGTGGACCACCGCGATCTGCTGGCGTACTACGCCGCGTCGCGCGTCTTCGTGTCCATGAGCGAGCACGAGGGCTTCGGGGTGCCGCTGGTCGAGGCCATGCTCATGGGCGTGCCCGTCCTGGCCCACCGGGCCGCCGCCGTCCCCGACACGCTGGGCGGCGCGGGCGTGCAGTTCGGCGAGAAGCGGGTGGACGAGGTGGCGGAGATGGCCCACCTGCTGGCCACCGACGACGGGCTGCGCTCGGCCGTCCTGGCCGGCCAGCGGGAGCGCCTCCAGGCCTTCGCGCCGGCCGCGGTGGAGGGCGCGCTGAGGCGATACGTGGAGGCGCTGTGAACGTCGCCTTCGTCGTCCAGCGCTACGGGGCGGACGTGGCCGGCGGATCGGAGTCGCTGGCCCGCGCCGTGGCCGAGCGCCTGGCCACCGACATGCGCATCACCGTGCTCACCACCTGCGCGCGCGACTACGTGACGTGGCGGAACGAGCTGCCCGCCGGGCAGGAGCGCCTGAACGGCGTGGACGTGGTCCGCTTCCCGGTGGAGGAGGAGCGCGACCTCGAGGCCTTCAACCGCCTCTCGGAGCCGCTCTATGCGCGGCCGCACTCGGAGGCCGACGAGCTCGTCTGGCTGCGCCGGCAAGGGCCGTACGCGCCGCGGCTGGTCGAGGCCATCGAGAAGCGCACGGGCGAGTTCGACGCGATCGTGTTCTTCACCTACCTGTACTACCCGACCTATTTCGGCTTGCAGGCGGCGCCCGGGCACGCGGTGCTGGTGCCCACCGCCCACGACGAGCCGCCTCTGCGCTTCCGCATCTACGACGCCCTGTTCGCGCGGCCGCGCGCACTGGCCTTCTGCTCGGTCCCCGAGATGGAGCTGGTGCGCTCGCGCTTCGGGTTGGGCGGCCGACCCGCGGCCGTCACCGGCATCGGCGTGGATGCGGCCCATCCGGCCCCCGGCGACGTCGACGGCTTCCGCATCCGCCACGACGTGCGCGGGCCGTACGTCCTCTACGCGGGCCGCATCGACGCGGGCAAGGGCTGCCAGGAGATGGTGGCCTTCTACGATCGCTACCGCCGCGACCACGCGGGCGCGGCGGAGCTGCTCCTCATCGGGCGGCTGGCCATGGAGGCCCCGCGCGTCCCCGGCGTGCGCTATCTCGGATACCTGTCCGAGGCCGAGAAGACGGCGGCCCTGGCCGGGGCGCGTGCCGTCGTCTGTCCCAGCCCGTTCGAGAGCCTGTCCATCGTCCTGCTCGAGGGCTTCGCGCTCGGCACGCCGGCCCTGGCCAGCGCGCGCTCGCCGGTGCTGAAGGACCACTGCCTCCGCTCCCAGGGTGGCCTCTTCTATTCCAGCGGCGAGGAGTTCGGCGAGGCGCTGGACCTCCTGGTGCGCGAGGCGAAGCTGCGGGACGCCCTGGGCGAGAACGGCCGGCGTTACGTGCGGGAGAGCTACCAGTGGCCGGCGGTGCTGGCGCGGTACCGTTCGCTGATCGAGGCCGCCGCCGCCCCGCCGCGCTAGCCGGCGCGGGCCCCGTCGGGGAGGGGCCTCTCCGGCACCGCCAGCGCGGGGACGATCCCGTCCGCGTAGCCGATGTCGAACATCATCCCCTCCGAGACCTCGCCCGCCATCCTCTTCGGCTCCAGGTTGACCACGAAGAGGGCCTGCTTGCCCTCGATCTCCCGCACGTCCGCACGCTCGCCCTTCATGCCGGCCAGGATCGCGCGGGTGTGATCGCCGAAGTCCACGCGCAGGCGCACCAGCTTCTTCGCGCCCGGCACGTCCTCCACGCTCGTGATGGTCCCGACGCGGACGTCGAGCTTGTCGACGTCGGCCTTGGAGACGGTCGGCTTCACGGGTGCTGGCTTGAAATCGGGCATTACCGACGAGCCTACCGCCGATCGTCCCGCGGCGACTCGTCCGGCAAGCGCCCGCCGACGACCCGCTTGGCGGGCCCCGCTTCGAGCGATCCGTCCGCCGTGGTCTCGTTGATGATGGCCAGGGTCTCGAGCGGCACCGTCGAGGGATAGCGCTCGGCGAACTGGCGCAGCGACATGGCCCGGGGGAGATTCACGATGGACAGCTTCCGCGGCTCGACGTCGAGGTGGCGCCGGTCGGTCAGCCGCTCGAAGCTGCTCACGGTCTGATTCATGAGCTCGGCGTAGCGCGGCCACCGCGCGGAGGACGTGTAGCCGAGGAGCTGGAACACCTTCCCTTCGTGGGACACGAAGGCGGCCAGGCCGCGGATGACGGCTCCCTCCTGCGTCTGGGCGGCGAAGCTGTGGGCCACGGCGGGCAGGCCGTTGATGTCTCCCCGCCACGCGCCGCCCTGCTGGATCCCGCCCTGCGAGAAGAACTCGCGCGAGGCCACCTCGGGCGAGTCGCGGCGGGCCAGCGTGATGACCACCACCGCGTCCTCGTTGGGGCTCTGGGCCCCCACGGCCTGCTTCTGGTTCGTCGTCTTCCAGCCCTCCGGGAACTCGAACCGGAACTTCATCCCGGGATGGTAGAAGACGTTGCGCTCGAAGAAGCCCTCGCGCGGGTCCTCGCCGAACTCCAGGCCGTCGATGTGGCGCAGGTAGTCGGCGCGGTCGCGGCCGCGGGTGCCGGGCGCCGTGGTCATGGCCGCGATCTCCTGGCCGATCCGCGTGCGGCGGTCGCCGGGGTCGGGGTGCGTGGAGAGCCAGCCGGGCACGCGTCCCTTGCTCTCCGCGGCGCTGACCCGCTCCAGGGTGGTGAAGACGTCCGTCATGGGGTGCGGGTCGTAACCCACTCGCGTCATGTACCGCAGGCCGAGGTCGTCGGCCTGGCGCTCGGCGTCCCGCCCGTACTTGAGAAAGAGCAGGCTCAGCCCCGTCTGGGCCAGGCCGCCCAGGCTCTGCAGCTCCGGCCGCACGATCATCCCGACCGCCAGGCCGATGTTCGCCAGCTGCGCCTTGCTGATCTGGCTGACGGTATGCCGCGCGGTGATGTGGCCGATCTCGTGGCCCATGACGCTGGCCAGCTCCGCCTCGGACGTCATGTACGACATCAGGCCGCGGGTGACGTACACGTAGCCGCCCGGGAGGGCGAAGGCGTTGACGGCCGGATCGTCCACCAGGCGGAACGTCCAGGGCAGCGACGGCCGCTCCGAGCGCGCGGCCAGCTCCTCCCCGATCCGCCGCACGTAGGCCTGGAGGTCGGCGTCCTCGTAGATGCCGATGGCCGCGCCGACCTCCTGGTCGGCCTGCTGGCCCATCTGCTTCTCCTGCGACTCGGAGACGAGCGCGATCTGCTTGCCGCCCGTGGCGGGGTTGGTGGCGCAGGACGGAGCGCCGAGGGACGCGGCCGCCAGAACGGCGGCGGCCGCGCGCCTGATGGATGTCCGGCGGTGGGCGATCACTACGGGATCGTCACGCTGAGCTTCTGCTCGGGCCCGAGGGGAGTGTGGTCGTTCGCGGCCAGCTGGACCATGATGCTGTGGGTCCCGGGCTTCAACCCGTGGAAGCTGAGCTTGGGCACCGTAGTGGCGACGATGGGGCCGTCGTCCACCTGGTAGTGCAGGTGGCCCTCGCCCTTGATCGGCTTCTCCCCCGAGATCGACGGGTCCACGATGCGGACGCCGCGGATCGCGACCGTCACCGTCGCGGCCTGCTTCTTGGCCTTCGCTTCGGGATCCACGAGCTTGGCGGTCAGCGACATGGCGTTGGCGCCGGTCGCGGTGGTCGGCTGCATCGGCCGCGTGGCGGGCACCCCCGTCCCGCCGCTCGTGGCCGACGGGGACGTCATCGCGGGCGACGGCTGCGGGCTAGGCTTCCCCTTTTCCTCGTACTGCGCGGAGAGGGTGGAGCCGAGCGCGGCAATGCTCAGGATCGATGCAAAAGCAATCGCTGTCGAGGGGTTGCGTCCCATGGGTGCTCCTCTCCCGTCGAGAATGGATCGAGCACACGCAGCCGCAGAGCGGCGGGAGCGTCGTCCTTTTGACCCGGGGGATGCTGCGCGCCGGCCAGGTGGCCGGCCCGACGACGCTCCATCGTGAAATCCTCGGTCTCATGTGTCGCCAGCTCGACTTCTCCCGCGAGAACTAGCACGTTGCGTGCCATAGGGAGGGCGGGCTCGCGAAAGCCGGGCGGGGTCCGCGGAGTTGTAACACTTGCAGGTAGGGTGGGCCCGCCGCGCCGGCCCCGCGACGCCTATTCGTCGGGTGGGCTGCCGGTGTCACGCTGTGGCCCGCGGAACCCTGCCACCTCCTCGAGACGGACGCGGCGCGAAAGACCGTAAAAGACGGTTACGGGATTCGTCTCCATCTGGAACGTCACGCCGAGGGCGCGCAGCGCTGCCGCGAAGCGTTCCGGATCGTCCTCTGGAGGCAGCACGTAGGCGTCAGGACCGTCCTCCGCCACGCGGCGGGCCTGGGCCTCGGACTCGTAGGCCGGCGTGGGCCCCAGTGCCGGCGAGAGGACGATCCTCTCGGCCGTGAACATGGTCACGGGGGCGGAGATCGAGAAGTCCGAGTAGCCGGTGCGGATCGCCTTGCCCTCCAGCGAACGCACGATGTCCTCCTGATGCCGCGCGATCTCCCCGCTGGCCCGAAGGCGGGGCAGGGTGCCCGCCACGTGCAGGGCCAGCACCACCCCCAGGGCCGCGACGGCAACCGCCCGCGAGCGGGCGAAGACCCACGCCCCCAGCACGCCCGCGTGCACCGCGCTCGCGGCCACCACCGGCAACAGGTAGCGTGGGCGGCGGTACACGCTGCCCGCGGCCACCGCCCAGAAAAGCGCGAGGCAGAACGTCATGAGCAGCGGCGCCAGCACCGCGGGCGAGGGGAGCGCGCGGCGCGCCCACTCCGCGAAGTCCTTCCGGCGCACGGCCACGTACGCCGCGAGCAGCAGCGGGAAGAGCCAGGCCGCCGCCGCGCGCACGCCGGGCACCTCTCCCCACGGATGGTTCGGGCTCAGGCCGGAGAGGATGGGAAACGACACGGACAGCGTCCGGCCGATCAAGTGGGGGAGCGCTTCCGCCTGCGCGCGCAGCTCCACCGGCTCCCGGCCGAGGATGTCGCGGCTGGCCCAGCCGTGCTGGACGTTCCACAACAGCACGGGCAGCGCGCCCACCAGGCCGCCGGCGGGCACCAGCAGCGTCCACGGATCGCGCCACGTCGCGGCGCGCAGCGCCAGCACCACCGCCGCGACCGCGACGTACGACAGGGCCACCGGCTGCTGCCAGAACGCCGCCCCCAGGAGGACGCCGATCGCGAGATACGTGCCGCGGGCGGCGGCCCCCCGCGCGCCGTCGTCGAGCGCCCGAGCCAGGAGCGCCAGGGCCACGCCGCCCAATGCCAGGACGTCCACGTACTGGCCGACGCAATTGAGCGAGAACACGGTCAGGAACCGCGGGCCGAGGGCCAGGTAGAGGCCCGTGATGAGCGCGGCGGCGCGGCCGCCCACGCGCCGCGCCAGCGCCATGGCCGCGGCGGTGAAGATCAGGTACAGGACCAGGCTGGCCGCGGTCATGAGGAACGACAGGTCGCGCGCGCCGGTCAGGAGCGCGATGGCCGCCGCCAGGTGGCTCTTCAGCGTCCCCTGGTAGTTGGCCCCTTCGGTGAAAACGGGCGCGGGGCGGGCGCCCTCGAGGAGGTGCAGGGCGACGAACGCGCCGTAGGCCCCGTCCCGGTTGACCCAGCCCCACGGGTGGATGAGGGCCGGCAGGCGGTAGGCGACGGCGCTGGCCAGGCAGACGAGCGTCTCGATCCGCGGAGCACGCAGCAGCGGCCGCCGCGCCCGGCCGCCCGCCCAGGCGCGCGCGCCGATCACCAGGACGAGGGCGGCGAGCGCGGCCGCCGGCGGGACGAGCCGAGGCGTGCGGGCGAACCAGGTGGTGACGGTGAGGACGCCCGTAGCCACGGCCGCGGCCTCGAGCGCGAGGACACGGGTGGGGAGGACGGGCCTAGCGGATCGACTTGAGCTGCTCGAGGAGGGACTCCGTCGTCGACGGCCCCTTGAGGATGGAGGCGGCCCGCGCGATCTGGCTGAT
>Ga0075425_100005859_pt1 | contig 12815 bp, 8 predicted proteins | sample SoiMethybrSBSTD4_FD_75300 | JGI IMG/M metagenome (GOLD analysis project Ga0075425, IMG submission 75300) | Bulk soil microbial communities from a Populus tree surrounding site in Tennessee, USA - Soil MetaG P. TD hybrid SBSTD4 | ecosystem: Environmental > Terrestrial > Soil > Tree plantation...
GCTGTAGAGCGCTAGCTCCACCGTCGCCGTCAGCAACAACAGAAACAGCGAGCGTTGGCCGAGGTCGTCGGTGATAGCGCCGCGAATCTTATATTTGACGTCGGCCGGGAAGTAGGTCTCCACCAAGGCGTAGAGGCCATTCGTCAGAGGGAGCAGCTTGGAATAAAAATAGCCCAGCCAATCCAACCGATAGGCGTGCAGGTAGGCATAAAGCGTCCACACGACCAGGATGGTGACAAACAGCAAGATGACCTTCCCGAAGAACAGCCAGATGAACGATGGCGTAGCTTGCGATCCTGAACCGTTCACGCGCGAGCACTCCTCTCGACACCATTGCCGACCATCATTCCCGATAACGCTCCGACCCACAACAACCACGGCCGGCACACCGAGCCGCGTCAGATTTCCCGCACCATCTGTTGCAGCCGCGCCCGCAGTGCCACTTCATCGGCCGTGAAATCGCCGGCAATCCACCACGCCTCAAGCGCTCGCAATAGCTCGCCAACACGCGGGCCTGGCACGAGGCCGGCGGCCAGGGCGTCACCGCCGCCGAGCGGGAAACGCGGTGGCCGCCAGCGCTCAGTGAGGCTGTAGCGATGCTGCCAGGCTGGATCATCGGGCGCATCAGCAGAGCGCGCCCAGGCCAACAGCACCCGCGCGCGGTAGGCGGCCGCGCCATTGGCGTAGAGTTCGGCCCTGGCTATCCGATCGTCCACCGCGGGTCCGATATCGGGCGCGCGCACGGTCGAAAACCGCAGGCGTGCGTGCTCCTCGTTGGCAAGGCGCAATCGCTCGCGCAGCCGGTCGGCGTCCTCGGGCAGCTCGACCACCAGGGCAGCGAGCCGCAAAACCGCATCGGCGGAAAGACCCAGGCGCGCCTCGATCGCAGCGAGGCGGCCAAGCAACCCCGGCCGCGGTGCAGCCGGCAGAACGAAGCCCAACAACCCGAAGTCCTGCATCGCGCGCACGAGCTCCGGCCCGCGTGGTGCTGCAAGCAGGCGCAGCATCTCCTGGCGCACGCGCTCCCCAGACAGCCGCGTAAGCCCGTCGCGCTCGGCGACGCAGGCGGCGAGGCCCTCCCTGTCGGGTGGGCCCTCGCCATATTCGGCCGTCAGGCGAAAGAAGCGCAGAATGCGCAGGTAGTCCTCGCGGATGCGCTCTCTGGCTTGGCCGATGAAGCGCACCCGGCGAGCTGCGACGTCGGCCCGGCCGCCGAGCGGATCGAACACCTCGCCATCGGCGCTGCAGTAGAGCGCGTTGATCGTGAAATCGCGCCGCCGCGCGTCTGCTGCCCAATCGTCGGTGAAGGCGACGGTGGCGTGGCGACCGTGCGCTTGGACGTCCTCGCGCAGCGTCGTCACCTCATGGGCACTGTGGCCGGCGACCACGGTCACGGTGCCATGCGCGATACCGGTCGGGTGGGCCGCAAGGCCCGCCCCCCGTGCCGCCGCCATCACCTCATCTGGATGTGCAGGAGTGGCGATATCGACATCGATCACGGGCCGGCCCAGCAGAGCATTGCGCACGGCGCCGCCGACGGCACGCGCCGCGTACCCTCTGGCCGCAAGCGCATCGAATACCGCGCGCGTGTCGGCTCGGGTGAGCCAGTCGGCGCCAGCAAGGCTCGGCAGCTCGGGGGGCGGTCGATCGGCCATCCGGCCACTACTTCAGTTGGCCGGGCTCGATGCGCCCGTCCTTGCCCACGTGGGGGGGAATGTAGACTTGGCCCGGCTTCCCGCCAGGCGTGATCGAGGCATAATAGATGAGCGTTGCTGCGACGAGCAACGCACCGATCAGAAACAACCACACGAGCGGCGCATCGTTGATGACGGCACCGGCAGAGGTATTGCCGGTGCGCATCAACAGCATGTAGGCGACGTAGGCAGCAGCCGGCAGCAGGAAGAGCAGGACGTTCTCGATGACGACGCGGATCATCGCTGAAACAGCCTCTGGTGCATGTTCTTGAGCATGCCCGCGGTCGCGCCCCAGATGTAGCGGCCCTCGTAAGGCATGGCGTAGAACACGCGCTGTCGGCCGCGCCACGCGCGCGCATGCTTCTGGTGGTTGGCCTCGTCCATCAGAAAGGCGAGAGGGACCTCGAAGGCCTCGAGCACTTCGCGCTGGTCGATGACCAGCGAGAAGCCCTGACGCACGAGCGCCACGACGGGACTGATCTGGAAGCCCGTGCCGGTGCGATAGCTATCGAGGAAACCCAGAACCTCGACGTGCTGGGCCTCGAGGCCGATCTCCTCGCGCGCCTCCCGCAGCGCGCATTCCACCGGGCCCTTGTCATAGGGTTCGACCTTGCCCCCGGGGAATGAGATTTGGCCGGGATGGCTTGGCATGTCGTGCGAGCGCTGGGTTAGCAATACGGTCAGTGGACTGCGCAGCACGATGGGCACGAGCACGGCTGCGGGGCGCGGCGGGGCCATCACGGCAAGATCGTCGCGGAACTCAGGGGTGAGATCCCAATCGCTGGGCCCGAGCGCTCGGCCCGTGCGGGGATCGAAGATCGCCGGCGAGGGGGCGGCCAGCAGACCTGAGCGCGCACGAGCCCGAAATCCTGCTTCGGTGAAGGCATCGGCGCCGGCGTCGAGGGGCATATCCATGACCTGCACAATAGCACCGTGCACCCGATGGTGGCCAACGGTGGGCGCACGGCCACGACAGTGGCAAAGGATGTTATTCCTTGGCGTGAGGAACGGCCCTATGCGCTCTCAGCGCACGAACCTCGCGCACCCTGACGTGCTCCGGCAGCCTCTCTTAATACACACCGCGCCCGGCGCTCACGCCGCGTGGCGCCTCCATCTGCTCGCCGGTGAAGAAACCACCGCGCTCGTCGGTGAAACCGATCACCGAATAGGCGTCGTCGGGTTCCTCGTTGGGTTTGAAAGCCTCCTCCACCACATCGGGGTCTCCAGGCTGCGCCCGCAGCCCGGTGCGCAGGCCGACGCGGATCAACTTGATGCCGGGCGGGACGCGGAAGGGCACGGCCTTCTTGTCGGCGAGCGCCATCTTCATGAAATTGGCGAACACGGGCGCCGCCACGTGACCGCCGGTCATGCCCTTACCGAGATGGCGGGGGGTATCGTAGCCGATGAATACGCCCACCACGAGGTCGGGCGTGTAGCCAATGAACCAGGCGTCCTTCTCGTCGTTGGTGGTCCCGGTCTTGCCGGCGATGGGTATGTTGGGCAACATCTTGGAGACGATGGTGGCGGTTCCACGCTGCACCACCCCCTGCATCATCGAGGTCATCTGGTAGGCCGAGTGGGGATCGATGATCTGCTTGCGATCCTCGGCCAGCACCGGCTCGGCTTGGCCCTCCCACCTTTGCGCCTTGCAGTCGTTGCACTCGCGCTTGTCGTGGCGCCAGATGGCATGGCCCCAGCGGTCCTGGATGCGGTCGATCAACGTCGGTTGCACCTGCTTGCCGCCATTGTCCAACACCGCGTAGGCCGCGCACATGCGCAGGAGCGTGGTCTCACCGGCGCCCAGCGACATGGCAAGGACCGGCATCAGGTCGTCATAGACACCAAAGCGTCGCGCGTACTCCACGATCAACGGCATGCCCATGTCCTGAGCCAACCGCACGGTCATCTGGTTGCGTGACTTCTCGATGCCAAGCCGCAGTGTCGATGGCCCGAATGCCGAGCTCCCGTCGTAGTTTTTGGGCTGCCAGACCTCTTTGCCTGGACCCTGATCGATCTCGATCGGCGCATCGAGCACGATCGAGGTGGGTTTGTAGCCATTGTCGAGCGCGGCCGTATAGACCAGCGGCTTGAAGGCGGAGCCCGGTTGGCGTTTGGCCTGCAGCGCCCGATCGAACTGGCTGGTGGCAAACGAGAAGCCGCCGACCACCGCGTGCACCCGTCCCGTGTGCGGATCCATCGCAATGAGGCCGCCGCTCACCTCGGGGATCTGCATCAAGGACCAAGCACCCGTTGGCTTGAATGGGTCCTTGGGCGCCACCCAGATGACGTCGCCGGGGCTGAGCACATCCGTGACTGCCTTGGGTACGCCCCGCGATGTGCGCGCCCATTTCATCTCGTCAAAGGCGATCTCAACCGCCTCGCGCTCCGCCATCAGACTGCCGTCCGACTGGCGCGCTGGGCGCAACCCGACCACCGCTTTGACCTTCTGTGCTTCGAGCACGATCCCGAGGCGCCAGGGCGCAAGGTCGCTTGGAATGTCGATGGCAGTGAGCGCCGCACCCCAATCGCCGCCGGTGTCGATCTTTTGCATCGGCCCGCGCCAGCCCCGCTCTCGATCAAAGGCAACGAGCCCGTCGATCAAGGCTCTGCGAGCCATGCGCTGCAGATTGGGGTCGAGCGTCGTGCGCACCGACAGGCCACCGTTGATACGTCCGTCGCCGCTGGCCGCCCGCTCAGCGTGCCCAAGCAGCCCATCTTCGCCGAAGTTGCTGAGCAGTGTTCGGCGCACGTCCTCAGCGAAATAGTCCGCCGCATAGATCTGGGTGCCGAGCGGGCGGATGTTGACCTTGAGCGGCTTGGCCTTGGCAAGCCTTGCTTCCTCCGGCGCGATGGCGCCGGTGTCGACCATCTGGTCGATGATCCAGTTGCGCCGGATGGTGGCCTCGCGCGTTCGGCGGAAGGGGTGGTAATTGTTGGGCGCTTTGGGCAATGCGGCCAGGTAGGCGGCCTCTTCGATGTCCAGCTCGCTCAGCTCCTTGTTGAAGTAATTGAGCGCCGCGGCCGCCACTCCATAGGAGCCCATTCCGAGATAGATCTCGTTGAGATAGAGCTCGAGGATCTTGTCCTTTGAGTAGGCACGCTCGATACGGATGGCGAGGATGGCCTCCTTCAGCTTGCGCTCGAGCGTGCGGTCGCTCGATAGCAGGAAGTTCTTGGCCACCTGCTGGGTGATGGTCGAGGCGCCCTCGGTGCGCCGGTCCGAGCGATTGACAACATTGGTGATAAACTTGTAGCCGGCGCGGCCGATGCCGGTGAAATCGAGGCCGCCGTGCTCGTAGAAGCGCTTGTCCTCGGCCGACAGGTAGGCGGCGACGACGCGCCTCGGGATCACATTGATGGGCACGAAGATACGCCGCTCGCGCGCGTACTCGGCCATGAGGCTGCCGTCGTGCGCGTGGATGCGCGTCATGACGGGCGGCTCGTACTTGGCGAGACTTTCATAGTCGGGAAGGTCGCGTGAGGCCTTCCAGACAAAAAAGCCCACCACTCCCGCGACCGCCACGAACATCACGACGGCCGAGGCAAAACCGAACCCCAAAAGGCTCAGCAGCCAACTGCGCCGCCGCCGTCTTCTGGGAGCGACCGGCGGAGGTAGGATCGGCGTAGGTCTCATCGCAAGAATCCGCTTCTGACGCGCTCATCTAGTCGAGCCGGTCGGTTGCAGCAAGCGCGCAGGATGGCGGCACCTTAGCACGGAATATGGCGAGACGAGGCCCAACCCCGCCTGCGCCGATCCTGAGCCGATCCTGAGCCGATTCCTGGGCCGATCCTGGGCCGATCCTGAGCCGATTCCTGGGCCGATCCCGGGCCGAACCCGGGTCGAATCTGAGACCTAAGCCTGACTTACCCTGACGCCCGCGTCGATTGGCTCCCACGCAAAACAACCTTAACGCCGCTGCGAGTCGGTCTGGCCTTGCGGAGCGTGTTTGGCGAAGTATTCGTCGACCGCGGCAGCGATGGCGATGGCCACCTGCCGCTGCCAATCGGGCGAGGCTAAGAGTGCCGCGTCCTTGGCGTTGCTCATGTAGCCAAGTTCGATCAGCACCGACGGCGACTGCGGTTGCTTCAGCACCTTGAAGGCCGCGGATCGCCCGGGGTCGCGCGACAGCGCGATGGCTCGTTGCAGGTGCGACAGCACCCGCGTGCGGAAGTCGGCCGAGAAGTTGGCCGTTTCGCGGCGCATGAGGTCGATCAGAATGCTTTTGACTTGATCGCTCTCCTCCTCGGATCGCGATTCGGCGCCCGCCAGGATGTCGGCGGCATTCTCCTTGTCGGCCAGCAGCTGAGCCTGTTTGCTGGAGGCCTGCTCAGACAAGGTGTAGGCGGTGGCCCCACGCACGCTCTGCGCGAAGTCCTGGGCACCCACGGTATCGGCGTGGATAGAGACGAAAAGGCTTGCCCCCTTCTGGTGCGAGATCGCGAGCCGCTTGTCGAGCGACACGTAGACGTCCGTGGCCCGTGTCATGTGCACGTCGTAGCGGCCCTTGACCGCCAGGATGGTACGCAGATGTCGCGCAACCGCCAACACCACGTCCTTCTCGAGCACTTCGCCGGTGGCGGCACCCGGATCAACCCCGCCGTGGCCTGCATCGATCACCACCACCGGCTTGGCATGGGATTTGGGTGCGCCTGCGGACTCGTCGAGTTCGCGCTCCTTTGGCCGCGGCGCCGGCGGCGGAAGCCTGGCCAGGAAGCTTGCCCGGTCGATCGGCGTCAGCTCGAGCGTGATGCGGGCGGGCATCGAGCCCGTTCGGCGCGTGGGCTCCAGGGCGTCCACGCGCACGGGCGCGCTGGTGTCGATGACGATGCGCGACTTGCCGGGCGCAAACAGACCGTAGCGGTAAGCCTGGATCAGCCCGCGACCCTGCTGACCCGTGCCCTTGGGCAGCCGAAAGCTCACGTCGGCAATGTCAACGATGACGCGGTAGGGATCGGGCAGCAGAAAGTACTGATAGGGCGCATTGCCCGAGAGGATGAGCGAGAAGCGCGTACGCGCCTCATCGCCCTCGATTTCGACGGCGATGGCGGCCACCGCACGCGCATTCACCTCCGCCGACCATGCAGGCCGGGCAGCCTCGGCCCGGGCAGGCGCCGCGGGCTCCTCCGACCTCTTCTTGACCTCAGGCCTCGCTTCGGCCGAGGGCGGCCGTTCGGCCGGAGGGGTCTTTTTCACCTCTGTCTGCGCGTGTCCTGCAGCTGGTAGCAGCAAGAACGCCGCGCAACTCAGTCCGCGCAGCGCGCCTTGCCAGCCTCGGCCGGCCCGTGCCATGCGATGCCTCTCCCCAACGACGCGCGCCCGCACGTATGCAAGCTTAACCGGTTGTTTGCCCGAATCGATGCTCATATCGAGGGCCTGAGTGTGACCTGCGTTCGGGCAAAACGTTCTTGCCACAGAGGGGGCGACGGCCTAGAAGAGTCCATCGCTTACCGCCGTATCCGTCTTCCGGCGGCGCTCGCCGAGGCGTGCGAAAGGGCCCGGAGCCATGCGCTCGCCGCCCCGACCGCACGCAAGGATAAGGAGCTCGCCCGGCGCCGATGCGGCGGCTCGTTTCAACGTGAACGAAGCGCACTTGCCTGCCCGCTGCGCCCAACCGCAAGGCGGTCAGGCTCCTGGCTTCGAGCATTGTGAAGGCGGGGCTCCCAGGTGCGAACGTGCCGGCGAACCCCGCCGGCAGCACTGGGGAGAAAAGCTTCAGGCGGCACACGGACGCCGCCAGATCGTCTGCAAAGTTTGCCCGCGGCGCGGGCAGCAATGAGGAGCTGGGGCAATCGAGACGCTCGCCGGCTCCGCGCATCAAGTGGATCATGACGGCACCATACGCGATATGCAGGGATGAATGCGAACGACCGGGGGCTGGCCTCCAGCTCCGCAGCGAGGCTGCAACGGTCCACGCATGGGCACTCGGCAGGCGAACAGCCAACGGGCGCACCCGCAGTCGTCAGGGTCCAATATCTGCAACACAAATCGGCGCAACGGCAGGGCGCGGGTTCCTCAGGGTGCCCGCGCAGGAGCGATGTTGGCTCGGTCGCCTTGGCGCCAAGGACCCTTTCACATGGACAAAAGCAACAAGATGCTCATCGACGCCACGCACCCGGAAGAAACCCGGGTGGTGGTGCTCCGCAACGGCCGGGTAGAGGAGTTCGATTACGAGTCGGCCGCCCGCAAGCCCTTGCGCGGCAATATCTATCTTGCCAAAGTGACGCGCGTGGAGCCGTCGCTGCAGGCGGCGTTCGTGGACTACGGCGGCAATCGCCACGGTTTCCTGGCCTTCAGCGAAATCCATCCTGACTACTATCAAATACCCGTCGCGGACCGGCAGGCGCTGCTCGCCGAAGAAGCGGAGGCCGAGGCCGAGGCGGAGGCTGAAGCCGATGCCCGCGCAGAAGCCGAAGAGGAGGGGCGCGCGCCTTTCCCAACCGAGTTGGCTCCAGTCCCGAACGATAGCGAACCGACCCCCGAGCCCAGCGCCAGCCGGCCAGTGCTTGCCGAAGCCGACCTGCGCGAGGACCGCCTCTACGAGGCGACCCAAGAGGCGCCCGCAGGCGAACCCGACCGGCCGGTGCTGGAGGCCGATCCCCACCCCGGCGACGATCCCCTGCACGTCTTGCAGGACACCGGTCGCGTCAATGGTGCGGGCTCGGGCGAACAATCGGCCAGTCATGGGCACGTCGAGGAGGTCGGCAGCGATCAAGCCGAGGTACCCGAGACCGTCAGTACGGTGGAGCAGGTCGGTAACGAGGACGCGCTTGAAGAAGTGCCCGAGCGCCCGCGTCGACGCATGCGCTCCTACAAGATTCAAGAGGTCATCAAGCGCCGCCAGATCATCCTCGTGCAGGTGGTCAAGGAGGAGCGCGGCAGCAAGGGCGCGGCGCTTACCACCTATCTTTCGCTCGCCGGCCGCTACACGGTCCTGATGCCCAACACCGGGCGCGGCGGCGGCATTTCGCGCAAGATCACCAACCCGCAGGACCGTAAACGCCTGAAGTCCATCGCCATCGAGCTTGAGGTGCCGGAAGGCATGGGGCTCATCATCCGCACCGCCGGGGCTGCCCGGACTAAGCAGGAGATCAAGCGCGACTTCGAGTATGAGATTCGCCTGTGGGAGAACGTGCGGGATCTGACTTTGACTTCGACGGCACCCTGCCTCGTCTACGAGGAGGGCAATCTCATCAAGCGCTCGATCCGGGATCTCTATTCCAAGGACATCGACGAGATTCTGGTGGGAGGTGATGCCGCCCATCAGGAAGCCCACGACTTCATGGGCATGCTTTCACCCAGCCAGGTCAAGAACGTCGTCAAGTACGATGCCGCCGAACCGCTCTTCTCGCGCTACCAGATCGAGCGGCAGCTCAATGCCATGTTCAGCCCCTACGTCACGCTGCGATCGGGTGGCTACCTTGTCATCAACCAGACCGAGGCGCTCGTCTCCATCGATGTGAACTCCGGCAAGGCGACACGCGAGTTCTCGATTGAGGAGACGGCATTGAACACCAACCTGGAGGCCGCCGAGGAGATCGCCCGGCAGCTGAAACTCAGGGATCTCGCTGGTCTCATCGTGATCGACTTCATCGACATGGAGGAGCGGCGCAACAACCGTAAGGTGGAAAACCGCCTCAAGGACGCCCTGCGGCACGATCGCGCCCGCATCCAGGTCGGTCGGATTAGCCACTTTGGCCTGCTCGAGATGTCGCGCCAGCGCCTGCGCACCGGCGTGCTGGAGGGCTCCACGACGCAATGCCCGCATTGCCAGGGCACGGGCATCATCCGCTCGGTTGAATCGGTGGCGCTCGCAGTGCTGCGCGCGCTGGAGGATCAGTTGCTGCGGGATGCGCGCAGCTCGCTCACCGCGGTGACGACCGCCGACGTCGCGCTCTACATCCTCAACAACAAGCGTGCCTTTGTCACCGACATGGAGGAGCGCTACGGCGTCGTCATCGCGGTGCAGGCGAGCGAGCGCATGCAGGGCGCCAACTTTGCGATCGAGCGTTCGGCCGCCCCGGTGACCCAGAGAGCGGTCGAGCGCGCCGCGGTCAACATGGAATCGGGCTTCGAGCGCCAGGACGGCGAGGAGGATAGCGTTGAGGACACCGAACCACCGCCAGAGCGCGATGGCGGCGGACGGCGCCCGCGTCGCCGGCGCAGGCGCGGCCGTGGGCGCGACGAGCGGGACGAGGATCGCTCGTCCTACCGCGAGCATCGTGGCGGTGAACGCACCGGCTTCAGCGGCAACGGCGAAAGCGACGATCCGGGGCTAGAGACCGCGCAGGGCGGTGAGCCGCCGGCGTCGCGCGAAGAGTTCGCGGATCAGCCGGTCATCGACGTCCCAGCCGGCCTGGGCGAGCAACCCTCCCTCGCCGATGGCGAGGAGGGTCGAGAGGATCGCCCGGGCCGCCGACGTCGACGCGGACGCAGGGGCGGGCGACGCGGCCGCGGACGGGACCAGGGCCCACGCGAGGATGAAGAGCACGCGGATCTCCCGGCGCATGCGAGCGACGCTGGCAACGGCGCGAACGAGCCCCCTACCGACCACGATGTCGCCGCGGAGGAGCCGGTTGCGGGAGGCCAATCCCCGGCGGTACCGGATGCAAGCGCTGAGCCGGACATGCGCGAAGAACCGTGGCGGGCGGATGCGGACCGCTTTGGCGCCGAGGCCCAGCCGCCAGGGCAGGCCGCGCCATCATCGGCGGCCGCAAGCTCTGAGGCTGAAGGGCCCGAGCCGGCCCACGTGCAACCGCTCGAGCCCGAAAGCGAGGATCCCTCACGCCCGGCGCGCAAAGGGTGGTGGCAACGCCGCTTTTCCGGCACCTAGCGTCTTGGGCAGGACGCTTCTGCAGACCGCCGGATCCCCGGTTGAAGGTCGCGCGGCGACGAGCACTGTTGCGCTCAGGCACCAATGCAGCCGCCGCGGCTTTTAGCGACACTTTCTCTCCACAAATGGGGTCACACCCTGCCGAGGCGCGGGCCCCAAGGGCGCCGCGCGGATATCGACAAGCAAATGGCGGCGACCAGCTTGTCCCTGGCACGCACCGGGTCCACCACGCCGCCACATCGCGTACGGAGGGAAAAATGAAGAAGCACATGCGCATGGCTTTGATCGCGGCGTTGGGCATCGCTCTCGTGCAGAGCCAGGCCGGTACCGCCGCAGCAGCCCAATGCATGCAGGTGGGCGGCATGGGCATCGGCGTGTTCGAGGGGTTTGCGTCGTTCATGGCCGAGGCGGCAATGAAGAACTCGGCCAAGGCCCGACTGGGGGAGAGCGCAAGGGTCAGCAAGGTCAACACGCGTTGCGCCTGGAAGACCGTCAACTACGAGTGCCACGCACGCGCCCAAGCCTGCAGGTGAGGCCGGCCACGTGGGCGTTGCGCGCCACTGGTACCCCGGCGTGGTGGTCGGCTCACAAGGCGTTGGTCGGCAGGAAGCCCAGCCCGCATCGGCGACGTGGTTTAGACTGACGTGGTTTAGACTGACGTGGTTTGGACTGACGTGGTTTAGACTGACGTGGTTTAGACTGACGTGGTTTAGACTAGGGAGAGCGCCGCAGCCGCTTCCAGCCTTGCAGTCGACGTGCGGCTTCCGCCATGTCCCGCGTTGTGCCGGCATAACAAAAGCGCACGTAGTGCTGGCCACGCGCCGCATCGAAGTCGACGCCGGGGGTCGCAGCGATGCCGATCTCGCCCAGCATCTCCTTGGTGAAGGCCACGCTGTCGGAGGAAAACTCGCTGAGATCGACGTAGAGATAAAACGCCCCGTCTGCCGGCACGATGCGTGCAAGACCGGCCTTGGGAAGTTCCCTCAACAGCAGCGCACGGTTCTCGGCATAGACGGCCTTGTTGGCTGCGAGCTCGTCGGTTCCATCGAACGCGCCCAGGGCGGCGACCTGGGCGATGGCGGGCGGTGAGATATAGAGGTTTTGGGCGAGCCGTTCGATGGGTCGCACGAGCGCCTGCGGCACCACCAGCCAGCCTACGCGCCAGCCCGTCATCGAGAAATACTTGGAGAAGCTGTTGACGACGATCGCTTCCCCACCATGCGCCAAAGCCGTCTCCTCCGGCAGCTCATAGGCCAGGCCGTGATAGATCTCATCGGATACCAATGCGATATTGCGGCGCTGGCAGGCCGCAACGATCTCCGCCAATCGGCCGCTCTCCAGCATGGTGCCCGTCGGGTTGGCGGGGCTCGCGATGACAAGGCCCGCCAAGCCGTCCCGAGCGGCAGCGTCGATCTGCTGTGCGGTGGGCATCCAGCGCGAGGCGGCGTCGGTGGGAAGGAGGACCGGCGACTGGCCGAGCGCCGTCAAAATGTGTCGGTAGCAGGGGTAGCCGGGCGAGGGCAATGCCACCTTGGCGTCAGGGTCGAATAGCGCCAGGAAGGCGAGCACAAATCCCGCCGACGAGCCCGTCGTCACCACGATCCGCTCCGGCGGGACGTCAAGCCCGTAGCGCTCGCGATAGTGGCCGGCGATGCGGGTGCGCAGGGCGGGCAGGCCCAAAGCCACCGTGTAACCCAAGGTGTCGCAATCGAGCGCGCGCTTGGCGGCCTCCAGCGCCGTCCGTGGGGCTGGGGTTCCTGGCTGGCCAACCTCCATGTGGATGACACTGTGGCCCAGCGCTTCGCGCGCGGCAGCGGCCTCCATCACGTCCATGACGATGAACGAGGGCACGGCGCTGCGCTGCGAGGCTCGCAGGGGGCCGAGCCGAGCCTCATCCAAGGGACCTTGCAGACCTTTCATGAGTTGCAACTCCCGGTGCTGCAAGCCCTCAAACCGCCATGGTTGCAACCTAGGCGGCATCGGCGCACGTTTTGGTCGCGTTGCCTTAACGCCCCAAATCACCGCAATGTGGATGGCGGCCTCAGGGCACGCGGCTTATAGTCGCCGCGGTTCGAGTTGCCTAGGCCTTGAAGCCGGCAACGGGCCGCCTCGCACTGGTGCTGACACACTGAGACCAAGTAAGATCAAGGGCTGAGGATACCGAGGCCAGGCAAGACCGGATAACCAAGGTCGATAAACTAAGACCTGAATACCAAGGTCGGTACGCCAAAGCCCGACGACCAAGGCCCGATAACCAAGGCCCCACAACCAAGGCCCCACAACCAAGGCC
>Ga0075425_100005860_pt1 | contig 12812 bp, 13 predicted proteins | sample SoiMethybrSBSTD4_FD_75300 | JGI IMG/M metagenome (GOLD analysis project Ga0075425, IMG submission 75300) | Bulk soil microbial communities from a Populus tree surrounding site in Tennessee, USA - Soil MetaG P. TD hybrid SBSTD4 | ecosystem: Environmental > Terrestrial > Soil > Tree plantation...
GTGGATGAAGAGCTGGTTCGGCCCCTCATAGATGCAGTCCACCGGGCAGACCTCGACGCAGGCCTTGTCCTTGACGTCGATGCACGGCTCGACGATCACGTACGTCATGGTGATCTCCCCCTCTTCCGCTCCGCCCTCTCTTCAGGCGCCCATGACTCAGTTCCTCGAGTTTGCAAGCCGACCGCCCGCGAGCCGGCTCAGGACCGCGGCCTCCAGCTGACGGATCCGCTCCCTGGTCAGCCCGAAGACCGCCCCGATCTTATTCAGCGTCTGTGGTCGACGCTGACCCGAACCGGTGGCGAATGACCTGCGCCTTCTTTGGTTGCAAGGCCGCCAAGGCGCGCTCCACCCCCGCCGAAGCACACACGCGGTCAACGCCGCAGAGAGGAGCCAGCCATGGACCATATTGGCGTTGACGTCCACGCAAGGACAGCCAGGTCCCGACGCGCAAGACGGCGCTGCAGGTGGCGGTCTATGCGCCGCTCGCCGCCGCGCCGGTGCCGCCCGACGTGATGCTGATGCGCGGCAACGCGCGGCAGTTGGTGCTGCTGGCGGAGGCGGCGCAGGCCGCGCGGGCGGTGTCCTGGCAACAGTAGAAGGCCGTTTCGCGCAATTTAGGATGCAATAGAGGAGGAAGCGAGCCGGATGAGCCAGAAAATTGCACTTTGGACCGAAAGTTCGCCGTAGCCGCCCAGCTCGAGGAACCTTACACGATGTGCGCTAAAGATTCGGGGTATCTCGGCGGGTGACGCTCAGCCGTCCACGCCGTGGGGCGGGCGCCCCGGAGAGGCGTCACGCCCCACGGCCTCCACCGTCCGCCCCGCCAGAAACTGGCGCACCTCCTCGTCGGTGTGCCCGGCCGTGAAGTGGCGGAAGCTCTCGCCGTCACGCCGCTCGGCGAGATACGCCCTGAGCAGCCGTTCGATCGCGTCCGGCACCTCGGTTGCGGGGACGCGGTAGCCGATAGGACGCGCCGTGCGCTGGTGCCTGCCGACAGCGCCGCCGACGCAGAAATAGTAGGCGTCGACCATCGTGCCTTCCACCTTCGTCTTCTTGCCCTCGATCCCGAGGTCCGCGATCCAGTGCTGCCCGCAGCTGTTGGGGCATCCCGTGACGTGGATCTTCACATGCTGATCGAAGCCCGGCATCCGCGCTTCCATCTCTTCCACCAGCCAGCGCGCGAATCCCTTCGTTTCAGTGAGGGCGAGCTTGCAGAACTCCGTGCCCGTGCACGCGATCGTGCCCCGCCAGAACGGTGAGGCGGCGAGCCGCAGACCCGTCGCCTCAATCTCCGTGGTCAGGGCCTCCGCGCGGTCACGGCGCACGTTGAGGATCAGGAGATTCTGCATGGTGGTCGTGCGCAGCTCGCCGGTGCCGTAACGGTCGGCGAGGTCGGCCACCATCCGCATCTGGTCTGCGGTGAGGCGCCCGCGCAGCACGGCGGCGCCGGCGTAGACGTAGCCGTCCTGCTTCTGCGCGTGGATGCCGACGTGGTCGCGATAGACGTCCTCCGGCGGCTCCTCGGCCACGGCGGGCTCGAGCGAAAATCCCAGGCGCCGCTCGAGCTCCTCCCGAAAGCGCTCGGCGGTCCAGCCGTGCTGCAGGAAGAGGAACTTCAGCCGCGCTTTCTCGCGGTCCTGGCGAAGCACGTCGCTGTCGCGGAAGATCTCCGTGATCCCGCGGACGACGGGCAGCACCTGGTTGCAGCGGACGAATGCACCGAGGCGGACGGCGAGCTGAGGATTGGTGGAAAGGCCGCCGCCCACCCGGACCGAGAAGCCGATCTCACCGCTGGCCGGGTGGCGGACGGCCGTCATCCCGATGTCGTTGATCTCGGGATACGAGCACCAGGCACGGCAGCCCGTGATCGTGATCTTGTACTTTCGGGGCAGGTTGTAGAAGTCGGGGTTGCCGTTCAGCATCCGCGTCGCGGCCTGCACGAGCGGCGACGCGTCCACCAGCTCGTCGGCATCCACGCCGGCGACGGGACAGCCGGTGACGTTACGCGTCACGTCGCCGCACGTGCCCATCGTCGTGAGTCCCGAGCGCCAGAGACCCTCGAGGATATCCGGAAGGTCCTCGATCGGCACCCAGTGGAGCTGGATGTTCTCGCGGACCGTGATGTCGGCTTGCCCGCGCGCGCGATCGGCAAAGCCGGCGATCATGCGCAGCTGGTGCGAGAAGAGCTGGCCGTTCGGGATTCGGATCCGCACCATGAAATACGGCACGGCCTTGCCTTCGCCGCCCTTGCCCCCGACGGCGCCGATACCATCGCCCTGGGTGTACACGCCCCACCAGCGGAAGTAGGTGTTGAGCCACGCCGCGGGAATGGACTGATAGCCCTCGCGGGCGAAGCGACGGATCGCCTCGAGCTGCTCCCAGGGATTCAGCTCTCGCTTGAGCCGCTCGACCCGCTGCGCTTTGGTTTCTTTCTTCGTCTCGGCGGCCGCGGGCGCGACGGCCGCGACGTCGGCTTCGCGGACCCAGCTCCTCAGGATTTCCGCGACCTCGGGACGGGCGAACTCCGTCGGCACCAGCTCACCGCGGCCCAGCAGCTCGCGCACCACCGCGCCGCTCAAGCCGACGCGATCCTGGGATCCGTGTGGGCAGGTCTTGGGCGATGTGACCGTTTCACAGCGGCGGCAGTAGAACGTCTCGTCGAAGAAGAGCGGAACGATCCCCAGCTCCTCCGGCGTGAACTCGCGGAAGATCTGATCGACCGTGATCGGCGTGAAGGCGCTCTCGATCCCGGCGTACTCGCGCCCCACGATGAAATGCGTGCATCCGTAGTTCTTCCTCACGAGAGCGTGGAACACCGTCTCCCGTGGCCCCGCGTAGCGCATGGCACCCGGGAAGACCGCGAGCACGACGCGGTTCTTCGGGTAGTACTGCTCGACGAGCACCTGGTAGCAGCGGACGCGCACCTCGGATGGGAGCTCGTCGAGCTTGGTCTGGCCGACGAGCGGATGGATGAACAGCCCGTCGAGCGGCTCCAGCGCGCACTTCTGGATGTACTCGTGCGCGCGATGTATCGGCTGCTGGCTCTGGAAGCCCACCACGGTGCGCCAGCCGAGCTGTCGGAATCGCGCCCGGGCGTCGGCGGGATCGAGTCGGTACGCGTCGAAGCCCGCGAGCGGTGGCCGCGCGATCAAATCGACCGGGCCCGCCAGCAGCACGTCGCCGCGCGTGAGCTGATACCGCGCGCCCGGATGGCGCGGGTCGTCCGTGCCGTAGACGAGCCGGGCCTCCTCGCGGCCATCGTAGGGAAAGCGCTCTTCGAGGTGGAGGATGCCGAGCGGCTCCTCCCACGGCGTGACCAGCGCGATGTCGTCGCCCTCGCGCAGCTGATCAGCGGCGGCTCGCGCGACGGCGAGCGTGATTGGCAGCGTCCAGCGGAGCCCGCTGGCCAGACGCATGTCGTGCAGGACGGCCCGATAATCGGCCCTGCCCATGAACCCATCGAGCGGACTGTACGCGCCGACGGCGAGGAGCTCGAGGTCGGACATCATGCGGGCGTTGAACGAGATCCGCTTGAGCGAGAGGGCGCGCTCCCGCGCTTCCGTGAGGGCGTCGCCGCGAAGGACCCGATCGATCAACCGCCCGCCGTGGGGAGGAATTTCCACCGTCGCTCCCGTCAGCTGTGATTGGTCCGCCAACCCTACGCTTGTCGATCGATGAATTCAAGAACGCGCCGGTGGGCCCGGGCGGACGCCGACAACTCGATCCAGCCGAGCGGATCAGCTAGCTGCACTTTGGCCCGAACTCTCAACCTGTGCAGGGCGTCGTCTCGCTTCGCCTTCCTCATCCACGCTCATGCAGTAGCCTGCCAAACCGTTCTTCAATCGAACCAAACCTCACCGACCGGTCGGATAGTCCCGTACCGCGCTTGTCAAACGTAACAAGCCGCCCAAAACGAATGAGTCGCTGTAGCCCGTGTCGATATGGAGGCGCATCCCAGTTCTCCTCGACATGTGAAACAAAGCCGGGAACGAACACCAACGGCAGCCCCTGGCCGGCCATCTGATACGCAATGCTCACGTCGCCGCTTTTGGCGTAGCCTGTTTTAACTTTGTTCATAGGGCCCGATCGCACGAAGGTCGGCGTGTGGCCAGTGAGACATCACGAATTCGCTCAAGTCCGTGAGGGCCGACAGATCGATCATTTGATCACCTGATCCGCTCGCAGCAGCAGCGACGGCGGGATCGTCAGGCCGAGCGCCTTGGCGGTCTTCATGTTGATGACAAGCTCGAACTTGGTTGGCTGCTCGATCGGGAGGTCGCCGGGCTTGGCGCCCTTGAGGATGCGGTCGACGTACGAGGCGGCGCGGCGAATTAGCTCGCGCGTGTTGGCCGCGTATTCCATGAGTCCGCCTTGCTCCGCCCAGCCCAACGAAGTGTAGACGGCGGGAATCCGATGCTGTGCCGCGAAATCAATGATGCGCTTTCCGTTGGCGAGCAACAGCGGATCCTCGAGGACGATCAGGCCTCCGGGCCGGGCGCGGGCCATCATCCGTAGAGCCTCGTCCAGCTCTTTCGCGTCGGATGCCGTCGCCAGGCTCAGCGACAGGTTAAGCGCTCGGGCCGTCTCATTGATCTCGCTGAGCCGCTGTGGCGACATCGGATTCGACGGATTGATGAGGACCGTCGCCCGCGAGAGCGAGGGCACCACCTCCTTGAGCAGCCCGATGCGCTTGCGCTCCAGGTCGGGTCCGAACCCGGCTTGGCCCGTCATGTTGCGGCCGGGGCGCGCGAAGCTGGTCACGAAACTCGCGCGCACCGGATCGTTCAACGTGCTGAACACGATCGGGACCGTGGCCGTTGCCTCCTTCGCCGCCTGCGCCGCCGGGGCCGAGGAGGCGAAGATCAGGTCGACTTTGAGGCGGACGAGCTCATCGGCTAACATTCGAAGACGCTCGTATCGCTCCCCGCCGAAACGGTACTCGATCACGAGGTTCTCGCCCTCGACCCAGCCGTGCCCGCGCAGCGCCTCCTTGAGCACGTCGGCCTGCCACCCACGCGATGAACGCTCTCCAGGCGAGAGAAATCCAACGCGCGCGACTTTCCCCGCCTGCTGTGCCTCGGCCACGAGCGGCGCGGCGAGCACGGCTCCCAAGCCAATCACGAAAACGCGGCGGTTCACTACTCGATTACCTGATCCGCCCGCAGCAGCAGCGACGGCGGGATCGTGAGGCCGAGCGCCTTGGCCGTCTTCAGATTGATCGCCAACTCGAACTTGGTCGGCTGTTCGACCGGAAGGTCGGCCGGCTTGGCGCCGCGGAGAATCTTAGCGACATAGATCGCGCCGCGCTGCATGTGTTCGCGCAGACTCGGACCGTACGACATCAGCGCGCCATCGATCACCGCCTCCGTGAACTGATGAATCGACGGCAATCGATTCCGCAGCGCGAAGTCCGCGATCATCTTGCGATACGAGTACGTGACGGGGGCTCCGGAAACGACCAGTGCGTGCGGAAGATTGCGGCCGATGACGCCGAGCTCCCGGTGAAGATCGCCCTGCGTGTCGACCGCGTGTCGCTGGATCACGACCCCAAGTGACGCCGCCGCTCGATCCAATGCGAGGCTGACGGGGTTCCTTGCAAGCTCAATCGCATCTGCCTTGCCATAAATGTTTGCGACTGTCCTCACAGTCGGCACCGCCTCACGCAGGAGCTGGAGCATCTTGCCGTGGTCTTCGGGACTCGCGCCCCACGTGGTGCCGGTCAAATTCCCGCCCGGCCGCTGGAGACTCGAAACGATGCCGGCCTCCACGGGATCGCCGACGGCGATAAACACCACTGGAATCGTCGTCGTCGCTCGCTTCGCCGCTGTCGCGGCCATGGTGCCTACGACTACGATCACGTCGACGCCGCGCGCGATACTGTCGGCGAGTACGTCTGGCAGCCGGTCGAAGCGGCCGGCGAGAGACGGCACGTCGAGACGCAGCATCTTACCTTCCGTATAGCCCGCGTCCGCCAACGTCTGCCGAAACAGCGCGATGCTCGCCGGTGCGTTTGCGTCCTGCTCGCTCCCCGGCCCGATGAAAACAACAGAGGCGAGCTTCTTTGGTGACTGCGCCGACGTTCGGCGCGTATCGATGGTCAGAGGTATGGCGACGACGACGATCGCCGCAAGCACGACGAAAGCGCGCGGGAGCATTTACTCGATCACCTGATCCGCCCGCAGCAGCAGCGACGGCGGGATGGTGAGGCCGAGAGTCTTGGCGGTTTTGAGGTTGATCACGAATTCGAACTTCGTGGGTTGCTCGACGGGGAGATCGGCAGGCTTGGCGCCTTTGAAGATCTTGTCGACGAACATTGCCGCACGACGCCGAAACTCTGTCGTGTCCGCACTGTACGTTAGAAGCCCGCCGGCCTCGACGTACTCTCGTGTCCAATAGCAGCCTGGTAGTTGGTGCTTGAGCGCAGCCTCTACGAGCCGCTTGCGATGTATAAACGTCACATAATCTGGCGGAGCAATGACGCCAGAAGCCCCTCCAGTCTTCGCGCGACCCAGGAGTGTATCCACGTCCTGTCCACCGATCGGAGTGGTTGAAAGTTCGATTCCCAGCGTTTTGCCGGCTCTTTCAAGTTCGGTCCGGGTCTCCGCACCGAGGACGCCACCTACGATGACCGCAAAACGCGACGCCTTGGGTATTGCCTCTCGAAGCAGTTCGACGCACTTCTGAGTGATACCGGGGGCGACATTCGTCAATCCCGTAATGTTCCCGCCAGGCCGCGCTAGCGTCTTGACGAAACCCTCGGCGACCGGATCGGGGACCAACAACATCACGATGGGCGTCGTTGGTGCGGCTTGTTGGACTGCTTTTGTCTCGCGTGTTGCGGTGGTCACTGCTACGTCTATACCGGATCGCGCGAGTTCCATTACGATCCGAGGCAGGTCCTCCGCATGCCCCTTTGCAAACGCGCGCTTGACGGCGAGATTTCGACCCTCGACATAACCAAGTTCTCGGATCGCGTCCAAAACTGGCTGCCACCAGAGCGGATCGCCGCCGAGGGATACGAACCCGACGCGATATACCCGTTCGGCCTGCTGCCCCTCGGTCACGAGCGGCGCGGTGAGGAGCGCGAGCGCGCCAGACACGAACGCTCGCCGACGCATTACTCGATCACCTGATCCGCTCGCAGCAGCAGCGACGGCGGGATCGTGAGGCCGAGCGCCTTCGCGGTCTTGAGGTTGATGACGAGCTCGAATTGGGTGGGTTGCTCGACGGGGAGATCGCTCGGCCGCGCGCCTTTCAGGATCTTGTCGACATACTCGGCAGTCCGAACGTAGATCGCCTCCAGCGACGGCCCATAGGACATCAGTCCTCCGGCCTCAGGGAAATCCCGGAACGCAAATATCGTGGGAAGTCGATGGCCGGCCGCAAGCGCGACAACCTTCGCCCGTTGCACCAACATAATTGTGTCGGCGAGTGCTACGATTGCGTTCGAATTGTTCTGCGCGGCGGCCTGAAACGTGCGTTCCAGATCATCGGCGGTGCGGAAGGGCAGCAACTGCAATTGTATGCCATACGCTCGTGCCGCTTGTGTCGCGTGATCAACATACTCATCGATGCCTTGCAAGGCGGGATTCCACATCAGGGAGATCCGAGTGAGTCTCCCGAGGGCATCCCGAAGGATTTGAAGCTGCTTTCCGTTAACTTCCGGGCCGACATCGAGCGATAGCCCCGTAAGATTTCCGCCTGGGCGGACAAGGTCGGACACTAAACCCGTCTGAACCGGTCGGCCAGCCGCAGAAAATATTACGGGAAGGGTCGTTGTTGACCGTTTCGCTGCATGCGCGCCGAGTGGTCCCATTGCAACGAGCACGTCAGGTTTGAGAGCTACTAGTTCATCAGCCATGCGCGAGGCACGGTCGGGACTACCGGCGTAATCCCTCATCAGAATCTCTAGGTTCTGACCTTCAACGTAACCGAGGGCTCTGAGTCGGCCATTGAAACCGCGGGTGAAGGCCGGACGTGGTGCCACGCCCACGAGTAGGCCGATCCGCCATACCTTCCCTGCTTGCTGCGCCCCAGCGCCGAGCGGCGCGGCGAGCACGGCTCCCAGGCCAGTGACGAAGGCGCGCCGCTTCATCATTCGATCACGCGATCCGCGCGGAGCAATAGTGAACGCGGAATCGTGACCCCGAGTGCCTTCGCAGTCTTAAGATTGACCACGAACTCGAACCGTCGTGGCTCTTCTACCGGCAACTCGGCCGGTTTCGCGCCTTTGAGAACCTTGTCGATCATCACAGCGGCGCGCCTAATTGTGTCGGGGACCTCCACCCCATATGACATGAGACCGCCAGCGTCGGCGAACGCGCCGCCGCCATAAAGAGCCGGAACATGAGCCCGACTGACGAGCTCCACAATCTTGCGTCGTTCGGCGTTGAACATCGCATCTTCGTGTACGAACAGAGCGTCGAAGGGTCGACTGCCAAGTGAATTTAGGGCCGGTTCCAGTTCTTCTGGGCGAGATGCGGGCAGTAGAGTTACGGACACGCCTTGAGCTTTGGCAGCACGCTGTAGGTTCTCGATAAGAATTGGCGCGCCCGGATTGCCTCGATCCCAAAGGACCGCTAATTGGCGTAGATTGGCGACTATTTCCCGTAGCAACTGTAGCTGTTTGGCTGGGAGGTCAACCGTAAACACTGAGACGCCTGTCACGTTGCCGCCTGGTCGAGACAGACTCTGGACGAACCCGGATCCGACGGGATCACCGACCGCCACCATCACAATCGGAATCCTTTGAGTCGCTGCGATCGCTGCGGCGGTGGCGGGCGTGCCGAGCGTCGCAATTAGATCCACCCCGAGGCTAACCAGCTCCCTTGCTAACGGATCAAGACGCTCGCGGTCTTGGCCGGGGGCCCAGCGACTATGGAATCGCATCGTGACTCCCTCGACCCACCCTAGTTCCGTGAGACCGTCACGGAAGTCTTTAAAGGCGGGGATCGTTGTTGGGCCGAGATATCCGATCTGAGTTAGGCGCTGTGCCTGCGCGGTCGCGGCGCGCGGCATGGCAAAGGCCGCTACGAGGCCGAATAGAAATCTGCGCCGATCTTTCCGAGGCCGCTGCATACGCTGCCTCCCGGCTGACGTGGTGCTAGTGCGCGACGGATCCGTGCGCAAGCGCCACCGTGGTAGAGTCATCAGCGCTGTCCGGCAATCGCCCCGCTATGCGCCGATGCATCCAACGCTCGTGCGCGAGCCGCTCCATCGCGATGGCTGGGTGTACGAGGAGAAGTACAACCGCTGGCGCATCGTCCTTCCCATCCAATCCGTGTTCACACTGGCGCTGACTCGTAATCGCGGAAGGCCATGGCGCGCCACGCCTCCCGCGGTTCGGTATCCAGCTACTTGGCGGCCGGTAGCACACCAAGCTGTCGCAGGAGACTCCCCGAGTCCCAATAAGTGTGATCGTGAACGGGCCTGCCCTTTTGGTACTCGCCTACGTTGCAGCCACGCGTAACGGCGCTTCGGTTTGTCGGAGGGATACCCATTAGATCGCCACGGTGCGTCCCCTTGGCCGTCCATCGCGTGACGACGTAGTCGCCAGTGCCCAGCATCTGATCGATTTCGAAGTGTAGGTCTGGAAATGCGGTGATGTAGGTAAGAAAGAACTGCCGCGCTGCGTCCTTGCCTCTTACGGCCTGTGGAAGCGTGTCGCTTTCGATAACGATCTTTTCATCAAGCAACTTCACGTAGCGTTCAACGTCGTGAGAGTTCCAGGCGTCGAAGATTTGGCGCGTATGCTTGATGTTGTCTTGTTCAGACATCGCGTTCTCCGCATTCAAAGAGGGTAGTCGAGACGATCTTCGCTCTGACTTATGAGAGCGAGCGTAGAAAGAGGCGCCGCGAGACTGACACAGCCTCCTTAGCCCGAACGGGCCAGACTGTCGGGCAGACGAGATAATGAGCGCACCGGATTAGACCGCGCAGCTTCCACAGTCTTGCGGCCAATGAAGGCGAACGATAGTGGACTTAGGTCCAACAGAAGGCCACTCGAAACGACCTCCCACTATGTCGGTATTGGCCGTGCTCTTCGGGTTGGACGCCTGCCGCTTTTCATCGCTTTCGGCATTCTGCGCGCTGGTAGCCGCGACCTTCGCGAGCGCCCGCGCGCATACGGCCGCCCAGCGCTCTTGCCCTATCGCTTTTGCCTTATACGGGCGACTCATCCGTCACCGTCAGTCGGGCGCCGCGGGTTCCCCACTGTGCAGCCGATCAGACGTATCTGCCGCTGCCCGCTGGACCGCTTCCCACGGGCTCCGCGCCCACGCGCTTCCGGCGTGAGGATCAGCGAGTGCTCGAACTCGCTTGGGAAGAACATCGCGCGCCAGCCCTGCCTGTCGTAGCGCCGAAGCGGGCGCGGAAGCCGAGCGCAGCGTGGAGGAGACGGCCGCGGGCTGTCGAGCGTGGTGGCTGTCGCACGCCCAGACGGGCGAACCTGAAGAGACGCATACTGATCGGGCTCGCGTTCGCTGGCGAAGGCACGGAAGAAGCAGTAAACGATGACGATTGGGGAGAAGCCCGATGCCAACGGTCAACTTCACAATCGACGACGGCGCTTACACGATCCTTCGCGACACAAGCGACAGCCTTAGCGTAGGGGCGGAGAAGGCTGTCCAAGCTGCGACACGGCTCACGCACGAGAAGGCGGTGACGCAAGTCACACACGAATTTTCATGTTCGGACATGGCCGCCAACGAAATCCGTAAGCACTTCGAGAAGCTCGAACAGAAGTACAACGCAGAGCACAACCGCGAAAAAAGGGCGGGCCTCCCACCTTGCTGCCGTCGCTGTTGCCCAAGCGCTGACTAGAGGAACAGTATGAAGGCGCGCGCGCTGATCGGTCATTTTCCGCGACTTCGTCGCGCTTTCCGCCATGCGCTCACGCCGGGAATCCGCCCTCGACGCCGCACCAGGTGTCCGTTGTAGTGCGCGAGCCCGAGCGATTCGACGTGGCACAGACACGGGCACAACCGGCCCACGCAGCGACCCGAGATACAGCGATCTACGTCGTTTGAGTTCTTGCGCCCACCCATAGACGGCCGGCCGGTGTACCAGAGGTGGTCAGCGAGGCGATTCGTCCGTCGTAGTCCAATCCCGCATGGGAGGCTCCGGGCTCTGGAGCTTGTCGAGCGCATCCCGAGCAGCGTGCTGGACGGCTTGCCATGGACTCGATGCCCATCCGCTTCCGGCGTGCGACGTGAACGAGTGCTCGAAGCCACTGGGAAAGAACATCGCCCGCCACCCGCGCCCGTTATACCGGCGCAGCTCAAGGTCGTACTCCTGCCGCGCCATCCCGGCGACGACATGCCCGACCCCGGACCAGGAGTCGAGCCAGCGGTGAAGCAGCCGTAGCTGCGGCTCAGTCGGCGGCATGAGCGCGAAGCCGAGAGCCGCGCGGAGGAGGCGGCGGCGATCAGGAGCGTCTCGACAAGTCAAAGGCCGGTGACGCGGCTACATCGCGACGAACTGATGGTAGGCGCCTTCGGCGATGTGATCCCACGGACCGACAAGCGCCTGGAACTTCGTGAAGGACGCGTGCACCTTCCTGGCCATGGGGGTCTTCTCGGACTCTTCCCTGACGACCTCAGCCGCCAGCTTCTTCAGATCGCGCAGCACCGACACCGGGAGCGGAAGGATCTCGACCTTCCCCTTGAAATCCGTCTTGAGCCGCTCGAGCGCGATCGCGTTCTTCGCATGGAAGTCGGCAGCGCCGTAGACGAATACCGCGGGCGCAGCATGGTCGAGCATCCGCTGAAAGTCGACGGGGAGCGCACCATACGCCTTCTTGTTGAAGCCGAAGTCGTTGATGGTGGCGGGCTCCTGCCAGCCCGGATAGTAGTAGTAGCGCGCGGTGTTGTGGAGTCCGAGCTTCATGTCGTCGTGCGGGTTGCTCCATTCGGCGGCATCGATTACGCCACGCTCCAGCGCGGCGAAGACTTCAGCGGCCGGAATAAGGACCGCCGTGCCGCCCGCCCTGGCGATGACCTTGCCGCCAAGGCGAGGACCCATGCGCATCCTGAGGCCCTTATAGTCGCCAATCGTGTTGAGCTTCTTCCTGAACCATCCGGCCATCTGCGGGGGAGCCGACGTGCCGGGGCGCGGCACGAGGCTGAAGGCAGCATACGTCTCCTCCATCAACTTGAGCCCGTCGCCCTGGTAGTACCAGGCGGCCATCCCTTCCGGGTTCATCCCGAACGGGATGGTCCCGAACCACTCGAGCGCAGGCTCCTTGTCTCTCCAATACCCCGGCGTCCCCATGAATGCCTCGATCTTGCCCTGTGATGTAGCGTCGAAACACTCGAACGGCTGCATAATCTGGCCGCCGGGAAAGACCTCGATCCGGAACCGCCCGCCACTCGTCTCCTCCACGATCTTCGCTAGCCGCTGAGCCGCCCCTTGGAGCACGTCGAGCGCCGGGGTCCAGGTTGTAGACATTCGCCACTGAATCTTGGGCTGAGCGATGACGTTGGGAGCATCGGCAATGATGGCAGTCGTGGCGGCCGCGATCGCGCCGCTCACCTTCGAGAGGAACGTCCGTCGGTCGGTCATCACACACCTCCTTAAGGTGGGGCTGCGATACGCGTGCGATCACGCAGAAGGAGAACGGCGTCTACCGCCTGGCACGTTGGTGTCACTCGATGACTTGGTCGGCCCGCAGCAGCAGCGATTGCGGGATCGTCAGGCCGAGCGCCTTGGCGGTCTTGAGGTTGATCACCAGCTCGAGCGAGGTCGGCTGCTCCACCGGCATTTCGGCCGGCCTTCTGCCATTGAGCACCATACCGACTTGTTCCGCCGCGCGC
>Ga0075425_100005862_pt1 | contig 12809 bp, 11 predicted proteins | sample SoiMethybrSBSTD4_FD_75300 | JGI IMG/M metagenome (GOLD analysis project Ga0075425, IMG submission 75300) | Bulk soil microbial communities from a Populus tree surrounding site in Tennessee, USA - Soil MetaG P. TD hybrid SBSTD4 | ecosystem: Environmental > Terrestrial > Soil > Tree plantation...
GTCCTGGCCGACGCAGAAGCCGCGGCCGGCGCCGGTGATCACGACCGCGCGGACGTCGTCGGCCCGTGCGGCCTTCAGGGCCGCTCCCAGCTCCTTCAGCGTCGAGGCCTTCAGGGCGTTGAGCACGTCCGGGCGGTTCAGCGTGATCGTGAGAACCGCGCCGTCACGAGCTGTCTCGACTTCGGCCACGCGCGCGAGCCTAAAGGACGCACCGCAGGCCGACGCGCCGTTGCTAGCTTGGCCGGATGACGGAGCTGACCTTCATCGCCTCTTCCTACGGCCCGGACGAAGACGAACCGCTCGATGCCTACTCGAAGGCGGTTACGGCGGTTGCCGAGCGCCTGGCGCCTTCAGTCGCGAACCTGAGGGTCTCGCGACAGGTGCGGGGGGGCCGCCGGCTGGACGGCGGCGGCAGTGCCGTGGTGATCACTCCCGACGGGTTCACCCTCACTTCTGCGCACGTGATCGAGCGGACAGACGGAGGGCGGGCGTCGTTCGTCGACGGGCGAGAGCTCGAATTCGAGGTCGTCGGGTCCGATCCAATGTCGGATCTCGCGTTGCTGCGGGTCGATGCCCGCGACCTCAGGCCCGCAGAGCTCGGCGATGCCGAGCGCCTGCGCGTGGGGCAGCTCGTCGTTGCAATCGGCAATCCAAACGGCTTCGCCGGTTCGGTGACGGCCGGCGTCGTCTCGGCGCTCGGCCGGTCGCTGCCGACCCGAGGCGGACGCGTCGTCGACAACGTGATCCAGACCGACGCGGCTTTGAACCCCGGGAATTCCGGCGGCGCGCTCGCGGACGGAAACGGCCGCGTGATCGGCGTCAACACCGCTGTCGCGGGGGTGGGCCTCGGGCTCGCGGTGCCGATCAACCAGGCGACGCGAACGATCATCGGCGCGCTGATGACGGATGGGCGCTTCCGTCGTGCCTACCTCGGGATCGCGGGTGGAACTCGGCCGTTACCGCCGCGGGTTGCGTCGCGGCTCGAACGCGGAAGCGGTGTCGAGGTGGTGGAGGTCGTCGAGGGCAGCCCAGCCGCCCAGGCCGGCCTGCGGCCGGAGGACTTGATCGTCGAGTTGAACGGCGTTCCGGTCGAGTCCGTCGACGACATTCAGCGTCTGATGGTCGGCGAGCTGATCGGCGCCCAGGTTCATGCGCGAGTCCTCCGCGAGGGCTCAGAGCGCGAGCTCGATCTCGTGCCGGTCGAGCTCGTGGGCTAGCCAGCTAGTCCGATTGGGTCAGCGAACGTCGGACGTAGGCGCTAGCTTGCCGCGTAACACTTAGCGCTAGCGGGAACAAAAACACCGGAAAATCGATGAAGAAGCGCGTATTTGCGATCGGCTTGGCTGTCGTGCTGCTCGTCCTCGCGGCGGGCGCCGGCGGTCTTTACGCCTACGACTCGTCGCGGTCGAATGTGATCGCGAAGGGGATCACGGCGGGTGGCGTCGACATCGGCGGCCTCAGCACGGCGCAAGCGCGCGACGTGCTCCAGCGTAGCCTCGGGCCCAAGCTCGGGCAGGGTGTCGTCCTCACGTGGGGCGGGCGGCATTGGACCTTGCCCGCGAAGGACATCGACGCAAAGCTCGGCGTCGACCGGATGGTTCGCGAGGCGCTTCAGCGCAGCCGCGAGGGGAGCTTCCTCGGCCGGGCCGTGCGTGACCTGCGCGGAGAAACGGTGCAAGCCGCGGTGCCGATGCGGATCGCGCACTCGCGCCAGAAGCTCTACGGGTTCGTCGACGTCATCGCGAAGGAGATCGACAAGCCCGCCGTCAGCGCGACCATCAACCCCACCGGTAACTCGCTCAACGTGACCTCATCGCACGAGGGCCTGGCCGTCCAGAAGCGCTTTCTCGCGGCGCGGATCCTTCGTCAACTGCGCGACCCGGCGTCTATTCACACTGCCGAGATCCCGACGCGGGTAGTACGCCCGCACGTCAGCAGCACTCGGCTGGCCTACAAGTACCAGACGTTCATCACGATTGACCGGGCGCACTTCACGCTGCGGCTCTGGAAGAATCTGCACGTCGCGCGTGCCTACACGATCGCAGTCGGCCGGCAGGGTCTCGAGACGCCGGCCGGTCTCTACGAGATCAATGACCGGCAGGTAAACCCGTCCTGGCACGTCCCGAACAGCGCGTGGGCCGGCGCCTTGGCGGGCCGCGTGATCCCGCCGGGCCCGGACGACCCGATCAAGGCCCGCTGGCTCGGCTTCTACAACGGCGCCGGAATCCACGGCACGGACGAGATCTCGTCGCTCGGCACCGCGGCCTCGCACGGCTGCATCCGCATGTCGATCCCGGACGTCGAGCAGCTGTATCCGCAGGTGCCGCTCCACACGCCGATCTACGTCGGCTAGTTCCCCGACAAAGTCCGGCTCGCGCTACGCGCGAGCCATGATGACTTTGTCGGGATTATCTCTCGAGCCAGCGTGGTTGTCGCGACGGGCAGAGCCCGCCGCTCCGCGAGATGGCGATCGACGGTCGGCATTGTCGTGTCAGGGCCGACGATCACTGAAACGTGGACATTGATTCCTCTTACCAGCAAACATCGTCGTAGCCGAGCCGCTCACGCTCGGATTCGCTCAACGTCCCTTGAACTCAGGCTCGCGCTTCTGAGTGAAGGCGGTCAGGCCCTCCTTCGCGTCCTCGGATGCGAACGAGAGGTAGAGCGCTCGCCGCTCGGCTTCCAGGCCCGCCTGGAGGGTCGTCTCGTACGCCCTGTTGATGGATTCCTTCGCCAGGCGGGTCGCGACCGGGGCCTTCGCGGCGATTTCCTGCGCGACCCGCTTCGGCTCCTCGAGCCACGCCTCGCGGGCGACGACGCGCGAGACGAGCCCGGCCGCCAGCGCCTCTTGCGCGGTCAGGCGGCGGCCGCTCAGGATCACGTCCATCGCCAGCGCCTTGCCGACCGTCCGCGTCAGGCGCTGCGTGCCGCCGGCGCCCGGGATGATCCCGAGCGACGTCTCCGGCTGGCCGAACTGAGCCGTCTCCGAGGCGACGATCAGATCACATGACATCGCCAGCTCGCAGCCGCCGCCGAGGCAGAAGCCGGAGACGGCGGCGACGAGCGGCGTCCAGAGCGAGCGGATCGCATCCCAGCGCTCGACGCGGCGTTGGTAGTAGAGGTCGATCGCCGACGAGCTTGCGAGCTCGCCGATGTCGGCGCCGGCCGCAAAGGCTCGCTCACTTCCGCCGAGGACGATGCAGCGCACCGCTTCGTCTCGGTCGAGCTCCGAGAGCGTCGCCACGAGCTCATCCATCAGCTCGTCCGAGAGCGCGTTCAGCGCTTCCGGACGATTGAGGAGCACGACGGCGACCGGCCCGTCGCGCTCGACGAGGACTAGCGGCATCCGCGGATCTTGCCAAGTGCTGCCGGGGGAGGAGCAAGCCCCTCCCCCGGCAGGTGGTTCCTAAGGCGTCAGCGTCGAGTAGAACGCATCGCTCGGGTTGAAGACCGGTTTGTAATCGAAGGGCGGCGCGCTCTCCCCGTCCCGGGTCACCGCCTGGCCGTAAAACGGCCCGAAGACGTTCCCGGTTGTGACCATACCCTCGTAGTCGCCCACGAAGTAGCCGCGCGCGTAGGGAGCCTGCTCCTCGTCGAACGGTCCGGCTACGTGCGTCTCGGCCCAGTTCGCGGGATCAGTGCATGACCCGTGGCAATGGACGAACCAGTAGTCCGTGTTCAGGCCCGGAGCTGACGTGTTGTTGCGGAAGTCGTAGTACGTCACACCGACCGTGCCGTCCGCCGCGACCTTGACGGTCGCGGTGAACGCCTGCTGGTCGAGCGTGGGTATGTTCGTCGGGGTCTTGTTGATCTTCACCGGATCGCTCCACGTGAGGCCGCCGTCCGACGACTGCGAAAAGTAGATCTTGTCGACGCCATCTGGGAGATCGTCGTCCCAAACGGCGTAGAGCTTCCCGCTGACACGGTCAACGGCGAAATCGGGCAGCTCACCGCCGCGGATGATCAGGTTCGGGTGGTCCGGATCGGTCGGCCCTGGGAAGCTCGCATCGACCGGCGCGATCAGCGTCGCCTTCTTCGACCATGAAGCGCCGAGATCAGTCGAACGAACGTCCGCCACGTAGGCACCGCGGATCGTCCGCTTGTGATTCGCGAAGACGACGAAGCCGTCGACGAGCGTCCGGTCGGGCAGGACGTTGATGATGCTGCCGATCGTCCCTGCCTGCGTGCCCGGGTTGTAGAGGACCTGCGGCGGCTCCCAACTCGCGCCGCCGTTGGTCGTGCGCGAAAAGAACGCCTGCTGCACGAAAGCAGCAGCGTGGAAACGGCCCAGGTCAGAAGGCGGGAAGCCGGGCGGCGACACGAATCGATCCCACGCCGCGTAGACGTAGTTGGAGTCGAACGGGTCGGCCGTGATCGACTGCTTGTCGAGCCCGTTAGTGTCGTCCTGCGCGACAGCGATCGGGGCTCCCCACGACTCGCCCCCGTTCGTTGACTTGTTGACGAAGATCGCATTCGCCGGCGAGGGGACTCCCGGCTGGTTGAAGCTCAGCGAGATCGCGTAGAGGTCACCGTTCGGGGCGAACGAGACCCACGGATCGGACGCCCGAACGTAGCCGGCGTTGCCCGAGCACGCAGTGACGTCCGGGATCACGACGGGATGCCACGTGGCGCCGCCGTTCTTCGTCCAGCTCGCAACGAGGCCGCGCGCGCCGCCGTCGCTCCAGCGGTCCTGCTGGTACGCGCCGACGATGTTGGCCGAGTTCGTCGGGTTCACGTCCGCCCGCATCTCCGGCTCTGAGTTGGGATAAAGAATGCTGCCGCCCGCCTCCTGAGCGCCTCTGCTGTCGGTCGTGCAGGTCGAGAACAGACTCGGCCCGGAGGCAGTAGCGGTCGACGAAAGTGTGTAGGGGCCGGCAGAGGCAGTGCTCGCGAGCACGAGCGCGGCGACGCCGGCGGCGGCGAGGGTCGCAAAGCGCATGGTGTCCTCCCTCCTTGAGTTGGGTGGACTCTAGGCCGGAGTGGTCACTCCCGCTCGAGGAACCCGCGGATCGCCTCCTTCGCCTCGTCTCCGAGCATCGAAAGCGCAAGCCAGTCACGGGCGTGACCCACCGTCTCGTGCCACGAGATGTCCCGCCACCAGTTGAGCTGCTGCTTCGTGTAACGGATCGTCTGCGGCAGCTTCGCCGCCAAGCGTCCGACGTAGTAGTCGACCGCCGCGTCGAGCTCGCCCGCCGGCACGGCCCGGTTCACGAGCCCCCACTCCTCGGCCTGCTTCGCGGGGATCTCGTCGCAGAGCAGCAGGATCTCCCGTGCGCGGCGGTCGCCGACGAAGATCGGGAGCCACTGGGTCGCCCCGCCCGCGGGGACCGAGCCGTGCTCGGGCCCGACGTGGCGGATGAACGCGTCGTCGACCATCACCGCCAGGTCGCAGGCCATCTGGAGCTCGTTGCCGCCGCCGACCGCGATCCCGTTCACCCGCGCGACCGTCGGCTTGCCAATCTCGCGCAAGCGGTCGTGCATGTCCTTGAAGGCGCCGAACCACTTCCAGTACTCGCGCGGGTTGTCGAGCAGGTCAGCACCCCAGGCCTTCAGGTCGGCCCCCACACAGAACGCGCGGCCGGTACCCGTAACGACGACTACCCGGATCTCGTCGTCCCACGAAGCGTCCTCGCACGCGCGCGCGAGCTCGCGGAGCATCCGGAAGTCGAAGGCGTTCAGCACCTCAGGCCGGTTGAGCGTGATCGTCGCCCGAGGCGGCGCTTTCTCGTAGACGATCCGTTCGAACCCGAGCTCGTCGGGCGAGACTGGCCGTGGCGCGTCGGGCTCGGTCACGGGCGCGAGCCTAATCACTAGCATCCGGCGGATGTCGGGAGGGAACGCTCTCGCGGTGACGCTGAGCCTCATCGCGGGAGTCGCCGGCACCGTCCAGATCGCCGTGATGGGGAAGCTCGGCGAGCGGATCGGCATCGTGCCGGCGCTCGCGTTCGCCGCCGTGGTGGCGGCGGGAATCGGCGTTGTCGCACTGCTGGCCACACGACGCTCGCTGGCCGGGTTGGCGGACGCGATTCACCAGCCCGCCTGGCTCTGGCTGGGCGGCCTGATGGGCGCCTTCGTCGTTTTCACGATCACGTTCGCGGGACCGCGGCTCGGCACCACGGCGACCGTCGCGTTCTTCCTCGTCGGCCAGTTCGCCGCCGCGGCCCTCGTCGATCGCTACGGCCTGTTCGGACTCGATCGGATCGCGGTCGGCTGGCCTCGCGTACTTGGGCTCACGCTGCTCGCGGTCGGCGCCGCGTTGACGCTGAAGAAGTAGCTACGCCAGCTCGGCGAAGTACACGCGGAAGGGAGTGCCCAGCCCCTGCGCGTCCTCGGCCGCCTTCATAAGCCCGTCCTGGGCGGCTTTCCACGCCTCCCGGTCGGGGAACTCGTACTCGAAGTAGTAGGCGACATCGGACTCGCCTTGCGCGGAACCGAGGATCCGGCCGTGCCGAATCGTCGCCGACGGCACTTCACGCCGATTGAGCTCGACGTGCTGTTCGTAGCGGTCTGGGTCCGGCGTTTCGGGGTAGAGGACGAAGACTCGGATCATCGCAATTGGACATTAACCGGGACGAGTGGGGGGGCACGACGCGTTATGACGAGGGTGAGCCACAAGACGAAGGTCTGGATCGCCCTCTGGACGGTCTACATCCTCTGGGGCTCGACCTACCTGGGGATCGAGCTCGCGTCCGAGACGATCCCGCCGTTCTTCGCCGCGGGAAGCCGGTTCCTGATCGCAGGCGGCCTGATGTTGGGGCTGGTCGCGTGGCGGCGCGGAACCCGGGTACTCCGGCTGACGGCGGCTGAGCTCGCCTCGGCGGCGGTCGTGGGAATCCTGTTGACCGGCTCGAACGCGCTGCTCTTCCTCACCGAGCGGCAGGTGCCGATCGGCCTCGCCTCGCTCATCATTGCGGCGATCCCGCTCTGGATCGTCCTGCTTCGCTTCGCCGCGCGGGAACGGCCGGATCTCGTCTCGGTCTCAGGCCTCGTGGTCGGTTTCGCAGGGATCGCGCTACTCGTCGGTCCCGGCGGCGGCTCGGGATCGCTTTTCTACCTGCTGCTGACCGTGCTCGGCTCGTTCACGTGGGCATTCGGCTCGTTTATCTCGCCGCGGTTGCCCGTCCCACGGGACGCGTTCGCGACGACCGCCTACGAGATGCTTGCGGGCGGGATCGTGCTGATGACCGCGGCGCTGATCGTCTACCGCCCCGATCAGCTCGATCCGTCCCACTACTCCGCCCGTTCCCTCTTCGGTCTTGCCTACCTGATCGTCTTCGGCTCGCTGATCGGCTACAGCGCCTATGCGTGGCTGCTCGCGAACGCACCGATCGGACAGGTCTCGACGTACGCCTATGTCAACCCCGTGATCGCGATCGCCCTCGGCGCGATCGTGCTCGGCGAGTCGATCACCTGGCGGATCGTTGGCGGCGCGCTGCTGGTGCTCGCGGCGGTCGCAATCGTCGTTCGCAGGGAGTCCCGGCAGCTGGAGCCGGTCGCAGTGGTGGACCTAAGAGAGCCCGACGAGCTCGTCGGGGCGAACGGGCACCCGCGCGAGCTCCCGGCCCGTCGCGTCGCGGAGCGCTGAGACGACGGCCGCGGTCGAGACGACCGTCGGCGGCTCACCGACGCCCTTGACGCCATAGGGGGCATCCGGCTCGGGCTCCTCCACGAGCTCCGCGTCCACGGGCGGCATGTCGAGCGTCGTGGGGATCAGGTAGTCGGTGAAGCTGGCGTTCGTGATCAGGCCGTCCTTGGTCTGGATCTCCTCCATCAGCGCGAGCCCTAGTCCCTGCGCGGTACCGCCCTCGATCTGGCCGTAGACGGCCTGGGGATTGACCGCCTTGCCGACATCCTGCGCGGTGCCAACCCAGACGATGCGCGTCAGCCCGAGCTCGACGTCGACCTCGGCGACAACGCGCATCGCCGCGCAGATGTAGGCGACATGGGCGCCGTCCCCGGTGACCTGGCCTGTCTCTGGATCGAGCGGCGTCGTCGGGCGATGGTGGTAGACGCGCTCGACGTCGATCGTCTCGCCGGGTGCGAGCCTGCCGTCACGGCGCGCGAGCTCCTCCTTCGCGGTACGGGCCGCGAGCTGCACGGCGCCGGCTGCCATCCAGGTCATCCGCGAGGCCGAGGCCGAGCCCGCAGAGCCAACCGAGCCGGTCGTCGCCGAGCCGAGCACGACGTCGTCGAGGTCGAGCTCGGTGCGAGCCGTTTGGAGGATCACATTGACGACGCCCTGGCCGACCTCCGCGGCGGCGCAGTGGACCTCGGCGGCGAGCCCGTCGTCACCTGCGGTCAGCCGTACGCGCGCGGCGGTCGAATCGTCGAACCCCTCCGAGTAGCACACGTTCTTGAAGCCGACGGCGAAGCCGACCCCGCGCGTAACGCCTTCGCCTCGGGTCGTGTTGCCCGAACCGCCGGGGAGGCGCAAGACGTCGCGCGGCAGCTCTTCCGGCTCCGGGATGGGCAGGGCGGCGGCGCGGCGGATCACCTCGGCGGCCGGAAACGAGCCGGTGATCTTTTGACCGGTCGGCAGCGAGTCGCCTGGGGCGAGCGCGTTCCGGAGCCGAAGCTCAACCGGGTCGATCGCGAGCGCAGCGGCGAGCTTGTCCATCTGCGCCTCGTGCGCGAAGCAGCTCTGGACGGCACCGAACCCGCGCATCGCCCCGCAGGGCGGGTTGTTCGTGTAGACGCAGGTGGACTCGATCAACGCGTTCTCGACGGCGTACGGACCGCAGGCGAAGGACGAGGCATTCGCAGTCACGGCGGCGGAGCTCGAGGCGTACGCGCCGCCGTCGAGCAGAATCCTCGCCCGGACGTTGACGAGCTTGCCGTCCCGGTTCGCCCGATGCTCCATCCAAATCTTGGCCGGATGGCGATGGATGTGGCCGACGAAGGACTCCTCGCGGTCGTAGACCATCTTCACGGGCCGGTTCGTGTGCAGCGCGAGCATCGAAGCGTGGATCTGCATCGACAGGTCCTCGCGGCCGCCGAAGGCGCCTCCTACGCCGGCGAGGTGGATTCGCACCTGCTCGAGCTCGAGGCCGAGGCAGGGCGCCACCTGGTCGCGGTCGACGTGCAGCCACTGGGTGGCGACGTACACGTCGACACCGCCTTCGGCATCGGGAATCGCGAGGCCGGACTCGGGACCGAGGAACGCCTGGTCCTGGATTCCGAGCTCGTAGACGCCGGAGACGCTGATGTCGGCCTCCGAGTCCGGGTTGCCGTGATTGATCACAATGCTCCGGACGACGTTTGGACGGGGGTCGTCGCGAAAACCGCGCCCGGCGGTCGGTCGGCCTTCGTGGATCGGCTCCTGCTCGGTCGCGCGTTCGGGGTCGACCACGGGCTCGAGCGGTTCGTAGGCGACCTCGATCCGCTCCGCAGCCCGTCGCGCTTGCTCTGGATGCTCGGCCGCGACGATCGCGATCGGCTCGCCGAAGTAGCGGACGCGGTCGATCGCGAGCACGGGCTGGTCGGCGAACTCGAGCCCGTACGTCTTTGCACCTGGGACGTCGGCGTGGGTGAGGACTGCGTGGACGCCGGGCATGCCGACCGCTTTCGAGATGTCGAGCTCGGCGATCAGCGCATGCGCGTGCGGGCTGCGGAGGGTGTGGCCCCACAACATCCCCGCGGCGAACAGGTCGCTGGAGTACGCGAACTCGCCGGTCACCTTCGGGATCGCGTCGACGCGCCTGACGCTTTCGCCGACGCGGCCGAGCTCGAGCCTGCGGGCGGTCGTGGTCATTCGAGGCGTGTCCTCTTGCCTGGCACAAAATCGGACTGCGGACACGTCTTCGATGAGACTGAAAAGTCGTCCAATTGCAGCGATCTTTTCCGTATGGACCTGTCTCCAAGCCTGGCACTGAGGCACGGCCCTTCGGGCACCGTGGCGGGGGCGCCGGCCATAACGCCCGTGCCAGGCACAGGGACACGCCTCGAAGGGACGCTCACGAGCCGGCCGCCAGTCTGACCGCGTCGAAGATCTTTGCGTAGCCCGTGCAGCGGCAAAGGTTGCCCGAAAGCGCCTCGCGGATCTCGTCGTCGCTGGGGTTCGGGGTCCTCGACAGCAGGTCGGCGGTCGCGATGATGAAACCCGGAGTGCAGAAACCGCACTGCACGGCGCCGGTCTCGACGAACGCCGCCTGGACGGGATGGAGCTCGCCGTCCTCGCCCAGCCCCTCCACGGTCACGACCTCGTGACCGTCGGCCTGGGCCCCGAGGACGAGGCACGCGCAGACGAGCTTGCCATCGAGCAAGACCGAGCAGGAGCCACACTCGCCCTGCTCGCAGGCGTTCTTCGACCCCGGCAGCCCGAGCCGCTCGCGGAGGACGTAGAGCAGGCTTTCGCCCGCCCAGACGTCGGCCTCGAGCCGCTCGCCGTTGACCGTCAGCTCGACCCTCATTGCACGCAGCGCTCGACTGCCCGTGCGGTCAGAACCCGGAGGGCGTGCCGACGGTACGCGGCGCTTCCGCGGACGTCGTCGATCGGGCTCGCGGCAGCGGCGACGCGGTCTGGGAAGCCGTCGAGCTCGCTCAGCGGCGCGGTCACCAGGGCCGGAACCGGCCCGGCCGACCCGAAGGCGGCCCGAACCTCGCCGCGCTCGCGGTCGACGGCCAGCGCCAGCGAGACGACCGAGATCACCATCGCGTTCCGCGGCCCGACCTTCATGAAGGTCTGCCGCGCCGTGTCGGCAGAGACGCGAACGCCCGCGATCAACTCGTCCTCGGCGAGGGCGTTCCGCTTCGGGCCGAGCAGGAACTCGTTGAGCTGCACCGTCCGCTCTCCCCGCAAGCTCGCGAGCTCGATCGCGGCGTCGCCGATCAGGAGCGGCGGCAGCGCGTCGCCGGCCGGAGAAGCAGTGCCGAGATTCCCCCCGATGGTCGCGCGGTTCCGAATCTGCGGGCCGCCGACCGTCCGGGATGCTTCGGCGAGTGCCGGCAGCAGTTCGGCGAGCGGCGGCTCCATCGCCTCGGTGTATGTCAGTCCAGCCCCAAGCCGAATCGAGCCGTCGTCTCTCGACCACCCGCGAAGCTCGGCGACCTCGTTCAGGTTCAGCAGCGCGTCGGGTCGCGCACGGTCGAAGTTGAGCTCGACCATTACATCCGTGCCGCCCTGGATCGGCACGGCTTCGGGTCGCTCCGCCTTCAAACGCAGCGCCTCTTCAAGCGTCCGTGGGGCCAGCACATCCACGAAAGGCAGCGTATTGCGTCCCCGCTGGTAGATGAAACCCCCGCAGCCGGGCGGGTATCGTCGCCGGGGATGTCGGACCTCGCGCGTCGGCTGGCGGTCGCACGCGGCGACGAGCCTGCGGATCTCGTCGTCCGCGGCGGACGCGTGCTCTCTGTCTTCACGCGCGAATGGCTCGAGACCGACATCGCGATTGCGGACGGCTACGTCGCGGGTCTCGGGGACTACGAGGGAACCGAGGAGGTCGACGCGAGCGGCCGCTACGTGGTGCCCGGGTTCATCGACGCGCACATGCACGTCGAGTCGCCGAAGCTGCTTCCCGACGAGTTTGCGCGGCTGGTGCTGCCGCTCGGTACGACCGCCGTCGTCGCCGACCCGCACGAGCTCGCGAACGTGCTCGGAACCGACGGCGTCCACTGGTTGCTCGACTTCTGCGCCGAGCTGCCGCTCGACGTCTACTTCATGGCGTCGTCGTCCGTGCCGGCCTCGCACTTCGAGTCCCCCCGCCGTGCTCTCAGCGAAGGCGACCTCCAGGGCCTGCTTCGTCGGCGCCGCGTGCTCGGGGTGGCCGAGATGATGAATTTTCCCGGCGTGATCGCAGGTGATCCGGGCGAGCTGAGAAAGCTCGGCCTCGCCGGCGCGACCCATGCCGACGGCCACGCACCGGGCGTCCTGGGCAAAGAGTTGAACGCCTACGCAGCGGCCGGGATCCGCTCCGACCACGAGGCTCTGACGGTCGAGGAAGGCCGCGAGCGTCTTCGCGCGGGGATCTGGTTGCTGATCCGCGAGGCATCGATGGCGCGGAACCTGCAGGCGCTACTGCCGCTGGTCGCGGAGTACGGAACCTTCCGAATCGCCTTCTGTACCGACGACAAGGACCCGGACGACATCGCCGAGAACGGGCACATCAACGGCATGGTCAGGGACGCCGTGGCGGCCGGGATCGCGCCCGAAGACGCCCTCGTGCTCGCCTCGCTGAATCCGGCCCTCTGGCACGGGCTCGATCACCTTGGTGCGCTTGCGCCCGGCTACCAGGCCGACGTGCTGGTCCTGCCGGACCTCGAGCGCTTCCAGCCCGAGCTCGTCCTCAAGCGCGGCCGTCCTGTCGAAGAGATCGAGCGCTCCGAGGTGCCCGAATGGGTCAAGCACACGGTGCGGATCGCGCCGGTCGGGCCTGAGAGCTTCCGGATTTCCTGGCGAGACGGAGCCGAGGCGCGTGTGATCGGGCTTATCGCGGACCAGATCATCACCGAGTCACTCGTCGAGAAGCCGTCGGTACGGGACGGCGAAGCCGTCGCCGAGCCAGATCGGGACCTGGCGAAGATCGCGGTCGTCGAGCGTCACCTCGGCACGGGCCGGATCGGACTCGGCTTTGTGCGCGGCTTCGGCCTGCAGCGTGGTGCGCTCGGCTCCACGGTCGCACACGACGCGCACAACCTCGTCGCCGTTGGCATGAACGACTCCGACATGGCGCGCGTCGTCGAGCGCCTGGCCGAGCTCGGCGGCGGCATCGTCGCGGTCGAGGACGGCGAGGTCCTGGCCGAGCTGCCACTGCCCGTCGGGGGCCTGCTCTCCGACCTGCCGCTGGCAGAAGTGGTCGAGCGCAGTCGCGCCT
>Ga0075425_100005864_pt1 | contig 12803 bp, 10 predicted proteins | sample SoiMethybrSBSTD4_FD_75300 | JGI IMG/M metagenome (GOLD analysis project Ga0075425, IMG submission 75300) | Bulk soil microbial communities from a Populus tree surrounding site in Tennessee, USA - Soil MetaG P. TD hybrid SBSTD4 | ecosystem: Environmental > Terrestrial > Soil > Tree plantation...
CGACCCCCGTGATCCCGTCCGAGGCGACGACGATGCCGACGACACGCCCCTCGCGGTCGACCAGAGCGCTGCCGCTCGTGCCGGCAGGGTAGGGGTGATTCATGACGAGCAACGGATCGGCACCAGGGCGATCCACGCGTCGCACGAGCCGAGCGCAGATCCGCTCGCGGGTGATGCCGGAAATGCCGCGATGCATCCGCCATGCGCAAAGCCGGTCGCCGATCGGGACCGACGCGGCGGGGGCCATCTCGAGACCGGGCCACGGCACCTGCCCCCCGAGCTCGAGCACCGACAGATCCACTTCGCCCCCCGCGTCGACCTGTTCGATGGGCGTGACGTGATGTTCTTCGTCGAGAACCTCGAGGCTCCGATGGTCGGCGCAGTGCCGCGCGGTCACGATGCGGGTGCCTTGGTGGGGGATCCGCACCGCGACGGCGGAGCAGGTCCGCGGGGCGTGCTTCACGTTCGCGATGGGGCGCGCCACGTTGGCCGGTGTCGTCTTCGCGGTCGCCGGCACGAGCCGCTCACCTGCCTCCACCATCAACGTATTGGGCATCACGAGCGGCGGTGAGCCGTCGGGCTTGACCAACGAAGCGTGCGCATCCGCAAGGGCGAAAAAACCCGCGAAAACCCCGACACTGTATCTGCCCACGCCGCGCATTCGCATCGAATCGCCAAGCCCCAAGGGTCCCCCCTTTTGCGACGGGCGCAAGAGCTAAGTTGGGGCGCAGCCCCCGTCGTGAACCAGCCAAGGCCTAAACCTGGCAGATCCCTTCGATCTTACGGTTAGCGGGTCAAAATCGCCCGGAGGCTCTCACGCCCATTCAGGGGGGTGGAACGCTCACCCTCGACCAGACCCGTAGAATCACGGTATTCGGGGCGGCGCCAGGCGTCACGTCGATGCGGACGACGTCGTCGATGGAGAGAACCGGAAGGCGATGCAGGAGCCGCCGGGCAACGAAGTCTCGCCGCGCCCGTTCGGACGCCTTGCTGAAGACTTCTGTACCCTGAACAACGAATGTCGAGATCTCGAAGATAAATGCGGGCTCGGGAACGGCGGTCGCCGCTCCGCGCGCCGGAGTCGGGGCTTCGAGTCTTTCCGTGCGAAGCGCGTCTTCAATGGCGGCGAGCGTCGCTCGTCCAACGGACTCGCTTATCGTGATGAGCTCGGGTGATGAACCGAACGGCGCCTCTTTCGGGTTCGACGGTTTGGGTCGCTGTTCATATCCCAGCGTCGTGGCGCGCGGCCTGGCCCGCTCGTTCGGCTGCGGGCGAGCTGGTTGTCTGCGCCGGCTTTCGGGCTTGCCTGATTTGTGCGCCAATCCTGTTCCTCTCGACGCAGTATCGCATGCTGGGCCGCATCGGTGTAACAACTGGCCCAGCACTACTTCGCCCGTCTTTGGCATTGTCAGATCTCGATCGGCAATTGCAGCCTCTTCGGCCAGATGACGATCCGGCGAGGCCGGCCGCGTAACCTTGCCTGCGGGAAGTGCCGCAACGCTCTTGCCAGTCCGCTTTCCCAAGCAACGTTGCGCCTGTCCGGTCAGCTTGAGTGGGCGTGTCGTTACTTCGATGATCGATCTGACAGCGAAGAACCGGCGAAGTAGAGCTAGGATGCGAACCGAGGCAGGCGCACGATGAGCTCGATCGAATCGGACCCTTCCAGCAGGCTCGGCCAGGTGCTGCTCGAGAAGTACACGATCGAACGTCTCATCGGCTCGGGAGGAATGGCCGCGGTCTACGCCGCGCGACATCGCACTGGGCGCCGCGTCGCACTGAAGATGCTGCACCCGGAGATGAGCGAGCGCGAAGACGTCCGCGATCGCTTCCGTCGCGAGGCCTACGCCGCGAACCGGGTGCAGCATCCGGGTGCGGTCCAGATCATCGACGACGACGTTGCCGAAGACGGCTCGGCGTTCCTCGTGATGGAGCTACTCGAGGGGGAGTCTCTCACCGCGCGCGCCAACCGGCAGGTCATCGAGACCAAGGACCTCCTCGCCTGGGTGGACGAGATTCTCGGCGTGCTCGCGGCCTACCACGCCGAAGACATCTTTCACCGCGATCTCAAGCCCGACAACATCTTTCTCACGGCCGATGGTCGCGTGAAACTTCTCGACTTCGGTATCGCGCGCGCCACCGACCTCGTGCCGAACAGCTTGAAGACGCAAATGGGAACCGCCCTCGGCACGGCGCCGTACATGGCTCCCGAGCAAGCCCTCGGCAAGATCGACGAGATCGATGGGAGGGCCGACTTATTTTCGATCGGCGCCACCATGTTTCGCCTCATCGCCCGCCGTAAGATCCACGAAGTGAACAGCGACGCCGACATGCTGATCGCGATGGCGACGCTACCCGCACCTCCGCTTTCCTCGGTCGCGAGAGACGCTCCCAAACCCGTGTGCGACATCGTCGATCGCGCGCTCGCTTTTCTGCAATCGCGCCGGTACCCCGACGCGCAAACGATGCAAGAAGATGTTCGAGCGGTCCTCCGTGGCGTCGAACCGCCGTACGCGAGCGCGCTCCTCGCGAAGGGGAGCGTGCCCTGGTTGACGCATGAGCCGACGATGCCCCCACCCGAGCCCACTGTCAGCGAAACGGGCGCCGTCCGCCGCGTCGAGCCCACCGCGCTGGATATGCCGGCCGTGCCTTTGCCCGACGTCGCTTCCGCGTTGGCTCCCACCGCCGCTGCCTCGCCTCCCATGAACGAGCCCCCCCCGATTGCCGCGACGGTCGCTTTCTCTGCAAATCCGCCGGCCGCGCCACCAGCTACGTCCGCGCCTCCCACGAAGGAACGCAGTATGCCGCCTCGGCCGACGCCTGGAGGAGCCTCTTCATCCCGCCGGCTCCCCAAGATCGTCCCGCAGCCCGTCGTCGCCTTGGAACCGAACGACGCGCTGCCCGTTCCGGCGCCGAACGAACCCATGCTCACGCCGCCTCCGAACGCCACCCCCTTTCCGCCCGTCATCGCCACGCCACCCGACCCCCCGGCGGGGCCTGCTGTTCCCAATCACCCGTTTTCTCCAGCAGTCGAATTGCCTCCCCAACCCGGCCCCATGGCCGCCCCGGTTCCCAGCCCCATGGCCGCTCAGTTTGCCGGCCCTGTGGCCGTCTCTTCATCGGGTACCCCTTCGCCGACGGTCATCTCGGGCCAGCCGCGCACGCGCTCTTCGCGGCCGGCGATCATCGCGCTCATCGTATCGGGAGCGGTGTTCGTTCTTGGAATCGCCGCGACCGTCGTCTGGTGGGCCAGCGGTACGTCACACGTCGCAAGTGCGCCCCCGGCCCCGGTGACGAACTCGGCGCAGCCGGCACCCCGGCCCGCCGTGACGCCGCCTCCCACGAGTCCACCTGCAACCGCTGCCGTTGCGACCAAGGCTCCGACATCCCCCGTCGCAGCGCCGCAGGCACCGCCGCCGACCCGCAAACCGAAACGTATTAAACCGGCGCCACCCAAGTAAATAATCGCCCGGCTTCCGACTTGCGAAGCCGCACGTGAGCTCCTAGACTTTTGGCAGGCGTGGACCGGCCCCTTGCCGGCCGCGACCCGGAGGCAACATGTACGGTCCGACGAACCTCCCTGGCGGAGGCGGCAACGGCCGCAAGGTGACCGTCCCCGAGATTCGCGATCGCAAGACGCAAGGTCCGTCGATCGCGATGGTGACGGCTTACGACTTCACGATGGCGAAACTCGTCGACGAAGCTGGCGTCGACGTCGTCCTGGTCGGCGATTCACTCGGCATGGTCGTGCAGGGGTTGGCCAACACCCTACCGGTGACGCTCGACGAGATCTGTTACCACGGTCGGGCGGTAGCGCGGGCCCTTCGGCGCGCCCACTTGGTCGGCGACATGCCGTTCATGAGCTTCCAAGTCTCCGCACCGCAGGCGATCGAAAGTGCGGGCAAGATGATGAAAGAGGGGGCCTTCGAAAGCGTGAAGATCGAAGGTGGCGTCGAGATCGCAGAGCACGTTGCCAAGATGGTCGCCATCGGCATACCGGTGATGGGGCACGTGGGGCTCGCGCCTCAGCGGGTTCACGCGCTCGGCGGTTTCCGTGTCCAGGGCAAGACCGACCAGGCCGCCGACGCCATCGTGGCCGACGCCATTGCGCTAGAGCAGGCGGGAGCCTATTCGCTCGTGCTCGAGGCGATGCCCGCCGAGGTCGCCTCGCGTGTGACCCGCGCGGTGTCCATCCCCACCATCGGGATCGGAGCGGGCCGTGGCTGCGACGGCCAGGTGCTCGTCTGTACGGATCTCCTAGGCATGTCGCGCGGTCACGCCCCGAAGTTCATCAAACACTTCGCTGAAATCGGCGACGCCATCGTGAACGCCACCCGAGCGTATGTCGACGAGGTGCGCTCTGGCACATTCCCCGCCAAGGAGCACGAGTACACCTCGAACGCCGAGCAAGCACCCCCTCGGGCTATCGCGCGCTGACGCTCGGTTACTTCTTGTCCTTGTCGCCCCCCTTGTCACCCTTGGGCTTGTCCTTGTCCTTGTCCTTGTCCTTGTCAGCCTTCTTGTCCCCCTCGCCCTTCTTGTCGCCTTCGGCTTTCTTGTCGCCAGCGGCCTTCTTGTCGCCTTCGGCTTTCTTGTCGCCGTCCTTCTTTTCGCCTTCTGGCTTCGCCGCCTTCGGCTTGGGCAAGAGCCCCTCTTGGGCCATTAGCTCCATGTTGTTCGCGTAGCTGGTCCCCGACTGGATCTTGCCGTCTTTGACGACCATGATGTCGACGCTGTGCAACGTGACTGGCTTTTTGGTCGGCTTCAGCGGACCGAGCTGCCCGCTGTGCGTTGCCGTCATCGTGGTCTCCGAGACAACGTACTCGTCGACGGCGAAGAGGACGTCGAACGTCTGCTTTATGTCGGGAAATGCCTTCGTGTACATCTGGTAGAATTTCTTCGCATCTGCTTTTCCGGTCATGTCTTTCGGCTGACCAATGTCGGACCAGGTGATGTTGTCGGCCAGCGAGCCGAGGAAGTCGGTCTCTCCCTTCTTCTCGAATGAGCCGTACATCCCCTTGGCGAGGTCGACCTGCTTGTCCTCTTCGGGAGCCCCCTTGGCGATGTGCCAGGTGGCCTCGCCGCTCGGTTGCGTCGCAACGGGGCGCGCGGGAGCCTTCATCTGGCCGAGCTGCGTCATCATCGTGCCGCCGTCGAAGTAACGGTGCTCCTGCTTCACGAGCCCGTCGGGCGTGAACCAGAGAACGCTGGCGCCGCGTAGGCCAATCGCCTTGTTGCTGGCCTTGACGCCGTTGAACTCGCCCTTCTGTGTTCCGGTCACGACCCACTCGTGCACAAGGACGTCGTTTTTCACGTACACTTTCGAGATGCCGAATTTGAAATCGGGAAATCCGTCGAACGCTTTCTGGATCTCACTCGCGATGGCCTCGCGCCCCTTGTACTCGCCCATACCGACGACCGTGACCACCGCGTCGGGCGCATACTGTTCGGAAAGCTTTTTCGCATCGTGGGCGTTGAGGGCTGCCATTGCCGCCTGATTGCCCTGCTTCTGCAGATCGATGAGCGGCGGCTTCGCTGGCTCGGCGGGCGCCGGTGCGGGTGCCGGAGGAGGCGGCGCAGCCATCGGGGGCGGGGGAGGAGGCGCCTGGGGCGGGGGAATGGCATCGCCTTCACCCCCACAAGCCGAAATAAGAACCAAAAGCAACGCGCTGCTAATCGTCTTCCGCATGGCCATCCTCCCGTAGTTCGCGTCCGGGGAATCGCTTTTTTCGGGCCTAGAGTCAACCTTAATCACGAAGCACGCGGCCATTTTCTCCGGAAACCCGCCTTTTGGTGCCCGAATGTGAACCCCTGGGCCGCCCGCGCTCTTGCGCTCTTCCGAAGGGCTTGTGCCACGTTGGACGCGCCGGATCGCGATATTGTGTCCTCGTCGCGACGTATGAGATGCTTCGTTGCATGAAGAAGCTGGTCGCTTTGCCGGTGCTGGCCGTCTCCTTGATTTCTCTGGCCGGTTGCCCCGACAAGAAATCCGAAGGGGACAGCCCGGTGACCGGCAAGGCCGCCATCTCGGCACCACCTCCGAATGCTCCGGTTCCTGGCAACGCCCCCGCCAAGCCGGGCGGCTGGTAAGACCTCGTTTTTACGGCTCCGCGCGCCCTTCGGCGCGGCCCTTCGGTGCGGCCATTCCGTGCGCCACCCTCTTCGCATGCGCCTTCTCACCGCCCACAAGATCCTCATCGGCGCGGCTCTCGCGCTGGCGCTGCTCCTCACGGCGAGATCGGCGTTCAGTTACGCGTCGACGCACGCTCCATCGGACCTCGCGTTCGCAGGAGCGAGCATCGTGTTCGCCATTTTGGCGGGAGTTTACCTCCGCGCGCTCTGGCATCGATGAAAGACCTGAAGTTCATAATTCGTAGTCGGTCATTTTCCTTCATGTAGGTGCGAAAAGAGCCAAGAAGGCGATGAAAACAACACGAGCCTTCCTTGCGCTCTAGCATTTGTGTAGGGTGTGTCGCCGGAAGTGCACGAGGTTTCGGACCCGTCGAGAAATGAGGCGGGCGGAGGGTTATCACGATGGTCTCGAATTATTGGCGAATGATGTCTTGGCCGCTTTTGGTGACGGCACTCGGGCTGCCGGTTCTCATGGACTGCGGCGGCATGCCCAAGGTGCCGGGCGCGCCGAACGTACCCGGAGCGCCAGGCAACTGCCCCGACATGGCCAACGTGGATGCCGTCGCGAAGTTCGACTGGCAAAAGGAATTCAAGCTCGACGCTTCCGCGGCGGGAAAGCTGAAGGGTGGCCTCACCGCCGCCATCAACCTGAAGGGACTCGCCATGGAGATCGACGGCGATCTCAAGGCGGCGTGCGGAGGGCTCGCGAAGGATCTTGGCGCCTCTGGTGATTTTGCCGACGGCAAGGCTGCTTGCGAAGCTGCCATCAAGGTGATGGGCGAGGTGCGCGCCAAGATGGGAGCGAACGCCAAGGCGTCTCTGGCCGTACAGCCGCCCCACTGTTCGGCGTCGATGGACGCGTACGCCGACTGCGCCGGACACTGCGACGCGAGCGTTCAAGGCGGCAAAGCCGAGGTCAAGTGCGAGCCGGGCAAGCTTTCGGGCACCTGCGACGCAAAGTGCGAAGGCAAGTGCGATCTGGCCGCAGGCGGCACCTGCGACGGAAGTTGTGAGGGCTCCTGCGACGCCCACTTTAGCGGCAAGTGCGACGGTAACTGCCAGGGCAAGTGCGAGGGCAAGGACAGCAAGGGGGAGTGCAAGGGCAAGTGCGAGGGCGCTTGTGACGCCGCGGGCCAGGGCGAGTGCAAGGGCAAGTGCGGCGGCACCTGCAAGCTCAAGGCCGCGGCGAAATGCGATGGAGAGTGCAGAGGAACGTGCTCGGTCGAGATGAAGGCGCCGAAGTGCGCAGGCGAAGTGACGCCACCCAAGGTGAGCGCGGAATGCAAGGCCAGCTGCGACGCCAAGGTGAATGGCAAGCTCGAATGCACGCCGGCCAAGGTTGCGCTGAAAATCGAAGGCGCGGCAGATGCGGCCGTCACGGCGAAGTACAAGGGGGCGATCGAGAAGAACCTTCCGGCCATTCTCAAGATTGCCATCGGGATGAAGGATCGGGCAGCTTCGATCGCCGCCAATGTCCAGGGCGTCGTCGAGGGTGCGCAGGGCACGGTCAAGGTGGCCGCCTCGGGTAGCCCGATGATGGGCGCCGCCCTGACCGCCTGCGTGGCGGCTCCGTTCAAGGGAGCACTCGACGCAGCGGCCAGCATCAAGGCCAACGTCAACGTGTCGGTAGACGTGAAGGCCAGCGCCGAAGCGCACGGAAGCGCGTCGGGCAAAGCCGGCTGATCAGGGTCAGGTCGTAACGAGCACGCCCGCCGCCTCACCCCCTCCTCAAACGGAGGGGGTGGAGACGGCGGGCGCGAGTATTTCCCCCGCGCGAACGACGAGGCGCGTTTTCGACGTGCCCCAGGGCTGGACGATCGCGTGCTCGTGGGGCAAGTCCCACACCGCGAAATCGGCCGCGAAACCAGGCGCGAGGGTGCCGACCCGCTCGCCGAGTCGAAGCGCGTGCGCCGCTTCTCGGGTTGCGCCGAGCAGCGCTTCATCGGGCGTCAAGCCGTAGCTCCGGACGGCGAATGCGAGAGCCAGCGGCAGGCTCTCGGTCGGCGCGGTGCCCGGGTTCGCGTCGCTCGCCACGACCATGCGCACGCCCGCCGAGCGCATGTCGGCGATGGGGGGCGGGCGCTGGCCGAGTGTGAAGCTGGCGATCGGCAAGAGCACCGCGCGGGTCCCGGCGATCGCGAGCGCGTCGAGGTCGCGTCGGCTCACGTGCTCGAGGTGATCGGCGCTCGCTGCGCCGATCCTCGCGGCGAGCGCCGCCGCGCCAACGTCGGAGAACTGTCCCGCGTGCAAGCGAATGCCGACGCCGCTCTCGCGCGCGGCGTCGGCCACGAGCAGAGCTTCCGCGGTGGTGAAGGCGTTTGCGTCGACGTAGGCATCGACGAATTCGATGAGGCGCGCGCGGCCGAAAGCGCGTGTGCGGGCCGCGGCATCGGCAACGTAGCCGACTCGGTTTCCGACGCCTTCCGGCGGCAGCGCATGCAGCCCGAGGTACGTCGGCACGACGCGCGGCAAGAGCGGGCTTTGGCGCGCGAGCGCGATGGCGTCGAGCTGCTTCTCTTCGTTGGCCGCGTCGAGGCCGTAGCCGCTCTTGACTTCCACCGTGGTCACGCCGAGCGCGGCCATCCGGGAGAGACGCTCGACGAGCGCCCGCCCGAGCTCGGACGAAGTCGCCGCGCGTACCGCTCGCATCGAGGCGACGATTCCTCCGCCGGCCTGGGCAATGTCATCGTACGATGCCCCGGCCATTCGCCTCACGTACTCGTCATGCCGCGAACCGACGAACACGGCGTGCGTGTGCGCGTCGCAGAGCCCCGGCGTGATCACCGATTCGGGAGCGTCGAGGAGCACCGCGGCGCCACCGGCGGCGCCTGCCATTTCGGCGCGAGGCGCCACCTTTCGCACGACCCCACCCTCGACGAGCATGCCCGCGTCCGTTATCGCCCCGAGCGGGTTTTCGCCCGCCATTCGGGCGGGATCGCATGTCACCACCCGACCGGCGTAGACGACGAACGGATCGCTCGCGGTCATGGCGAGGACACGCTCTGTTTCGCCGCGATCCGCGCGAGGACCTCTTGACTCGACGGTCCGCCGACGATGGCCGAAAGCCCTTCTCGGGTCGTGATGGGCCTCGGCGGACATAACCGTCGCAGGCGAAGGACGCGGGTGGCCGCCTCGGCGCACCGGTCGCGAAACCGCGCGTCTTTTTCGGCGGTTCGCGTGAGGGCGTCGTGGACGCGGGCCTGAGCGTCCTCGTCGCTGCATACGAGCACGGCGTCGCACCCGGCCCAGATCGCCTCGACGGCCGCGTCTTCGATGGGCCAGTGCGCCGTGATGGCCTTCATCTCGAGATCGTCGGAAAAAAGGACGCCCTCGAAGCCGAGCTCGGCGCGAAGGAGGCTGGCGCAAATGGAGCGAGACAGGGTTGCGGGAATCCCTTCTTCGATTCGTTCGTACACGACGTGGGCCGAAAGTAGGGCGGCCACGCCGGCGCCGATCGCGGCGCGAAAGGGGGGCAGATCGATCTGGTCGAGACGGCTTCGCGGGTGCGTGACGACGGGCAGCTCGAAATGGCTGTCCGTGCGCGTGTCGCCGTGCCCGGGGAAATGCTTGCCGCAGGCGAGCACGTTTGCGTTCTGCAAGCCGCGCACGTACGCGACGCCGAAGCGCATCACCGTGCGTGCGTCCGACCCGAACGCGCGGTCCCCGATCGCGGGGTTTTCCGCCTCGGTGTTGACGTCGAGAACGGGGGCAAAGTTCAAATTGAAACCGATCGCCGCCAGCTCGTTACCGACCGCGCGGGCGGCGGCCATCACCAGATCGAGATCCCCCAAAGACGCGAGCTGGCGCATCGGCGGAAGCTGGACGGCCGGCGGAGGAATGCGTGTGACGCGGCCTCCCTCCTGGTCGACGCCGATGAACGGAGGCAAGTCGCGCGGCGCCGCCTCGAGGATCGCGGCGCACAGGTCGGCGGCCTCCTCGACGCTCGGCAAGTTTCGCTTGAAAAGTATCGCTCCGCCGCGCCTTTTCGCGGCGAGCTCCCGCGCGAACGTCGCTGAAAGCCCTCCCCCCGCAAAACCGCCTACGATGAGCTGACCGACGAGCGCGGGGACTTCGAGATCGACCTGCATGACCCAATTCGAGCCTAGGAGGGAAACCGCCAGCGCGCCAGGAGGGGTTCGTTTCCTTGCGTGCCGCCGGCTTCGTCGTCTGGCATACGTGATTGGGATGGTGAGATGGCTCGCGTGGGTCGCGGTGGTGATGGTGATCTCTGCCTGTCGGCCTGGCACGAGCGAAGGTGCCGCGACCGGATCCTCGCGCAAAGGAGCGAGCAAGGTACGGAAGTATCCCGCCCGCGTGCACGACAAGCGGGCGCCTGCGACGATCACTCGCCCCAGCCAACCCATGGGGCTCGCGGAAGCGCACCGGTACTTTTTGAAGCTCGTCAACCGCGATCGCGAAGCGGAGGGGCTCGAGCCGGTCGCCTGGGACCCAGTCGCCGAAAAGGCGGGCCGCGAGCACGCAAAAGACATGGCAGAGCACGGATTCACGTCTCACTTCGGGACCGACGGATCGGTCCCCGAGCTCCGCTACACGAGGGCAGGCGGCGAGGGGATGGTGCAAGAGAACGCTGCCTGCTTTTTCGACGAGGCCGAACGAGACCTCGACGCGAACGCCGTCTTCACGGCGGCATCGCTCGAAGAGATCGAGGCTTCATTCATGGGCGAGAAACCGCCGCACGACGGACATCGCAAGAACATTTTGACTCCGTGGCACAACCACGTCGGAATCGGGCTCGTTCAGCCGGTGGGCGTGCCGGTTCCTTGCGTCGCGCAAGAGTTCGTCGATCAATACGGGGACTACGCCGCGCTGCCATCGTCGGCCAAGGTCGGCGAGACCGCGCATGTCGCCGGAACCGTGGTGCCGCCGGCCGTATTTGCGGGAGTCGGCGTGGCGCGCATCGAATCGCCGTCGCCGATGAAGCCGTCGCGGCTCAACGCCATCCACACCTATCCGGTGCCGCAGCCGTACGCGACGTACTTTCCGCGGGGCTTTGTCACGAAGATTCCCGTGCGTGTCGATGGGAATCGATTCTCGATCGACGTGCCGCTGGACGATCGCCGCCGCGCCGGCGTCTACGAGGTGAGCGTGTGGGCGAACGTACCGGAAACGAGCGATCTCGTGATGGTGAGCCTTCGCACCGTCAACGTGAAGTGACCCTGCGGTCGGCGTCGCGTCGGCGCGGCCGCACTTCGGGCTTGCCGTTGACCCCTCTCGCATTCGTGTCCTTCTGGGCCGCCTCGGCGAGCTCCTTCGCATAAGCGGCGATGCGCGCCTGGTTTTCGCCCTCGACCAGGATGCGAAGCTTCGGCTCGGTGCCGCTCCAGCGCACGACGAGTCGGCCGCTCGATCCAAGCGCCTTTTCGATCCTCGTCGATGCCGCCGACAAGAGGCTCATTTCGGTCAAGGGGCGTCGCTCCGAAAGTGTGACGTTCTCCAGGACCTGCGGAACGCGATCCATCACCTCCGCTGCGAGCTCCGAGAGGGGGCGCTCTTCGGCCAGCATCATCTCGAGAACCTGGAGCGCGGCAACGATGCCGTCGCCCGTCGAGGCGTGCTCGAGGAAGACCAAGTGCCCCGACTGCTCGCCGCCGAAGTTGTACCCGCCCCCGCGCATCGCCTCAACCACGTACCTGTCGCCCACCGCGGTGCGAACCACCTTGCCGCCGCCGCCTTCGATCGCGCGCTCGAGGCCCATGTTGCTCATGACCGTCGTGACCAGCGTCTTTTTCGCAAGCCGGCCGGCGCGCAGCATGCGCGTCGCGCAAAGGGCCATGAGCGCGTCGCCGTCGACGATATTCCCCTTCTCGTCGGCGACCACCACCCGGTCGGCATCTCCGTCGAGGGCGACGCCGATCGATGCCTCGCGCGCCCGAACTTCGGTGACCATGTGCTCGGGGTGGAGCGCGCCGGCGTCGCGGTTGATGTTGCGCCCGTTGGGGCGGCACCCGATCGCGCAGACGTCGGCGCCGAGCTCGGCGAAGACGGCCGGCGCCACGCGGTACGCCGCCCCGTGGGCGGCATCGACGACGACGCGCACCCCGTCGAGCGTGCGGCTCGACGGAAACGTGTTCTTGCAATAGACGACGTACCGGCCGCCGGCGTCGTCGATGCGTTCGGCCTTGCCGACGCCGCTGCCCGTCGGGTTCTGTCGATCGACCCTGCCGTCCTCGAGAAGCTTTTCGATCTCGAGCTCTTTCTCGTCGACGAGCTTGAAGCCGTCCGGTCCGAAGATCTTGATGCCATTGTCACCAAAAGGATTGTGGCTGGCGCTGATGACGACGCCGGCGTCGGCGCGCATGCTCGTCGTCAGGTAGGCGACGGCTGGCGTCGGAATGGGGCCGGACAGCATGACGCGCCCCCCCATGGCGCAGATTCCGGCCGCCAGCGCCGTCTCGAGCATGTACCCGGAGAGTCGCGTGTCCTTTCCGATGACCACGCGCACGGGCCGCGCCGGGTCACGCCGCGCGACGAAAGCGATGGCGCGTCCGAGACGGAGCGCGACCTCCGGTGTCATGGGGGGCTCGTTAGCGACGCCTCGGATCCCGTCGGTGCCGAAGAGCTTGCGGTCTTCGCACTGCGTTTTGGGCGGCGCTTTTCGTTTAGTCACGGAAGTTCACGTACTGCAGCTCGACGCCGAAGTCCTTCGCGCGGAC
>Ga0075425_100005866_pt1 | contig 12799 bp, 14 predicted proteins | sample SoiMethybrSBSTD4_FD_75300 | JGI IMG/M metagenome (GOLD analysis project Ga0075425, IMG submission 75300) | Bulk soil microbial communities from a Populus tree surrounding site in Tennessee, USA - Soil MetaG P. TD hybrid SBSTD4 | ecosystem: Environmental > Terrestrial > Soil > Tree plantation...
CAGCCAGCGAGGCCAGGTCAGATGCCGCCGCCTTGCTCGATCCATTCGGCGCCGATCTCGCGCCGGCGCTTGAGGCTCGGGAGCTCGACGAGCTGGCCGTTCACCTTGGCGTGGTCCCACTTGCGGAAGCGTGCGGCCGCGCCGATCCAGTCGCCGGCGCGCAGGCACTTCACGACGCCGGCGTCGTCGTTCAGGTCGCTCGGATCCACGCCGTCGAGCGCATCGCGGCCGACGTTGAACACGAGATCCGTCAGCGCGGCCAGGCGCCGCGGCTCCTGGAGGAGCGTCGGCACGAGCGTCAGCGCGCCCCGCTCGGCGATCCCGAGGTCGATGAAGAGCAGCTGCTCGGCGTCCGACTCGGTGATCGGCGGATGCGCGAGCGAGGGGATCCGGTGCCCGTACCCGATCGTCGGATAGCCGGCGGGGCAGAGGTAGGGCACCAGGACCAGCCCCTCTTCATGCTTCACGAACCGCAGCAACTCGGCGGTGATCACGGCTCGTCCTTGCCGCGGGCGGCCCGCAGCGCCTTCGCCGCGGTGCGGGCCAGGACGCCGCCCGACTCCTCGGCCGCGCGCATCGCGTCACCGCTGATCAGATGGCCGCCGGCGAGCAGGAAGTAGGCGCCCGGCAGGCCGGGCAGCGCCGCGAAGACGAGCAGCCCGATACTCGGCGCGCCCTTTGTGATCGTCATCGTATAGATGACGAAGGCGAACCCGGCGGCGACGCAGATCGCGCCGATCACGAGGAACACGACGCCGCGGCGCGTGCTCTGCACCTTGGCGACGGCGCGGTCGGCCGGGACGCCGCGATCCGTCAATGCCTGGAAGGCGCCAGTCTGCTCGGCCGGCTTCACGAAGCCCTCGCGCGTGGCGGCATCTCGCGCTCTAGCTGACGCAGCCGCTCGTCGAATGTGCGCCGCTCGGTGGCTTCTCGATCGAGCCCTTCGCGGATTAACCGCATGATCCGATCTTCGATCCGTTCCTTCTCCGCAATGTCCCGAAGCTGCATAGCGGCGATCGTCTCGCCGATGCGGTCGATCGCATCGTGGCGTTTGACGCCCTCCTCGGCGGGAATCGACTGGACACGGCGGAGCAGATAGATCTGGAGGGCGAGGACGCTGGCACTGAGCAGAACCGCCCCGGTGATCTCCGGCGTCGCGCCGGCCGCCTGCAGGAGCAGCACGGAGCCGGCCATCATGCTGGTGCTGAGCGCGCCGATGACCTTCAGTGGTGTCATGTGCCCCCAAACGAAAAGCCCCCAGCGAGTGAGCCCGCTGGGGGCGATTGACTTCGGATGTGGCCTGCGGTTCTACGATACGAGACGGGGCGGGTGTGGGCAATCCCCGACTGGTGCCGGCTATCACATCACCGCATCATAGATTTGTCTCGAAGGGAGGATCTATGCGTTACGCAATCGCCATGCTTATCCTGCTCGCCGCCTGCTCGAAGAGTCCCGCGGGTCCCGGAGGTCTCGACCCGACGGTGGCGTTCTACAATTTCGGTCCCTACGCGCCCATCCAAGGAACCGAGATCACGTTTGTCTGGCGCGATGCCAGCGATCAGGTGCAGACCACGTCCATTCCGTGGGGCTCGCACATCTGCATCAAGTTCACGAGCACTCTGCCAACCGACAGCGTCCGCTATGAATACTTCGCGGGCGACACGACCGGCAACAGCGGCCAGTGGTTCAAGGCATCAGGTCCGTGGTTCAATCCGCAGACTGGGGTGGCATCGGATGCTGCGGCCTATCCTAATGGCGCGGAATACTGGTGGTTTGACTTCACCAAGAATCCTTACGTCGGCACGCAGGACAAGGCGCCCTGCTAACGGATCATATCGCCGATGACGCGCCAGTTCTGTTTTACTTTCCGAAGCGCCTGACGAATCGTATCGGTGGCAACGACACCGAACGGACCTAGTGCATTGACGGCGATCGGTGGAACGAGATTGCCGAGGTTCTCCGCGTAGATCGCCTGGGCATTCGTCGCTGCTTCCCATTCATCATCGGCATCATCGTCGGCCCAGCGCGACACAAGGCAGAGGGACCAGTTCGCGTTGCCGGGACAGACCATCGCGTGCCAAGCACCGCGGGGTGCGTTGGCTTCGATCTGCGCGGTCTGAACGAAGTAGAGCGTCATTGATATTTTGGGCTCCCGCCGCCATTGCCCGAATTGCTGCCGGATCCGACCGGCACCGGCAAGACGACGCTGACCCCGAAGCTCAAGGGAATGACCCCATCGCCATTCTGGTCCGCGGCCGCCGAGGTATCGATGACCGTCGGGATGCCGCCGCCGAGACTCGCGCCGATCCGGAAGGCGCCTCCAGCTGGCGTATCCACCGTTGCATCGAAATAGACATAAAGCTGATAGTTCGTTGAGGCGGCCAAACCCTCGATCGTCAATCCATCATCCATCAGCGCATCGTAGGGCGCTCCATTCACGAGGTCGGCGCCCCCGACCGGCTCCGTCCAGTCCGTGCCGAAGGGAACGGCATCGACGGAGGACCGCTGGAACAATTCCCCATTGCTCGCCGAGCCGACCATGAGGCCCCAGCCATCATATCCGGCTATTGTTGCCGGCGCCGTGACTTTTAGGAGATTGTTCGCCGAGATCACGAACGACGATTCTGCGCTCGTGCGATAGATGATCCAGATGTTATTACTGCTGCGCGGGAGAAACTTGAGATAAAAGACCCGCACCCACCGCGTCCGGCTACCCAAGGCGCCGCCCGAGACCTGACCGAGCGTCGGCGCCGCAGGCCGCGAATAGGAATTCGTTGCAGGCGCGATCACACTGCTCTGATCTGGAAGCCGGAAAGTGTAATTGCTCAGCCGGCGAAGGATTCCGTACATGCGGCCCGTGGCTGGGCCTGCCGCCTTGTAGAGCAGAATGCTCGGATCGGCCGGCGTCGGGACGATGGATCCCTGTGGGGCTAGTGCCGTCGAGCGAAATACCTTGCCGGTGACATCATCGAACATCTTGTCATGCCACCCGAGGCGCGTCCGATACTGCAGCGCCGGGCCCTGGTTGCCGGTCGCGCCGGCGCCGGAATAAGGCGTGATCGTGACGTAGACCATATCCCCATAGAGGAAGGTCCCGCAATCGAAGATGTTCTCGCTGCCGTCCTGCGAGGTCCCCGTTCCCGCTGCGGGGAAGCTGACCGTGCTGGTCGCCACCTTCACCGACGCGACGCCCGTGTTCCCGTCCCAATGCACGGTGAGCCGATTGCCGCGCCAGATTGGACCGGTATGGAGGACCGAGAGCGTCGGCAGCCAGCGCATGGCGAGCTGCGCCGCCACGAGCGGCGACTCGAGACCCGATCCGTCGACCTTCTCGTAGGCTAGCACCGCGATATAAAGCGTCTGCCCGGGCACGAGCGTCGCCAGCGTTCCGGTCCGGAGCACGCCGGCGGCGTCCAGGTTCTGCAGCGCGGCCGCGCGCACGGTCGCCGCGCTCGGCTCGGCGCTCGTCGAGACGGCGATCCGCACCGCGGTCGCCGCGTTGCACGCGATGATCGCCGTCGCGATCCCGCTATCGGCGACGTCGGGCGTGACGCTCATGATGTGCGGCGTCGCCGGCCCGAGGCCGAGCCGCTCCGAGGTCTCGTTCGTGGCCAGCATGTCTGAATAGCTCTGCACCCAGGCCGTGAATGTCTGCGCGTCGACGTCGCAGGACTGGATCCGCGCGCTCACCCAGAGCTGCCCGCGGATGGCGCGATTCGCCACGGGATCCCGGCCGACGAATTTGTCGGTCTGCAGGCTGATGATATCGCCAGGCTCGAGCTCGGGGTGCCGGTAGTTGCTCGTGAACTTCCACAGCATCAGTCCGGGCCCGATCGCCTGCACCTGGCGCACGCCGATCCGGCCGGCGAGGCTCAGGCCGTTGCTGTCGAGCCCTTCGTTCGACAGCCATTTCGCCGTCTCCTGATCGACATAGGCGGGCGGATCGAGGCGAGATTTGCCCAGGTGCAGCAGCGCGCCGGCATGGACGACGTATTCCTGGCGATCGAAGTCACCCTTCGCCGCGTTCCACTTCCACTGCACGAAGAGCTGCGGCATCCGCTCCTCGAAGCCCGGGCCAGCTTCCTGGAGGCGGATCTCGCTCGAGGGGAAGATCGCGCGAATCGGGCCCGTGCTGAACATGTCGCGATAGCAGATCTTGCCCTGCGAGCTGATGATGCCGCCGCCGGCGATATAGGCGATCGCATCGAGCTCGGTCTTGCCGATCGGCTTCGCCGTGGGCCCGCTCGTCTGGAACATCGTCTTGCCGACCTGGTTCTGGCTCTGGATGTCCTCGACGCCCTGGCCGCGGTAACGCTGATCGATGCCGAGCTCGGAGGCGAGCAGTCCGTCATAGGTGGCCTTCAGTGTGGTGTTATAGGTCGTCTGATCCGTGCGACCTCCGGTCTGCAGCTGCACCCAGGTGATGATGGCGCGGCGCGATCCGGATCCCGACGGCTTGTTGGCCTTGAATCGCACCCGTAGGTTCGTGTAATCGGTGATCGTGGCGACCTGGGCGTCGGTGAGGACGATGCTCCGCGGAGTCGCCGAGCCCGCGCTATCCGTGTCGATATTGGTGACGACATCCTGGACCACGATGCTGCCACCCTGCCGCAGCTCTACGGTGAGATCAATTTGCTCGCCGCTCGTCGCGTCTTTCCGATAGCGGTAGTTCAGGATGTGCCGGCGGCCGACGGGATCGGTGATCGTCGGCAGCTTGACCTCGCATGCCGAGTTGATCGGGTCGAGCTCGGACCGGATATAGCTGGGATCGTCGAAGGTGGCCTCGTTGATCCGGCTGTAGAGGTTTGCACCGACGCCGGCCTCGGTCGTCCACGCGCCGACCAGCGTGTCGCTCGTGGGGGCGAATACGCTGCCCGGCTTGTAGCGCGGCACATTGTCCCGCAACAGGCAGAGCGGCGTCAGGCACTTGAGCTGGATCGAGGACCGGCCCGGATGCGACCCGTCAATCAGCAGGTCGTCGACGTTCAGCCAGTCTTTGCGGTTCAGCGTCTCGTCGCCCCAGTAGAGCCGGAAGCGCAGATCGCCGATGTGATTGTTGGCGAGCAGCTCCGTGATCGCGTCGGCATAGTCGCGATCGCCGTCACGGATGAAGGTGAGCAGGATCTCCGGGATCTGTCCCCTCATGGAATGCGGATCCACGGCCCAGGAGCCGCCGCTGATCTTGGTCTGGCGGATGAAGTTCGTTTCGGTGAAACACTCCATCCCGAGACCGGTCAGCGTCGGCGTCTGCGTCAGGCTGGCATCGGTGTTCAGCTGCACCTGCATCTTCCGGCTCTGCGTCGGCGTGAGGCCGAGATCCGCAGTCATCCACTGGCCGTCGGTGAACGTGATCCAGGCGCTGTCGGCATCGTTGCGGACCTGACCGACGAGCCCGCAGCCCGTCGGCACGTTCCCCTGCAGGCGCAGCTGCACGTCGCCCACCGGCGCCCCACCGAGATTCGGCGGATTCGTGGCGAAGACGATCGTCGTGCTGGCGTAGGTGCCCGACTCGATCGTCACGATCGGCACGCCATTCAGCGAGTTGTTGTCGGCACCCCAGAATGCGCTGCTGAAGGGTGCGGAGATCGACCGGCTCGAGAGGATATTGCCGGCGGAGATCAGGGTCCCGACGCTATTGTCGTAGCCGAGGCCGACATTCGTCGCTCCATTGCCGTCCTTGTCCAGCGCCGTGATGACGAAGAAGGTCGTCGGCTGACGGAAGGTGCCATAGAGGCGGTTATCGGTGAAGATGTGCGTGAAGAACTTCGGCCGCGGCCGCGCGACGAGCCCGGAGAAATCGAACGTCACGAGCCCTTCGGCATCGTTGGTCACGGGGACCACGACCGGCGCGCCGAGCGGGATCACGATGAGCTGATGCTTGACGACGTTCTGCAACTGGATCTCGTCGGCGAGCGCGAAGAGCTCGAGCTTCCACTGCGTGACCTGGCGATTCAGCGCACCATTGACTCGCGGATTGAGCCAGATCTTGATGCGATCAAGCTCGACGTCCGAGCGATCGGTGCCGCCCCATTCCAGCTGGATGACCGAGAGCGGGAACGTGCGCGAGAGCCCCGTGAAGTAGGCATTCGGCGGTCCCGCCTTCGTGATGATCGTGCGCGTCGTGTTATGCAGCCGCACGTCGCCATTGTCGAGGAAATCGAAGCCGGTGAGGGACGCCGGCGGCCCGGCCGCAGCGCCGTCGGCCGTGCCCCAGTCGTCGCGCTTCTGGAGCACCTTCTGGCAGAGACTGCCGTCGGCATTCTTGGCGACGGCCTGGGCAATCACGAAGCGCCGGACGGTGGAGTCCGGCCGCATCAGACGCTCCTCGAGGGCAGGGGAGAAGCCGCTTCTCACGGGATGGCTTGCATCTCGGCGAGTGTCCGCAGCCCGCGCGCAAAGACCAGATCCACCAGGACGCCGCAAAGCAAATGGAGTGAGCCGTTACTCCCCACCTCGAGCGTCTGACTGCCGAATGCGCTATAGGCGGTTGCCGTGGGACTGTCTGCCGTGAATCCGCTGCCCACATCGAGCTTCGTGATGCCGCCCGTCGTCGCGAGATTGCGAAACTGGGACACGATGGTCAGGAGGCCGCCCGCAGGAATGGCGACGGTCTGCTGCACATCTGTGCCGCCATTCGTCCCGATGAACGCGCGCATGAGGCGGGTGGTCTGCTGGAAATTGCCGCGGATGAGCTTGCCGCTGCCCAGTTTGAACGTGGCGGGCTCGATGCCGATATCGCCCACCGCATCCGCATGGATCGGCCGCGCCACCAGCTGGAGCACGGTGACATCCGTCGGCCCGAAATTCACGGGCAGGGTAAAGTTGTCCGAGACCGAGGCCGCCCCTGTGCCCCAGTAATGCAGGACGAACTGATTGTCGGTCGCAACGCATCCCGTGATGAGAAAGCCCGAGGCCCCATCGCCGGTATAGGACTCATTGTTACTCGCATCACGGAAGACGACGCCGAACTGTGCTCCTGGATTGCCGGCGCCGGCGCCGCCGAACACGCAGATCGCAAACCACCCGCCGGCGAGCGGAATGATGCCGGCCCAGTCGGTGCCGCTGGAAATGGTGCCGGCACTCAGATCGAAAACGACGCTCGCTTCGGTCCCGCTCGGGTTGGTGATCCGGAGGCGACCTTTCGTCCGGCTCCCTACGGATTTGATCAGAACATAGGCGCCGCGTTTGTTGCTGGCTCCAATCGTGTAGTTCTGGAAGAGCCCATGGACGCCGGTGCTCGTATCTTCGCGGACGAAATTGGCGGTCAGGTCGGGCGTGCCCAGCAGGCCGAGCCGCGGACTGGGATTGTTGGTGCTCGGCACCGTGCAGCCAGCCGAGGTCCATGCGCCCGCATTGTAGGGGCCTTCCGGCGTGGTCAGCTTGTTCGTAACCGCCGTATCGCCGCGAATGCCGCAGAGAGGATTGCCCGCGACGTCGACCAGGCCCGGTGGCCATTCGATCCGCGGCGCGCCCGCCGCGACATTCTTCAGATAGCCGCTGCGGTCGATCGCGAGCGAACTGGCCGCCCGCGCGAAGATTTCCTTGACCTCGACATAGCCGCGGCCCGCGCCGGCAGCCGCCAGGAAGCCCGTGCGCTGCAGCGTGCGGCCGCCGACGCGGAGCAAGACGTCTCTGACTTCGACGTCTACCATCAGGCCGCCTCGTGTTCGATCGCGGGGATCTCCGCCTTATGCGGGAACCAGTCGGGCGCGCGCACGAAGCCCGTGACGCCGGCCGGCCGGATGATGCACCGCGCCGTCTGCGCATAGGTCTCATCGGGCACGAACCAGGCGGGTCGATGCAGATCCCAGTGCCGGAACGCCGTCGCTGCGAGCTCATAATCGAAGATCGAGAGGAGCTGGATCCGCAGCGTATCAGTGCGCCGCAGCCAGGGCGCCGCAAGGGCCTGCCAGCCCGCATCCGATTCCGCCATCTCTCCACCGAGCTCTGTCTGGTCGCGTGCGTCCGGCATCCACGGCAGGAAGGCGAACGAGAGCGAGAGGTGCGCACCGACGATTTTGGGCCGCAGCAACGCGCCCATCGCCGGGATCCGCAGCCGCCAATAGAGCGCATTGGCCTTGGTGAAGCGGATGATCCAGGCGCCCTCTTCGGTCACGACCCCGAACGGATCGTCGAGCGAGCCCGTGCCGCTGTTCGCCGGCAGGACGACGTCGAACACCGGGATGGTGCTGACCGTGAAGTTGTCATCCGAGCGCTCGAGGATCACCTCAAGGCCGGCGAGATTGTGCCCGCGATCCAGGACAAAGAGATCCGCCACGCGCGTGCGATCGCAGGTCAGCGTGAGCGTGCGCTGCTGGTTTGCGGTGATGCTCGTATAGTAGTTGGTAAACGGCGAGCGCCGCCCCGTCGCGATGCGATAGGCCTCATGACCGACGGCCTCCTCATCGGCCACGAGGCCATGATTCGGATAGGCGATCCGGTTGAACAAGTTGCCGCCCGAGAGGACGGCATTCGTCGGAAGCATGGGACTCCTGCCGGGACTACCGGAGCTTCATGGTCGGCCGCCGCACCTGCAGCGGCAGCTGCGTCGCCGTCTTCAGCGGCGCGAGCAACAGGCGATCGGCCGACGGGGCCGGCTGCAGCGCCGGCTGATCCTTCCAATTCCCCGTCGACCCCATCGCAAAGCGGAGCAACAAGAGCATCAGCTCTTCCAGAGGATCTGCACGCAGTGGAACCGGATGAAGAAGAACTGCTGCGCCGCGGCCGCCGCGGCCGCCTTCACCGCCTGGATGCTGAACGCGCTGCCCGGCCGGACAAAGTAGAGCCCGCGCACGCGCGCCTCGTTCACCTTCCACTGCGCGCCGGCCGCCGCGGCCGCCATCTGCGCGCCCTCGGTCGAGTGCGGGAACCAGTTGTTATTGATGACCGTCGCGCCGCGGATGGCGCTCACCGCCGCATCCAGCGCCTTGCGGCCCGAGAGCGAAGTGAAGCCCGTCTCGGCGGTGCCGCTCGAGGGCGCCGAATCGCCCTGCTTATTCAGCATGGCGAAGAGTGCCGTCACATCCGTCTGCGTGGCATCGACGACGGCTTCCCACGACCCGAACGAATCGATCGCGAGCGAAAGCCCGTTCGCAGGTTCGCCGTTCACGATCGTGAGTCCCGCCGTCACGGTCGGCAGTGCCAGCAACGCCGCCTGGCCGGTGGTTGAGGCGATCGCCCAGGACTGGCCGAGCCGGACGAGCTCGGTCAATTCCGGCAGCCCCTGCGCGACGACCTGCTCGCCGCGCGAGTTGAGGACGAGCTGCTGATCTTCGCGGCCTTCGGGGAAGTTGCCCGGCGAGACGCCGCGGACCTGCCCCAGAATCTTCAGTTCCATACCATCCCCCTTAGAGTTTCATGAGCAGCCCGCGGATATCCTCGAGCACCAGGCGCAGCTTATATATCTCCTCGGCGAGCTCCGTGTCCTGCGTGAGCGCGCGGCCGCGGCCGCGGTCCCCGCGCACCGTCTGGCTGCCGATCGGATCGCTCCCATCGGTGAGCACGACTTCCTGCCGCTCGACCGTCGAGTCATCGGCACGCTTGATCTCTTTGACGGCGACCTGTTTGCCGGCGCCGTCCTGCGGCAATCCAACGACCGCATCGACTTCGCTCCCGGTCACCGCCATCTATGGGCCGCCCACGCCGCGGGGAATCGCGTCGCGATCCTGCAGCCGGCCCACTGCATAGGCTGTCGCCGCGGCATCCCCGCGGCTGTCGACGAAGACCGGCCGGATCTGCGTGGGGCCGAGCTGGGCCCGCTGCTCGATGCGCTTCAGGGCGGCGAGGAGCTCGCGATGCCGGCGCTCGGCCGCGAAACCGTCGAGCAGCGATCCCACGGCCGAGATGCCGAGCGAGATCGGCGTGGGCACGCCTTTGATCCCACCCAAGAGACCGCCGATGCTCGAGAGCGCCGCGCCGGCGGATCCGCCCTGGATCGCGCCGATGATTGCCACGGAATCATTGATCACGCGGCCGGCGTCGACGCTCGGCTTGTTGAGGCTCTTCTCGATGAAGGCCTTGCCCATTGCGTCGCCGGCCTGCTTCCCGAACGGATCCGCGAGATCGAGCGCAGAGCGTTTACGGCCGCCGGCAAAGGCACCGAAGATGTCCTCGTCGACATTCTGGCCGTGCTTCGTGATCCCGAGAAAATCATTGAGCGTCGGGGTCCGGATCCCCTGGATGGTGGCGAGCCCTTGGGGGCTCGCGAGGAAGCGATTGACGTCGGCACTGATCCGGCCGATCTCCTCGAGCACGTTCCGCTGATCCTCGAGGGCCTTGTTCTCTTCCTTCAGCCGCTCGATGCGCCGCGCCTGGGCGACCAGTGACGCGGTGTGCGCCACGTCGAGGCCTTCGACCGCCGCCTGCGCGCGGGCGTTCGCATCGGCGAGCGCGATCAGCATGGCGTTCTCATCCTGATCCGTCGCGATCGCCCGCGTGCGAACGTCGACTTCCCGCTCGAGCGCCTCGGCCAGCTTGTTATGCTGGGCCTGCTCCGCCTGCGTGGGCGCGTTGATGGCCTGCAGGACCGAGCCGCGCTTCTGGATGAGAGCATTGAGATCGGCGAGCGGCCCTGCCACCTCGGGCGCCGTGTCGCCCAGGCCCGTGCCGGTGAACTGTCGCCGTTGCTCCGCGACAAGTGCCCGCTGGCGCCGGATGCTCTCGTCGATCTCCGCGAGCCGGTCTCGGGCCTGATTCACCTGCTCGCCCTGTGTGGCCTCCGGTCCGCGGCGCGCCTCGTGGAGCTTGAGCAGCGCGGCGATCGCATCGTCGGTAGCCTTCTCCGCTTCCCGGGTCTCCTTCGTGAATTCCCGCCACGCGAACGTCGCCGCGGCGAGGCCGCCCAGGACCGCGAGGCCGGTCGCGCCGCCGATGCCGAATTCGGCCAGGACGATGCCCAGCCGGCCGAGCGGGCCTTGCGTCCCGAGCGCCTGCTCGCCCAGCGAGGCGATCTCGCCGCGGACCGCGCGAAGGACCTGCGAGCCTTCGCGACCCTCGGCGAGCACCATCGCCTTCGAGAGCTTCTGAATCGGGCTGAGCCCGGTCGACGCGCCGGCCGCGACGTGGGCGATCGCATCGCCGGTCCGCTGCAATCCCGGAACGGCGGTATTGTCGCCTTCAACGATGTCGACTCTGACGGGCGGGATCGGATTCGTCATGTCCCTATGACATCCTCGAGCTCACCATAGAGCTGATCAAAGACACGCCAGGGAATCAGGTGATCGGACGTCGGCCAGCAGGGAGACACATACGGCATGCCGGGGTAGTGCTTGGCGAACTGCGCGACGGCGGTGATCCAATCGTCTGGCGTCGCCCCCTCAGGGAGCGGCGGGGCGCCTACGCCGGCGTTAAGGGCGTTGCGCTGCTTGGGCCAGTGGTCGACGGGGCCGCCGCCGCCGGGGTCGGCGGCTCGCCCCGGCAACAGCGAAAAAAATCCTCGATCGCCTTCCAGTAGAGCGGATCCGGCAGCTGCAGGATCTTCTCGGCCGGCAGCCCCATGTTCGTGAGGGCCTCGCGCAGCACGTCCTCTGTCTTCTGGACATCCGTGCCGGCCGCCCGCAGGTCGCGGAGCACCTGCTGATACTGCACATGCGAGAGCGGTCGGCCGACCGTCTTCTCACCATCGGGATCGATGAAGGTCGGATTCTCGAAGGCCGCGAGCAGCTGCTTGGCGTCGAGCACGCTATGGACCGAAGGCGATCTTCACGCGGTTCGTGCCCTCGGGCGTCAGGATGCCGGAGATCCGTCGCAGCCAGAGTCCCTGATCGTCTTCGAAGGCCGGCGCGTCGAGGATCGTGCCCTTGTCCGCGGTCAGCGCGAACTTGTTGTTCGCCGCGGTGCCCACCGCGATCAACAGCTGGTTTGCCGGCGCGTTCTTCCATGCGGTGAACGCGTCGTAATCGACAATCCGCGCATCCTCGAAGGCCGCATCGAAGGTAACGCGCCGGCGCACGGGCTTATAACCGGCGAGCGCGTCGGCCGCGTTGCCGGAGAGCTGCGGCACCAGGCGATAGTCGAACGCGACCGAAGTCTTGCGAATGTTGGGGGCGAAACCGCCATAGGACCATGAGGAGGCGGCACCGAAGATCGGCGCGGTCGGCGTCTGATAGGTGGGCGTGATGAAGCCACCATCCACGGGCTGCACGAACAGGCCGCGCAAGGTGAATGCGACTTCGATCGGTTTGCCGGCAGTGAAATTGATGGAGCAGCGTGGGCAGCGCGCGCCGAGCATCGGATACTTGACCCAGGCCCCGGTATCGGTCTCGCGGAAGGCGTAACAGGTGACGGATTTGGTGCCCGTCGAGGCGGTATCGTAGCTCTCCGTGCTCGCGCCAAAGGCTGCGGTGAGCCCCAGGGACTGCAGCACCGCATGCAGCTCGGGGACCACCGTCGTGCCGTTATATGCGGAGCCGGCGCCGCGGACCCAGATCTTGCAGCGCGCCTCGACCCATTTGCCGGCCGGCGGGACCGGGAAGGCCTCATCGAGCAGCTGGTTCTCAAGATCCGCTTGCTCGTTCGTGATCTCCTGACCCCAGGCGAGATCCGCGTGCTCGATCAGCTGGATGGCGTCGGCCGCGGCCGGCACGGCATCTGTGCCTTCCGTCGTCTCCACCTTCACGAAGATCGCCGATAGCGCCTTGGTCAGGACCGGCATGCGTTACTCCTTCTCGGGAGGGGCGACGGGGATATGCTCGCCGGTCTCGGAGTCCGTCAGGTACTCGCCGCCGTGCGTGGGCAGCGGCTTCACGGGCGTCTCCGGGACCTGAGGAGCATCCTTCTTTGGCGTCATGGACTCGAGTCC
>Ga0075425_100005867_pt1 | contig 12799 bp, 10 predicted proteins | sample SoiMethybrSBSTD4_FD_75300 | JGI IMG/M metagenome (GOLD analysis project Ga0075425, IMG submission 75300) | Bulk soil microbial communities from a Populus tree surrounding site in Tennessee, USA - Soil MetaG P. TD hybrid SBSTD4 | ecosystem: Environmental > Terrestrial > Soil > Tree plantation...
TTTCCCGAGGGTCGCCCGTCCGCGTCCGCGCATTTGCTCTCGGGGTGAAACGCGTATTCCTCGATCACCTCGCCGTATGTTTTCACGCGCGCGGTCTCACGGTCCCCGTGGTCACCAGTTGTGCTGATCCTGAAGGTGTTGCTCGAATACCGATCAATCCATGCCATCTTGAGCCAGCGTCGCGAGTCACGCTCATACGGGGCAATCAACTGAAAGTGTTCGGGCGCGCAGCCGTATGGATGACCAAACGGTCGGACGTGACACGTCGACAGAAAGTTGAACGGCTTCACCTGGTTCCGGTAGCGCTTGCGTCGATTCATCGCCGCAAATGGAGCGAGCAGTGGTGGACTGCTGATCGACAACTGGCCAACGGCGGGAAGGGACTCGAATCCGATCGCGCTCATTGGAAGACCAAAGGCACGGCGGATGATATTCAGCCAGACTTGTGCAATCCACGCGCGGTCGTCCGCGTCGGGATCAGAGGGATTCAGCAGATGGCCAAGACCATGCTCGGACCATCGATCTTCTCCGTTGTTTGCGAGTCTGACCTCCTATCCGCGTAAGCTCAGCCACGGATCGAGAACTGGCTCCCCGCTTGCACTAATCGTCGACGAGTGCAACGATTCGTTAACGGAATGGCGCTGCCGTCACACGCATCACCCGTGAGATCGCTCGCGACACAGAGCGTCGCGGGGCAATCGCTCGACGTCGACAGGACGGCGCGGGCACGGCTCAAAGGCCAAAGCCCCTGCGTCATCTGGTTTACCGGACTCTCGGGGGCGGGGAAGTCGACGATCGCAAACCTGCTCGAGCACCGGCTGTGCGCGGCCGGATACCACACCTATCTGCTGGACGGCGACAACGTGCGGCAAGGCCTGACCAAGGATCTCGGCTTCACGCATCAGGATCGGGTCGAGAACATCAGGCGCGTGGCCGAGGTATCGCGTCTCATGGCCGATGCCGGGCTGATCGTCCTGGTCGCGCTGATCTCGCCGTTTCAGGCCGATCGTCTGATGGCCCGCCAACTCCTTCCTGAAGGCGAGTTCATCGAGGTGTTCGTGGATACTCCGCTCGATGTCGCCGAAGCTCGCGATCCAAAGGGGCTGTACAAGAAAGCGCGACGCGGCGACCTGAAGAACTTTACCGGTGTGGACTCGCCGTATGAAGCGCCCGATCATCCGGAGATCCGCTTGGATACGACCCGGTCGACGCCCGAGGCGTGCGCCTCGACGATTCTCAATCGATTGCGGGTGACCGGCACGATCGGCGCGGACTGAAGCCCGACCCCACTAGTCGGAAACCGGCACGCGATGAATCGAGAACACCGCGTTCATGCCGGCGCGTTCGTGGTCCACTTCCCAGCAGAGACGGCTGCGACGAACGTCGAACATCGCGATGCGTGTGGGAAACACATCGCCGGCTTCGCCGCCGAGATGATTCTTCACCCAGATAGGCGACGCGTTGAAACGAAGGGAGCGTGTAAACCAGCAGCTCGGTCTGCGTCGGCACGTACAGACAATTTCCGACCAGCGTACTCGATTTGAAAAGAATCGATGGGTCATGCGCGGACGCACAGGCGTCCGGCGGCGTTACATGCTCGACACACGATTGAATCGACCCGTCGGGATCGACAGAGACGATAGTGCCGGCACTGTAGTAATGCCATTCATCTGTTTTGGCGGTGTCGACGCCAGGCTTCTGGCGTCCTCCGATCACGTAGAAGCGAGTCATACGACCCGCCGGATTCTATCGATTCGATGTAATACGACTGCGACTCAGCGGCAGGTCGTCATGGCCCTATGCTAGCTGCGTGTATCTGGTTCTCGCAGTCGTCTCAGCGGCGTTCTATGGCGCCGCGGATTTTCTCGGCGGCCTCACATCCAAGCGCGCCGACACGATTGCCGTCGTCTTGCTGTCGCAGTTCAGCGGCCTGGTGCTCGTGGCTGCCATGCTTCTGTTCGCACCCGCGGCGCGTTACACGAGGAGCGATCTGCTGTGGGGAGCCGCGGCCGGACTGACGGGCGGAGGTGGTGTCGCCATTCTCTATCACGCACTCGCGATGGGGACGATGGCGGTGGTGGCGCCGATTACCGCGGTGTGCGCGGTGCTGATTCCTGTCAGTGCGGCCGTCGCGCTCGGCGAGCGGCCCGGTCGACCGACGCTCGCGGGGATCGCGCTGGCGATCATCGCGATTGTGCTCCTCAGCCGCTCCACGAGCGCGGGCGAACGACGTCGCTACGCGCGCTCGGTCGTTCTGGCACTCGCGTCCGGGATCGTGATTGGTCTGTTCTTTCTGTGCCTGGCGCGTACGGGCCGTGATGCTGGCCTCTGGCCGCTCCTGGTCGCGCGCTCGGTATCGGTGCCGTTCTTCGGGGTGATCGCGCTCGCCGGGCGTCGACCGATTGCGATGCCGCCTCGCGTCGCGCTGCTCGTGATCGGCGGCGGAGCGCTCGACATGCTCGCCAATCTGTTCTATCTGCTTGCCGCGCACCTCGGCCCGCTGAGCGTGGTGGTGACTCTCGCGTCGTTGTATCCCGCGAGCACCGTCGTCCTCGCCCGCGTGACGCTGGGCGAGCGGCTCACCGCCGCGCAGGCGATTGGTGTCGTCTGCGCGATGGTTGCGGTGGTCGTGATCGTCGGGAGTTCGTGAACGACGTTGTTGATTGCGAAACCTTCACTATTCTATTTGGCGTATTTGGTCAGCGCGTCCATCCACACGCCCACGTTGTCCGGTTTCTTGGCCTTGCCGTCGAAGACCACCGCGCGCGTCGTCAGCTTCTCACCGTAGAAGCGCCCGTTCGCATCCTGATCCTCTTTGATCGTCGAGCCCTCGATCGTCGCGCCGGCGAACAAGCCGCGGCTGCGCGAGTAGCTCAGGATCTCGGCGCGCAACTGGATGTCGGTCGCCGCCTGCGCATCGCGGCCCACGGGCCCGCCCGTGACCGCTGCGCCGGCGCCTACCTTGAACTCGTTGCGCACGAGATTCTCGAGCCCGCGGCGATTCTGAATCACGAGCACAAGATCGGTCGCGCGAAGGCCGATCTGCAATCCGAGACTGCCACCAGTGATGGTGAGAAACGCCGGTGCCGACCACGCCTTGGTGGTGGCGTCGCGCACGCTGAGAATGCCGCGGCCGCGTTCGGCGCCGACGATGAATCCGCCGCGGACGGTTCCAGGAAACACGGCGATCCCCACGGCCTTGTCGAGCACCGATGTCGGGATGGCCTGATCGGGTGCGCCCATGATCTCGCCGATTACGGTTGCTGACTCTTTCACGCGATCGGATTCATCGGAATCGGCGGCGACGAGGTGCGATCGTTCGGCGATCACCGTGATGGCCAGCGCAACGACGAACAATGATGTCAATCTCATGCATCAAGACGTATCACGAATCCACGACAGTAGCGCTCGGGTGTTGACTTGAAGATGGTCCGGCTAAAGCCGGACACTACGTACGGAGTCCGGCTAAAGCCGGACGCTACGTACGGAGTCCGGCTAAAGCCGGACGCTACGTACGGAGTCCGGCTAAAGCCGGACGCTACGTACACGGTCCGGAGTCGGTACACGGTTCGGAGTAGGCCCAGTCCAGCGCGGCAGAGTTGCGAGTCGTGTTGAATTGGGCCGAGGAGCTGAAGGCGCGCGTGCCGATCAAGTAAGTTGTTGCAATGGGCTCACCGAAGTGTCTCGGCATCCTTGTCGGTGGCGGGCCGGCGCCCGGGATCAACACCGTCATCTCCGCGGCCACCATCGAGGCGCGCAATCAGGGCTTCGACGTCATCGGCATCCGTGACGGATTCAAATACCTCGTCCGCCGCGAGCCGTCCGCATTTCGGCCGCTGACCATCGACGACGTCTCGCGAGTGCATCTCCTCGGCGGATCGATGCTTGGAACATCCCGTGTGAATCCGACGAAATCGCCCGAGTCCATGCGCGCCGTGCTCGAGATGCTGCAGCAAGCGGGCATCACCCATCTGGTGACGATTGGCGGCGACGACACGGCGCTGTCGTCGCGCTCCGTCAGCGAGCAATCCGCGGGCGCCATTCACAGCGTGCACGTGCCGAAGACGATTGACAACGATCTGCCGCTGCCGCCGCATGTGTCGACCTTCGGCTTCCAGACCGCGCGGCACGTCGGCGTCGAGCTGGTGCGCAACCTGATGGAAGACGCCAGATCCACGCGCCGCTGGTACATCGTCGTCGCGATGGGCCGTAAGGCCGGACATCTCGCGCTCGGCATCGGCAAGGCGGCCGGCGCCACGCTGACCATCGTCGCCGAGGAGTGGGCGTCGCCCTCCGTGCCGTTCGCGACGATCTGCGACATCGTCGAGGGAGCGATCATCAAGCGACGGGCGACAGGCCGCCATTTCGGCGTCGTGGTGTTGGCCGAGGGGCTCATCGACAAGCTGGATCCGACGGAGCTCGCCGGGTTGCAGGACGTCGAGCGCGACGACCACGGACACGTGCGATTCGCGGAAGTCGATCTCGCGCGCAAGGTCAAAGCGGAAGTACAGGGTCGGCTCAGCCAGCGAGGCCTGCGCGTGACGGTGACCGAGAAGAACATCGGCTACGAGCTTCGCTGCGCCGATCCGATCTCCTTCGATGCCGAGTACTGTCGCGACCTTGGTTTCAGCGCGGTGCGATTCCTGATCGGTGGAGGGAGCGGCGCGATGGTCACGATTCAAAACGGGCGTCTTGTCCCGATTCCGTTCGACGATCTTCGAGAGCCGGAGACGGGGAAGACGAAGCTTCGCCTCGTCGACGTCAACAGCGAGGCCTTCCGCGTGGCGCGTGCCTACATGATCCGGCTCGAGGCCGACGACTTCGCCCACGCCGAGTGGGTGGACCGACTTGCCGCCGCGGCCCATCTGACGCCCGGTGACTTCCGTCAGCGTTTCGAGTATCTCGCTGCCGTTGGTTCGTGAAGCCGGTTACACATGCCCATCAAACGCATCGGCATCATCGTCGGCGGCGGGCCCGCGCCCGGCACCAACGGAGTCATCAGCGCGGTCGCCATCGAAGCCATCAAGGTGGGCTGCGTGCCGATCGGCTTCAACGATGGCTTCGACTGGCTCGCCCAGCGGTACACCGACGAGCAGCACGAGCTGACGATCGACGAGGTCTCGCGCATCCATCTCGATGGCGGGGTGCTGCTCGGTTCCTCGCGGCGCGACGTCACACGCGATCCCGAGAGCCTGGAGAACGCACGTGCGGCGCTGGCCAAGCTCAAGATCGACGCGTTGGTCTGCATCGGCGGCGACGACATGGTGCGCAGCGCGGTGGCCATCGAACATCGCGGTCCGGTGAAGGTCGTGCAAGTACCCAAGAGCATCGACAACGACTTGTGGCTCCCCCAGCCGCTCGCGACGCTCGGTTACGAAACCGCGCGTCACGCAGGCGTCGGCATCGTGAAGAGCCTCATGGAGGATGCCAGGACCACCGGCCGGTGGTATCTCGGCGTGACGATGGGCCGGCCGACGGGTCATCTGACGCTGGGCATCGGCAAGGCGGCGAGCGCAACGTGCACCATCATTCCCGAAGAGTTCCCCGGCGATGTGATCTCGCTGTCCGACATCGCCGACATCGTCGAGGGAAGCATCATCAAGCGGCGCGCAATGGGCAAGTCGCATGGTGTCGTGCTGCTCTCAGAGGCACTCGTGGAGCGCTTCAGCCCTCGCGAGGTGGCGGAGCTGCAGGACGTGGATCGTGACGCGCAGGGCAACATTCGCGTCACGGAAATCGATCTCGGGCGCAAGGTCAAGAACGAAGTCCAGATGCGTCTCGAGCAGCGAAACATCAAGGTGACGATGGTGGACAAGACCATCGGCTACGAGCTGCGCTGCGCTCCGCCGATCCCGTTCGACGCCGAGTACGCGCGCGATCTCGGTTACGCGGCCGTCGACTACCTCCTCAAAGGCGGATCGGGGGCACTGGTGACGATCCAGGGAGGCGAGTGCACGCCGATTCCGTTCAGCGACGTGCTCGACCCGACCGGCCGGGGCCGGCGTCGCGCCGTGGACGTGACCACCGAGAGCTATCAGGTGGCGCGGCAGTATATGGTTCGTCTCGGTCCGCGCGACTTCGTCGACTCCGCGTGGGTCGCCACGCTCGCCAAAGCCGCGGGTCTTGACGAAGCCGCCTTTCGCGAGAGGTTTGGACGATTCGCGACCGGCGATCCGCAGCGAGTCGAGCCTGCGACTGCGTGGGTACCTACTCGGTAAACGCAACGGATCAGTCAATCTCGGCCGCCTACGGACGAGCGAACGAATTACTTTCTGCCTGCCTTTCAGACAGCGGGCTTTCGCCGCCGCTTTCATGAGCTTTCGTGGTCCTCGGAAGAAAAAGCCATACGTACACGGGAATTCCATCGATGGTGCCGTGGTCCAAAGCTTGCGACAGTGGAAGCGGGTCCGTGTCCTACGTCAACCAAACACAAGGACACATTCGTCTAGGGGGCAAACATGAAAGTGATTCGCTTGATGTCCATTGCGGCGCTGGCGCTGCTGCTGGGGGCCTCAACGGCTCGAGCGCAGGGCCACGCAAACGTCTTCATCGGCTCCAATTTCTCCGGCGATGCCGGACGCTCGCTGAGTGATGCGCTGAACGACGGCAGCCGTCTGACATGGGGCGCCGACGTTGGCGGCATGGCCAAGGGGATTTTCGGCGCCGAGCTCGACTTCGCGCATTCGCACCACTTCTTCGGCAACGATCCCCGCCTTGGCAACAACTACGTCATGACGGTGATGCCGGCGTTGATCGTGGGCGTGCCGGTGGGTGGCGAGAAAGGCCCTGGCATTCAGCCGTTCGGCACGGTCGGGTTCGGCTTGATCCGTCGTAATCTCGCCGTCGATGGCATCGACGCGATCAAGGACAACAGCCTGGGCTACAGCCTCGGCTTCGGCGTGAACGGCTACACGTCGACGAACTTCGGCATCAGGGCCGACTATCGCTACTTCCGCAACGTGACCGCCGACGACTCGAACAACATCGTCGGGATTTCGTTCAACCAGGGCACGTTCAACTATTCGCGCGGATCGATCGGCGCCATCTTCCGGTTCTAGATCGAAGAACGCTTGTCAACGCCCAACTCCCAATGTCACGCGAAAGCGTCTTGGGAGTTGGGCGTTGGAGTTTGGGCGTTGACGATCACGGTCCCGACAATCGCGGCGACTTGAACGCGCCTTCGACGGCGTGCACGATGAAATAGTCGACGTCGCCCTTCTCGTTCGGCACAAACTCGATACTCGCGCCGCGGAAAACAAACATCGTCGCCGACTGCGGCACCATGCGTCCGCGGCCGAATCCCGGAACGTCGATCATCAGCTGATCGCCCTCGAGCGTGACCGTCGCCTTGGACTGACCGCGCGGGGTCATGACGTCGTAGACGCCGACATACTTCGCCAACACGGCGGGATCGACGTGGGTCTCCGCGGAGCTGGTGCTCTGCGGCTGAACGAAGTGCTGTCGGTCCTTCTCGTTTTCATTGCAGACGAATTCGAGGAGCTCGGTGTCGGCGTCGAAGACGAGTTCAGTGGTCATCGTCCACGGCCGGGCAAACGTCTTCGCATCGTCGATGGTGATCTGCAGATCGATGTGCCCGAAGTCGCGCCGCCGGTAGCGCTCGGTTACCCGCAACGCTTCGGTGTGCGGATAGTTCGGGCGCCCCACGAACGATTTGTCGTTGAAGCCGATCGTCTCGACGACGAAGGTGTCTTTGTCCCAGTGACCGATCGAGTAGCCTTGCCACGTCGGATTGGGATCCGTGGGCAGCATGCGGCCGTCGGTGAAGATCTGCCGGAAGTTGTTCGAAACTTCGTACAGGACGGTGACCATCTGAGGCGTCTGCACGATCCGGGACGGACCGGTGAACGGAATCATCGGCCCGGGCGGAAGACAGAGCGTGGCCCACGAGTCGGCGGCGGGGTTGGCCTCGCGTTCACGCGACTTCGTCTGTGCCCACGCCTGCGCATCCGACGGCTTGAAGTCGGAGTCGTACTTCGTTCCCGCGCGCCACAGTCCTGACAGGTCTGGCTTGCCGTCCGCCATTCGCGGCGCGGGAGCCGAGAGGTTCGGCTTGCCGTCCGCGGTTCGCGGCATACCCGGTGTCGGTAGCGTCAACCACTGCGCCTCAGCCGTCGACGCGGCGAGAAACGCGACCGCGCAGGCGAGCGATAGCGTACGGAGATGGAACTTCATAGAGACCCCTGTGTTTCTAAACGTCAGAACCACCGGTTCGCGAACACCCATCACTCCTTTTCGTAGTTCGGACCGTCGACAGTGCGGTGCGACAGGTACTGCCACTTGCCGTTGCGCTTGGCGTAGACGCGCTCGTACCACACGGTGAACGTGCGGCGGCCTGGCGCCGCGTCCTTGAAGCGACCGACGTATCGTCCGTAGGTGATGACGACATCGCCGTGCACCTCGGTCTTCACCGAGTCGAGCACGCGCGACGCGTACGGCGCCTTGGCCACGGTGGCCATCCAGTCGGCGCGGGAATCCACGCGTAGCGGCGCGCCGCCGGTCGTCCATCCATCTCCATGGGTGAAGGTGAACGTGGGCGCGGTTCCGGCGTCGACGAACGCGACGTCGCCGCGCACGACCGCAGCCTCGATCGCCCGCTCGAAGGCCAACACTTCCTGCGCGGTGTCTTGTGCCGACGCGGTTGACGATGCCGCACGCGGGGTGTCGACGCGTGCCTGTTGTTGCGCGGTGATCGAAAGCGCGGCGAGGAGGATCGCGGCGGCCACCGCCACTGAATGCGTGCGAGTGTGCTTCATGTGCCCCCCGGTTTCGTCGATGTAGACGGTCTAGCTTATCGCGCTTGAGGCGGCGCCTTCGTGAACTCTCCCGGCTTCAGAACCTTGAGGAACTCGATGAGCGCCCACTTGTCGTCGTCGCCGAGTTGCGTGCCGTAGACATGACCGGCGTTGGAATTGCCCGGCTTCGTCGTGTCGTACTGGAACAGCGGACCTGCCGCCGCGGCGTCGGGCGTCGAACGATATCCGAGCGACCGTGTGTCGTACTCGCGGCTACCGATAGAGAACATCTTGGGACGGTCTTTGGGACGCGTCAGCAGATCCCACATGTTGGCCACCGATCCGTTGTTCAGATACGGGGCGGTCGCCCATATGCCGGCGAGCGGCTTGGCGGGGTAGACGCGCCCGCCCTTCGTGTCCGGGTACTTGTCGGCGTCGGCGAGCGTACTGCGGAACGACGGCTTCCACTCGGGTAGCGGGCGCATGTCGCGCCCTTCCCAATCGGCTTGCGTTTCGGGTGAGATGTTGTTTGCCTTGTAGTACTGCTGCTTGATCGCCTCGATCGCTTCGAACGCCGCGTCGGGGAGGCGCCGCTCGCCCTTGGCGGTGAACACCGTGCGATCGAAGTTGGTCGCCACGACGGGACTGGTGCCGACCTCGCTCAATCGGAACAGTTGATACGTCACCAGACCTGTCGGCGACACCGCGAAGGGCTTGTCGTGGCAGTTGCTACACAGCTTCTCGTACAACGGACGGCCGCGATCGGCCTTCGCACGATCGATCGCGCCGAGCAGATCCTCGCGCCACTCTGGCGCCGTCAGCTTGTAGACGTGTTTCTCGATCGTGTTGAGGTTGTCGAGCCGCGATGTGGTGGCGAAGTTCGAATCGAACCGTGCGCCCACACCCAGTGTCTGGCCGATGTTGCGCTCCATCACCGAGTTGATGTTCGCGCCCCATTGCAGCCACGCGGTCGTGCGTAGACCCCACATGTACGGAAAGCTGACCGGCGCGTTCTGTGGACGCAGATTGCGCGTGTCGCTGCCAAACAGCAGGTTGCGGGCGACACCGAACGCATCGACGCGGCCGTAGCCGTTTTCAACCGCCCCGTTCTCGACGGCGCCCATTTCGCCGACGGTTTTCATGGAGCGAAGGTAGTCGAGGCTGGCTTTGACGAGTGGCAGCGCGTCCAGCTTCTGCTGCACGCGCTGAGCAGCGGTACCTGATGACGATGCTGGAAGCTTGGCGTTGTTGGCGTCGTGGTTGCGAATCAGATTCGCCGCCAGCCTGGCCAGGCGCGGACCATCGCCGATGGTCGCTTGCAGCTCCGTCGTCATGTCCTTGAACACGTCGTTGATGCGGAGCAGGTTGGGGCCGCCGTCGATGCGCAGCGACTTTCCGCCAACTCGCAGTTCACCGACATGACACGCAGTGCAATTGAACCCAGTCAGTACGGTCGTGTCGAGCAGCGATCGGGCGACAGTCCAGCCCACCGGCAACCCGAACGGGTTTTCGTTCGAGGCCGCATCGGCAATGAAGCCGTAGCGCTCGATGTTCTGCAGAAACGGCACGAGCTGGCCGTCGTTGCCTTCGGACGGCAGCTTCGCACGCTCGAGCGATTGCAGCAGCGCGAGTGACAACACCTCACCGCCCGCCGAGAGGTGATACGTCCCTCGCCGATCCACATCGTCCCACCCGTTGTTGTAAAGCGAGATTGGAGCCGAGCTGACAGGAGGCGTGGTCGGTGCCGCCGGCGGTTGCGACGGACTAGAACATGCGGCGAGCACACCTCCAGTGAACGCCAGAGCGATGATGACGGCTGCTCTCATTGGGTTCTTCATGGCCTCCTGCATTGCTGACTCGGGTGGGGGATGGCGGGCGCCGCTGTGATGATAGTGCTCATCACATGATGTTGCGCGCCGTTGTGCACACCCTCGGCAAGTACTTCCGTGAGCTGCGACCTTCGTGACAGAATCCCAGCCGAATCGACCGAGTGCCGCTCGCACCAGGCTCACCTCTTGGATCGTATGAAATCGTCGCCCCACTTGGTGCAGGAGGCATGGGTGACGTGTGGCGCGCGCGCGATCCGAAGCTCGGACGCGAAGTCGCGCTGAAGGTACTGCCAGACGCGTTCGCACTGAATGTCGATCGGTCGGCACGCTTCGAGCGAGAAGCCAAGGTTCTGGCGTCGCTCAACCATCCGCACATCGCTGCGTTGTTCGGCTTCGAAGAGGCTGCTGGTCGCCACTTCCTCGTGATGGAGCTCGTCGAAGGCGAGACGATTGCCGAGCGGCTGCGGCGTGGTCCGATGTCGGTCGATGAGGCGCTGAAGGTCGCGAGACAGATCGCCGATGCGCTCGAGGCCGCACACGAAAAAGGGATCGTTCATCGCGACCTGAAGCCGGCCAATCTCAAGATCACGCCAGACGATCGGTTGAAGGTGCTCGATTTCGGTTTGGCTCGGTTGCAGGAGGAGCCGAGTGGTGCACCCCGCGCGCACCTCTCACACTCGCCAACGCTGAGTGTGCTGGCGACCGAGGCGGGCATCATCCTCGGGACCGCCGCCTACATGTCGCCCGAACAAGCGAAGGGGAACCCCGCGGATCACCGCAGCGATGTCTTCTCGTTCGGAGTGGTGCTCTACGAGATGCTGACCGGGCGGCAGCCGTTTCACGCCGACACGTCGGCCGAGATGATGGCGGCGGTGCTTCTGCGCGAGCCGGATTTCAGCGTGCTGCCGCCGCATCTGAATCCCAGAGTCGTGGAACTGTTGCGGCGCTGTCTCGACAAAGTGCCGAAGCGCCGCTGGCAGGCGGCCGGCGATCTGCGCGCGGAGATTGAGGCCATCCTCGCGGCACCGCTGCCGCCACCTGCGGCCATTGTCGTTGCGCAATCAGCACGACCGCTCTGGCGGCGTGCACTGCCACTTGCGATCACGGCGCTCGTCTCGGCTGCCATCGCCGGCGCGATCGTGTGGTGGGCAGCCAGACCGTCGATCCAGCCCGGCGAGGTGGTGCGGTTCTCCATTCCTCTTCCAGAGGGGCAAGGACAGCAGGCGTTGCGAACGATCGCGGTCTCGCCAGACGGAACCCGACTGGTGTTCGTGGCGAACGCACGTTTATACCTCCGCGAATTCTCTCAAACGGAGTCCAAGCGCATCGCTGGCAGCGACCAAATCACAAATGCCGTCGAACCGGTGTTTTCTCCAGACGGGCAGTCCGTGGCGTTTGCCTCGGTCATCGATCGGACACTCAAGCGCGTGCCCGTCACCGGCGGTGTGGGGCTATCGCTCTGCCCGATCGACCCGCGTGTCAGTTTGAGCTGGGACCGGGACTTCATCCTCTTCAGCCAACCGGCAGGCATCATGCGCGTTCAGGCGGATGGCGGCAAGCCCGAGACCCTCGTCAGCGCGGCATCTGGAGAGCGCCTATTCGGACCTCAGATGCTGCCGGATGGTGAGACGCTGCTGTTCACCCTTGCGAAAGGTGACGGTGCGGACGCCTGGGACAGTGCGGACATCATCGCTCAAACGCTGAAGTCTGGAGAGCGTCGAACGATCCTGAGGGGCGGCAGCGATGCGCGCTACCTGTCTAGCGGTCACCTGGTGTACGCCGTTCGCGGCGTGCTCTATGTCGTGGCGTTCGACCCGACGCGACTGGTCGCGACCGGCGCTCCCGTGCCGGTGGTCGTCGGCGTGAGACGCGTTCCGGGTGGCGTGACCGGTTCGGCTCACTATTCCGTCTCGAAAACAGGCTTGCTCGCGTACACGCCGGGACCGGCATCGGCAGCGCTGGGCGACTCGAGCCTCGCGTGGATCGACGAGAAGGGCAGCGTCGACGTCTTGAAGCTTCCGGGGGGGCCGTACGAATCGCCGCGGATCTCGCCCGACGGCACGCGGATGGTCTTCGGAAGGGACGATGGGAAAGAGGCGAACATATGGGTGTACGCGCTCGATGGCTCGAGCGCGGAACGGCGCCTGACGTTTGGCGGGAGGAATCGCGTTCCTGTCTGGTCCGGAGACGGCCGTCGCGTGGCCTTTCAGTCCGATC